>Ga0209744_1000079_pt1 | contig 29120 bp, 16 predicted proteins | sample BarGraNGADG00311_2_FD_184494 | JGI IMG/M metagenome (GOLD analysis project Ga0209744, IMG submission 184494) | Arctic peat soil microbial communities from Barrow, Alaska - Barrow Graham LP Ref core NGADG0004-311 (SPAdes) (version 2) | ecosystem: Environmental > Terrestrial > Soil > Wetlands >... | reverse complement strand
TTAATCTTGCCTTTAAACTTCCTGAAGTTTTTCCAGGCTGGTCGAAAATAGCATCACGCTATAGATGTCTTCTTTATATGACAAACTTGATGATTTCCTTTTATTAGGTGCGGCCGGCGATCCTGATAAACTGTTCATCCAGCAGACTAATGGTACTTTCAGCTTTAAACCGAATCCTTCATTCACTAAAGATGCAGGTTTTGAAAGCACCTGTGGTGCGTTGCAAAGTTATCTGCTCAAAAACAACAACGAAAATTGGATTGATATAGCCCCCCTTCGCTCGGAAATATCGGTATGGTAACGGATGCAGTAAGGGCCGATGTTGATTCCGATGGTGATAAAGACCTTGTGGTAGTGGGCGACTGGATGGGTATTAACAGATGCGGCAATAATTCACTCCAGGCAGTCCAAAAGGTTGATTATTGCACGAAATAATGATAAAGTGTTACTGTTTCAGAAGAGGAAGAAATAAAAGGCGGTAGCGAGGAATCTCTTTCTCGCATCAAAACATTTTTTATACCAGACTACTATAAAAAAAAGCCCTTGAAAAATTTCAAGGGCTTTATTCTATGTTAAAGTCGATTAATCAATAATATCTACTATTCAGCACCACCATCCCACCATACTCGTGTGGTCATCAAATCAGGCGTTGTGGCACCGGTAGCGTAATTAGGATTACCGGTCACTTCACTTGCCGGTAAGCGTAGTTTTCTGGGTATTGTTCCACCTGTTGCATTCCCGGGATAATTGATAGCACCCAATACCGGAAATCCGGTTCTTCTCCAGTTTGACCAAGCTTCATACCAGTCAAAGAATTGGCTGAGCCACAATTGGGTACCGATCATTTCCAGCTTTTGTGCTTTTGTGCCGGCATAAGGATATATTGCCAGGTAAGAGGCAACCGCACCATCAGAAACGGTAAGTGAAGCATCATAAGTAGTATACATCTGCATTGCAATCTTTACACCAGCATTATAATGATTCGCTGCAGTACCCGCGATTCCTGAACCTATACCTCTTTCAAGCGCATCGGCCTGCAGCAATTCAGCTTCAGCACTATTCATGATCATATAAGGCTCATCGTCCTGCAACATTTTTACATTAATTCTTGAATAGACTAAACCCACATCCACAGCAACACCACCATTTAACGCGGTAAGCATAGGCAGATCCAATCCGTTTGGCAACCCCTTTTGATTAAGAGGATTTGTTCCACCAGCTATAGGTGTAAAAGTGGTGGGGTCTGCATTGTTTGTCCAATTGCCAATACCACTGCTAAGAATCATAAGCCTTGGATCGTCATCAGCAGTAATGGCAGGATCTGTACCCTTAAGTTTGTCTATCATTGTTTTACTCAACATGGAATATAAAGCCTGACTACCATCACCGGGAGACATTGCTCTGGATATTCCGTTTTGGTTGAGCCATTCACTGGGTCCTATTGCCATGGGCATAATCACATTGTCGTCGTTGCTTGTGAAAACCCCACCGGCAATTGCTTTAGTAACATAAGTACTAGCCAAAGCAGCATCAACATTTGAAACCCGCATGGCCATCCTTAACATTAAGCTGAAGGCAAATTTTTTCCATTTTGCCACATCTCCATTGTATATGAGGTCAGCGCTGGTAAAACCAGGATCCGCATCAGCACTAAAGCCAGCGGCAGCTTCATCAAGTTCCTTCAACAAATCGGTATAAATGTCCTTCTGCTTGTCATATTTGGGGAAGTAAATTCCCACGAGACCTTTGTTGGCTTCAGAATAAGGGATATTGCCGTATAAATCGGTTAGCCGGCCGAAAATAAGTGCACGCAATATCCTGGCAGCGCTGCGTGTATTGGCATGTGTTCCTTCCATAGCTCCACCCGTACCAGTTTGTCTGATTATTTCCGCTGCATTTTTGCCTTCATCGGTCATACCATAAATAAAAGCAGCATTTTGTGGTTCCATATCGGTGTCAAAGTATTTATCACCAGAGGCAATACCACCACTTACATTAGCCAACTGCTGAGTGACATGTGCGCAAAAGCCTATGTTTGTTCTCCAATCAAGAAATCGATTGTCGGCTCCACCACCAGTTGAACTGCCAGGATTGCCACCTGCACAACCAAGTTCAAGAGCGGTGAGAAAATAATTAATATCAATCTGCGCAACCGCGTTAGGATTGTTATTCATGTCATGCAATTCATTCGTATCACACCCGGCCATAAAGAAAGCCGTCAGCAATAAGATCAGAAGATATTTATTTAAATATTTCATAATATACGATTTTTATTTAGTTAAAAGGTTACCCTTACGTTGAAGCCGTAGGTACGGGATGTAGGCATACCAAAGTAATCAAGACCCTGCGAGTTACTGTTTGTATAAGAGGATTCAGGATCGACATTTGGTACATTCTTATAAAGAATTGCCAAATTCCGCGCAACAATAGATACTCCAAGCGTCTTGATTGGTGTTTTGCTTAAGAGTGAAGCAGGCAGGTTATACTCAAGTGAAATCTGTCTGAGTTTTATGAAGGAAGCATCGTATATATAGTTAGATTCAACGTTTTCAGGCATATTTTGCCAGTAATTATATGCTTCCCGTTCCGTAAGTACTCTGTCAATTGGTGTGTATATCGGATTTGAAGCGGTTCCTGAGTTGTAAACACCTTTAACAGCAATATCACCAGCAAGTCTTTTTAAGGATGCTTTCGAGAGACCCCACTCGTCTAAGCGTACATTGGTACCGGAATAAATATCGCCACCAAATTTGAAGTCAAGCAGGAAGCTTAAACTGATCCCCTTATAGGTTACAGAGTTGTTCATACCACCTGTGACATCAGCCACACCGTTGCCAATGGGTACATAGCCGGCAGAACGCTGGGGTATACCATCGATATTATAAATGAGGTTACCATTAGGGTCCTTTGCCTGAACCCAGCCTGAGATCATTCCGTAAGGTTTTCCAACAATTTGCTGAACCCTGACAGTTCTTGTTCTGGGTTCTTCGAGATCCAAAGAAGTCATGCCAGGAATAAGAGAAACAACTTTACTCTTATTCTTTGCCATGTTTAATGAAATATCCCAGGTGACCGGACCCTTAACAGGGGTTACTGTTAATAAAATTTCAACCCCCTTATTGCTTAACTCACCTAAATTCATGTAGGTTGAGAGAAATCCCGTAGTATTGGAAATTGTTCCCTGAAGAATGTCATCGGTTGATTTCTGGTCATAATAGGTGAAGTCAATACCCAACCTGTTTTCAAGGAACCGTAATTCAGTACCCAACTCAATTTCGGTGGATAATGCCGGTACCAGGTTTGCATTGGGAATATTGTACCCATTGTTAGCAAAAGCATATTGTGCCATAGGTTTACCCATATGGCCCTGACCATTAAGGCCGTAAGAGTTGTTAACAGAATAAGGAGTTACAGTGGCTGTTGCCACCTGGCCCCAGGAAGCCCGTATTTTACCAAAGCTTAATACCGTCGGTAAATTTTTAAAGGCATCAGTGAATATAAAGCTGGTACCAATAGATGGATAGAATTTGCTGTTATTAGCCGGGTTTAACACCGAGAACCAGTCATTTCTGCCCGTTGCAGTCACATACAGGAAACCGTTATAACTGATTTCGGCTGAACCGAATAAGGAGTTAATTCCATATTTCGTATAGCCATACCCAAAATTCTGACTGGAAAGATTATTAACAGATGTAAACCAGTCAACATTAAAAGAACTACCATTGGCTGATACATTCTCATTGGTATTTACCATTTTATTACCTCCGATGAAACCAATAAAATTAATCTTTCCGAAAGTTTTATTAACACCCAGCATCCACTCCTGGTTAATTTCACGCACACGGTCTTCACGTTCAGAGGCGGAACCTCCGAGTTGATCGCCGGTACCTTGCGGTTTTAAAGTCCTTGATTTCCTGACATAAAAATCCATACCAACCTTGCCCTGTATGTATAACCAGGGTAAGATATCATACTTCAATTGTGCGGAAGTAATAAAGCGGTCGCGTATACTATTAGCCTGCCATTGGTAAGCTGACCACCATGGGTTTGATCCCCAGTTGTCGTTAGCAGGCAATAATTCAGTACCCGGAGCTCTTCCACTTGGCATTGTTAAACCTACAGGTATAGAACCAGGCTTTTTTGGATCACCTTTTAAATCATCAATATTAACATTGGGTGGGAGCTTATAAACACCCTGTATAGCATTACCGGGAGAGTCAGCCAAAGTTGGTCTGTTTTTGGTATCCTCATTGTCATACAAAACTTTAGCATTGAATGTAACCTTTTTCCCAAATTTTCCATTGGTATTCAATGATAAATTCCTTCTGTTAAAGCCTGTATTGGGAACGATGCCCTTATTCTGAAGATCTGAATAAGAGAACCGGAAAGTCTGGTTTTCATTTCCACCGGACAAAGCCAAGCTGTTGGTCCAGGTATAACCTGTATTGTAAAAACGTTTCCAGTTGTCGCCTGCATATGAATAGGGTCTTACAACACCGTCGAATTGAACAACAGGAGTGCCATCGAGTTTTGCTCCCCACGAGCGATTGCCCCAATCCCAAGCTTGTTGTTGATTGGTAGGTTTTGAACCAACTTCCGGTGCAGTAGGATCTGCAGGATTTGAACTTGCCATACCACCAGAGCCATATACCTGTTGAAGATCGGTGAGGTTAATCACACTCTCCAAAACATAGTTGCTGTTGAATTCAACACCAATTCCTTTTCGGGATGTACCTTTTTTGGTAGTAATGTTAATAACACCATAACCACCTCTTGACCCGTAAAGAGCGGCTGCATTAGCACCCTTCAACACGGAAATCGACTCAATGTCATCGGGGTTTATACTGCTCAAACCATCACCCTGGTCAATGCCTCCCCAAACACCGGCGTTACCAAACTGGTTATTGTCCATGGGGATACCATCCACCACATAAAGAGGCTGGTTGGATCCATTAAGTGATTTATTACCACGGATAATTACACGTGATGATCCTGCAGGACCGCTGCCGTTTTTGGTTACGTTAACACCGGCTACCCTACCCTGAATGGATGCACCAAAGTTAGTTTCCCTGGCCTGGGTTAAGCTGACTCCGGGAACTTTGGTTACCGAAGACTGCAACGATTTGGTATTTCTCTCAACACCAAGTGCAGTTACTACAACTTCACCCAGAGCCTGAAGGTTTTCTTCTAACACTACGTCTACAACAGGCCGGTTGCCTATAGCAATCTCCTGTGTAACATATCCGATAAAAGAAAAGACAAGAGTGGCATTACCTGCTGCCTGAATACTGTACCTGCCTCCCGCGTCAGTAAGAGTTCCGGCTGATGTGCCCTTTACGAGAACAGTCACACCAGCCAAACCTGCACCATTTGGATCTTTAATGGATCCTGTTACTACTTGTTGCTGAGCCAACACTGCAGAAGAGCAGGCGAGCCACAGCAATAGAAGCATAGTTCGCTTCGAATTGTTAAACATTTTTTTTACAATCATAGGTTTTGGTTTTTTGGGCACGTTAGAAAATATTCCTTTCGATACCATTATTTAAGCCAAATGTACAAACTTGTTTTGTACAAACCTAATTATTCTTCAACTTAGTATTTGGCTTAACCGAAAGGGATGATGGTTCTGGCAATCGTTTAAGGATAAAGGCAATATCCTGTCCTATATAATTGGCATGAGAGCCTGTAAGGCGCATAAATGGAACAGTAATAGTTAACGATTCATTGGTGCAGGTCATTTCCTCTTCGTGTATAAATTCACCGCGCCATGTGTGAAAAAACCTTACATTATATCTACCATTAATAATAGATGAAAGGGTAAAAGAGTCATTTGCAACATCTGATTTTGAATTAACAACCCACCCAAAAATAACTTCACTACTTTGGATACCAAAGGCATCACCCTTGATGCTATTAATACTGGCCGGTTTTATATTGGATAATTTATAAAACGGAATCTGGTTGGTAAATTTCCGAATGTTGGAAATCTGTGAGGTTAATACATTGTCATTTAACATCCTGGAATGTGCCCACCAAAATGGGGTCATGGCACATCCTGTTGCCAGCGAGACCCATAGCGCATTATGATATTGAGCAAGGTATCCCGGCATACTGGGTTCATAAAAGGTATGATCCCATCCGGTTTCACCTATAATGGCAGGTTTTTCATAACCGTACCAAAGTTTTTGAATCTGCTGTGCATAATTTGAATAGCTGCTTTTGAGTGGATTAACAGATGCTGAATCAAGGGTACTTGTGCTGTTAATCTGATATCCCTGAGCTTCATAAATCTCCCGAGCAGCCATGTCAAAAGTTTGATAACCCTGTTGCCAGAATTCATTAATTCCACCGCTTCTTGTTCCGGTAGTTAGATGATTGTAAGGATCATTGGTTTTGAAATAGCTATGAACCTTTTGTCCCCAATTTGAAGCGGCCAGGCTATCTCCTGAAACCCAACCATCTGTTCCGTTAACTTCGTCAACAATAAACCAAATAGCCAGTGCCCTGCTATAACTCCATCGTGCAATGAAATACCGGTATAACTTTTCCTGATATTTCCATGCTAACTCACTTCTATAAAAATCCTTAACATTGGTTATTTGCATATAAGGATTTGTATACCACCGGATGTTGCCACCACCCCATACTGTTTCTGAAAGATAAGAGTGAAACCAGAGATTGAGGCTGAGCAGCATATCACGTTCTTCACACATTTCGATAAGTTCATCCAATCGTCCGCATATATTCTGATCGTATCTGCCCATACCGCTACCCATTGTTTCGAGTGGAGTGATAAAGGTGCTGATAAAATTCACACCCAATGATTTTAAATTATCCAATTCTTCGGGTTTCACACGACCACTGTTGAAGCCTGTATAACCATCGTTGTACCATAGGCCAACACCATAAAAATTTGATCCATCGCTGTACTGGAGGTAACGTTTATTGGCAGCAATCTGAACAGGACCCTTTCTCGAAGATTTAGCGGCAACAAATGATTGTGAATTACTTTTTACCTCTCCATTTTTATCACGAACAGTAACGGTATAATTCCACTTTCCTGTTTCATTCGGCGAGAACCTGATCTTCCAAAGTGTTCCCATAGAATAATTATAAAAACCGGGAATATTCCATTTTTTCCCGGAAGGAGAGATAAAGAGTGCCTGAATATCAATGTCATCGGGGTCAAAAGGATTTACAAACTCACATTTCAATTCAAGTGAGACTTCAAATTTTTCGTAAACACCTACCGTATCAGGTCGTTGCCTGATATTAACTATTTCAGCAGGTGAAGCAGCATAAGAACTCATTTGAATGATTGTGAACAGTGCAGAAAAAAGTACATTTAGAGTCTTCATATTATAGATATTTATTAGTATTGATTATATCGTTCGAATTAACTCTTGCAATATAATCCGTCATTATTCGGCCAGGAATACTTTTCCGGCATTTTTATATAAGGTGTTTCATTGAATTGAGGATAACTTTCAAACTGATACTTGTAATCAACGAGTAATAGCAAAGTATTGACTCCACGGAGTGCCAGTTCTTCGTTGATGAATTTTACGAAACGGTCCACGTCTTTTGTATTTGGAGCACCTATGCAGAAACCTTTCACCGGAAATAACACATCCGGAGACTCCTGCGCGAATGTAAAAGGCAGCCATGTCGATAATAAGAATAAGGCGGAAAAAAGATTGCCTGTCTTTTTCATTTTAAGCATGTGTTAAGCTGACTTTTAAAACTGTTATATAACTTTAATTATTAATAGGTGATATTATTTATCATTAAAATGTGTCAGAATTTTAACAAGAGGCCAATCAGGCTTTAGATCCTTGTCAACAATACCGAAAGAACCGGCTTTATAGTTCCAGTTAGCATAGGCAACTCCATGTTCGTCAAATATTGATATCATATCGGTATACCATGCCAGTTTTGAATCTATGGGAGAATTATCGATTACTCCGAATTCGCCACAATATAAGGGTAACTTAAGGCTATCGGCCAGATGCAAAGGTTTCTGCATCATTTTTAACAGGGTATCGCGATTGTAAACCTTCAGATATTCCGGCTTTTTGCTATCCGGCATAATTTGTCCGGGATAATTTACTTTTCCTTTAAGATCCTTGTATTCCGTCCAGGAAGCCCGATAGTGGGTAAGAGGCATGGGTTCATAAAAATGGAAACTCAATACAATATTGGTATCATTTTCCGGAATTTTCAACTTATCAAATGTATTGGCTGACTGCCACATGTTGGAACCAATCACGATAACACGCGCGGGTTCAGTTTGACGTATGGAATCTACTGCGCGTGCAACCAAATTGTTCCATAGTTCCGGATCATCGGCCACCGGTTCATTCATTAATTCATAGGCAACCATACCATTGGGCCACTCGCGGAGAGAATCGGAAAGGTTTTTCCATAGTGCAATGAATTTGTCCTGTTCGGCAGGAACGGTCCATAATGGTTTTACTGCTGCATTAAAATAATGCGAACGCAATATATGAAGATCAACAACCACGCGAAGTCCGGCAGTATGGCACCATTCCATACAGTTCCGAAGCAGTGCAAAAGCTGTATCAATCTTATTTCCGGATTCATCCCACATCTGCACTTCATCGATGGGTAAACGGATATGATCAAAACCAACAGAGTCAATAAACCGGATATCTTTTTTCGTAAAAAAAGTCTTTCGTTCATCTCCCCTTCGTTCACTTTGCGATAACCAATGAGCGATATTTGTACCTCTCATGATGTGAAATGATTTGTATGGATCTGACTCAATTTTCGCACCTGTTTTTTTGTCCTTACATGCCGCAATTAAAACGCAAACTGTTTGAATTGCAATGAAATAAAGTAATAAACGTTTCATGGGATCTAGAATTTATGTAATTTATAATTAATGTCGGTTGGCTAATTCTAAAACTCTTTATTCCAATTAAACCTTAGGCAGTTTCCATGGTTCCCTGTAATTCGGAACTAGATAATTATTAGCATCAGAATCGTTTGTAAATTTCTTACCATCCCAGATGAGTTTTTTGCCTGTACGGTAGGCAATATTTCCAAGAGCAGAGAATTTGGCTATATGTGCACCGATCTCCACGCTTGCATTGGTATTGGGATTACGGCTATTGATACATTCCAGAAAATTATTCACATGATTCTTCAATCCTTGTCCGGTTCCTTTTTTCAAGGGGACAGCTTCCATGCGGGTTTTCCCGTTAACAACTTCCGGAATGACTTCCCAACCTTCCCGGTCTATTACAAGAGTTCCGTTTTCACCTACAAAACCTAATCCATGGTTGCGGCCGTAAGCACCATCATTAATGCCTATAGCATGGTCCCACAATACGTTGAATCCGTCAAATTCATAAATTGTCTGTAAACTGTCAGGAGTTTCGCATGCGTCATCCGGATAACCATACTTACCTCCCATGGCCATTACCGATTTAGGAGCAGTGACATTCATACCGAACAAAGCATAATCCAGAAGATGAACTCCCCAGTCAGTCATCAGTCCACCTGCATAATCCCAGAACCACCTGAAGGTAAAATGAAACCGGTTCCGGTTAAACGGGCGATTTGGGGAGGGTCCGAGCCACATGTTATAATCAACTCCTGATGGAACAGGTTCATCGGCCAGTACCGGAATAGAGGGGCACCAACCCTGGTATGAAAATACTCTGACAAGCCGTATTTTTCCAAGCTTACCTGAATGGATAAACTTAACTGCATCCTGCCAGTGGGGATCGCTTCTTTGCCACTGACCAACCTGAACAACACTTTTATACCGTTTGGCAGCACCTACCATCAGATTACATTCTTCAATAGTTCTGCCGATCGGTTTTTCGCAATAAACATCTTTCCCTGCTTCACATGCAGAAACCATCTGCAAACAATGCCAGTGATCAGGCGTTCCGACGATTACTACATTGATTTCTTTATTGTCGATCAGCTTTCGCCAGTCTTTATAGAGATTTGCAGGTTTCTTCCCCTTAATTTTCTCAACATCAGCAGCTCTGCGGTTAAGCACACTCTCGTCGATGTCGCACAAACCAATGCACTCTATCTGAGAATGTTTAAGAAACTCACTCAGATCAGCAAAACCCATACCATTGCAACCAATAAGTCCTATATTGATCCTGTCGGAGGGAGCATAACCTGTCAGGGCTTTAGATAAAGTAGGAACTAAAGTCAAACCTGCAGTTGTTAATACGGTGTTTTTTAAAAAGATACGTCGCGTTGTCATAAAGTAAAAATTTTATTAGTAAAGTATCAATAAAAATACAACAATATTCTATCCGATCTACGATTGAATAAATATAAAGTACCTGAAATGAAAAGAAAAAATATTCTAGATCCTGTACACAACAAAGTAAGGTTGATTCGTTAAATCCGCTACGAATCCCGGGTACAACCATGCTTTGTCTGGTCCATCCTTCAATTCTATATAATATTGAATAGGGTATTGTGAATCTGTATATGTTGCAGGAATGGTTGCCCGACAACTGGTACCCTGTAATTGCATCTCCTCTTTTTCATATCGTTCAGCATGATTCACGTGCCGGTAGTAAAGATGTGCCGATGCCGGTATTCGCTCAAAAGACATTTCGATATTAAGAGGTTGTCCGGCTCTAAACCCTTGTGGCTTATCATGATGACAAACGCTGGTTGAACGCACCGGTCTTCCTTTGGATTCTGTTATAGCTGATGTCACAATCTCCTGTCGGGTAGTTACACTGCTTTGGGATTGTCCGAGCATTCCGTTCATAAAGACGATATCTTCATCTATGGCAGGAAGCCTGTCGAGCCAGTGCCCACGTATTACCGGATTTTCACCTATGGTAATATCAGGTTTGTAGACATCGCGTGCAAGATTGGCCAGCTCAGCCCAAAAGTTCCGGGCCTTTTTGTAATAATTCAACGATTCCGTAAGAGCACTGTAGTTTCCGCTTTGTTCAAAAATTTCATACAGAACACCAGAACGAAATTTGGATGCAAAGAAACGTCCTAAACCAACTGTAATGGTAATATCAATTGACATCCGACGGAATTCCGGTCTTACTTTGCCTGTTGATGTACTTTCTGCCAGTGAAAGGTATTTAGCCGCAGCCTCTGCATAATCTTCTAACCATTGTGCAGCCTCAATCGGTGTATACTTACCGCTTCGTTCATTTTTTATCAACTCCGTAGCAAAATCATTGATCCGAAGGAATAGTTGCGGATCCATCGGACTCACATTACCGAAGACTCTGGGTGAAGGACTATCAGTATATGGATTCTTGTTTTTTGGATCCGGTATAGACTGATTTGTATATACTTCGGGCCAGTATGTATTGTTTCCGGCCGAAGCGCCATGAACAGTTAACACAATTGGAAGTATCCGGGTGGCATTTGCCAGAGCCAGTTCTACAGACTCTGCTCCCGCCCCGAATTGCTTAAGCAAATACCGGCGCCATACATCTGGTTCAGAATCCGGATTATAAGCCAGTCTTCCAAAAATCCTGAGACTATATTCATACTTTTCCCAGTCCCACCGTGGTTTTAAAGTTTTATCTGAATAACCGCATCGATCTCCGGCAATACCTGAACCACGGCGACCCTTAAACGAAAGCGGTTCCATAAGCTCAGCACCCACACTGCCACAGAAACTGAACGCTCTTGAGTGTGCAGCACTTACTTTCGGATCGCCCCATAAAAGAAGGCGTTGAGTACCAGGCCAGATACGGTAAAGTACTCCATAGCGTCGGTTATCCTTTAGAAGGTCGCCATAACCGTAACGGGTGAAACTGCGCGATCCGGAACTTAAATTCATCAAACCGGATGATTTCCGGTCAGCCTTCGGAATTTCGAGTGCACGGATATCGGCTTGATGATATGGCATACCCATGTGTTCAGCCCAGTACTTTGGAGAGATGTTAACAGGCATTCCGGAGGCTAACGCTGAATCTATCATTGTCTGGTCCATACCCTTTGCGTGCATATCGATCTCGACTTTACGGCCACATGAAGCTACCCCGGAAAATACTGTCTTCCAGAAATCGTAGCTCCCCTCCGTAACACCGCTCTCTCCATGAATACGGAAGGTGATGCCACTAATATCAGGGCATTCTTTTAAAAGCTCCCTAACTGCATCACGACAATAAGGCCCATGAGTCTCAGGCGTCAGTCCCTTAATGGTATAATTAGCGTCAGGACTTTTTATCCATTCATATCCATGCATCCAGATACCCAGATGAAATTGAAGTCCCCTGGCTACAGTCTGACTGCTGATAAATCTAATCATTTCAAGATTCTTTTCACGTTCTGAATCCGGCAGCTGAGGAACCTGCACATTATATCCTGGAACATTTAAAAGAAATGGATAGGCAAAAAGAAAATAACCATCAGTTACATTTTGAAGAAAGTCGTAACCGATCCCTAAACTAAGATTGAAGCGATTAAAACGATGAGTCGCCAGCATCGTGAGATATTTGGGCCACATTTCCCTGTCGTTGAACCAGGGTTTATCTTCGATATCGCTGACAAATAGCCTGTTTAGACTGCGGATAACATTAGCAGGTACCTCCACAACAGGTTTCCGGATATTCAGGGAATCAATGGGTTGAGTTGAATTGTGCACCCGGTCAGCAAGTTCCAGTAGAGCGTATATGAGCCCCCGCTGGTCATAGCCACAGGTCAGCAATACTTGTTTACCGGCTGAATTAACAGGAACTAAACCAAGAGCTTCGGGCAGAGCAGGGATGGTTGTCTTTCCGGCTTTTAGTAATCTTCGCGCTATGGAAGAATCCATACCTGACACTACTATGCAGAAATCTCCAATGCTTGCCTGAGAAAGATCTTTACATCTAAAGACATTAATCCCCTCAGAGGTCAGGGAATCTTCCAGTTCCTTTAACGCCCATTGGGCTGCCGGCGATCCTGCTATCGGGTCACCAGGATCTGAAATAATCGAAACTCTTTTTGCATAAAAATCAGACAGGCCGAAAGAGGACACTCCAAGAGCAGTAATTCCAGCCATTTTCACAAAGTGCCGCCTGCTTAACCCTTTCACTTCATGTTTAGAATTTTGACCCGTTGAATGTTTCTTCATATTAATCTTTATGAATTTTAAAATCGGATGAAGAAAAAAGCCGGAAATGAAAAGATTTTTTTCAGATCCGGCAAATCACTTTAAACAGTTATCTATTTAACGGAAAACCTGTATATAGTTGTCGATTTGAACGTTTCGCCAGGATTAAGAACTGTCGTCGGGAAATCGGGATGATTTGGACTATCCGGATAGTGACCTGTTTCGAGACATAACCCTGATCTGTAGATATAAGGCTTGCCGCCATGGCCTATCATCGAGCCGTCAAGGAAATTGCCGCAATAAAACTGCACTCCGGGTTGATCAGTTATTACCTCCATCAGCCGACCACTTACTGGCTCATAGACTGTAGCATCCACCTCTTCCTTATTATCTAACACAAAAGTATGATCATACCCTTTCCCATAAACAAGTTGATCATATTTTTCAGCTATTCTTTCGCCGACAGGATGAGGAGTAGTGAAATCAAATGGTGTTCCTGTAACCGGACGAATTTCTCCTGTCGGGATAAGGGTTGAATCAACAGGAACGAAGGAAGCAGCTTTAATAACGAGTTGATGATCAAGAATATCGCCATTACCGGCACCATGAAGGTTAAAATATGCATGATTGGTAATATTGAATACCGTTTTCTTGTCAGTTGTAGCTGTATAAAGAATTACAATCTCGTTTTTATCAGTCCAGGTATAAACAACCTTAACATCCACATTGCCCGGATAACCCTCTTCCATATTGGGACTTTTCAGAGTAAATATCACTGTCGGTTCTTTGGCTTTTTCATCAACTGCAGTTTCCCATATAGCACTGTGCCATCCGCCGGGTCCGCCATGAAGTGAATTAGGTGGATTGTTAATTGCAAGCTTGTATTCAACACCGTCGAGGGTAAATTTACCTTTGGCGATCCTGTTGGCATATCTTCCAACAACTGAACCAAAGTAAGGATCACCTTTTATGGTTGATTCAAAGGTGTCATAACCAAAAGCAACATTGTCCTTTTTGCCTGTCTTATCGGGTACTTCTATCCATGAAATTCTGGCTCCGAAGTTAGTAAGCCTGATAACATTGCCTGCTTTGTTTGTAAGGGTTAGCAGATAAACCTCTTTCCCATTGTGTGTACCAAATACGTCTTTTTTAACCATCTCCTTATTTTTTGTTGACTGGTTGCAGGAAGTGAAGACCAGAGCGACCAGTGTTAGTAATAATAATAGATTTTTTTTCATTGTAAATAAAGATTAATTTTTGCTAAATTAATAAACTTTTTTCTCAGGCGTTGGATTTTCTTTTATTCTTTTGTCCTGAACTGCCGGGCTGCCAGACCGTCCTTATTAAATAGCGATGCTTCGGCACCATTACGCCAGCAATATCTTATTGATACCGGTTCTCTGACCAGCGGAGACGAAACCAGTACTTCGTTATTAACAATTTTTGCATTAGCCTTTACATAATGTCTATCCTTGCCTGCAATCTGGAATTCTTTAAGGTTGTCATTCTTTGCAATCAGTCCTTCTCCAACATTATCAAATTGCAATTTTACGATACCTGCAGACACAGACATCGATTTATAAACCGGTCCCACACAGGGATTCTTCATTCCGTAGTCATTATTCAGGGCAAGGAGTGCGAGCCTTTCGCCTACTTCTTTTTTAAATGGAGGATGAATATTCATCACAGTCGCAATATCCAGTGTAACTGCCATACCTGTTTTGGCCAGATCAAGGGCTTTCTCCTGAGCTTCCCTGAGAAATCCTGATTCTGTTGAATCAATACCTGAATATACATATGGAGCGATCTGAACAAAATAAAATGGAAAATCTTTAATACCCCACGCTTCCCGCCAGTTCTGGATCATAGCCGGGAATATCTTTGCATACTGTCCGGCTCTGCCAACATTGGCTTCTCCCTGGTACCATATTGCTCCCTTAATCTGATAAGGAATTACAGGAAAGACCATAGCATTATACAGAGTTGTTGGTGTGTAAGGTCCAAGTTTCACAGGTCTCTTTCTGGTAAGAAACTCATTTTTGGCAATGTCAAAAATATAAAACTTGTTTCCAGTCAATTCTGCAACGGGCTGATATTTCCAATCCCCTTTAAGGGGGATAAAGAGCTTTGGATCACCTTTCAATGAGAGTTTCATCTTTTCCGGGGCACCATAAATTCCACCTCCGCCCTGAGTATCAAGAACCCGTACGGAAATTATATTAGCTCCTGACTTGGCCAGTGAAGCCGGAATTTCATAATTCCTGTCAACCTGCCAGAAACCGGATGCTTCATTTGATCCGATCAGCTTTCCGTTAAAATATGCACGATCCATATCATCTATCGGTCCCAAAGAAAGAACGAGCGCTTTACCGTTCATACTCTGAGGTAAATCAATAGTTTTCCGGAACCATACTGCACCGTCAAATTCACCTATAACTTTCTCAAATTGAGTCGGGAGATTCATTACAGGCCATATGCTGTCATTAAATTCAGATGAGGGTATGTTTTCATCATTAAAGCTAAGGTTTTTCCACTGATCATTTCCACCAGGTTTAAGTTCAAGTTGTTTGTGGGTATCAAGCCATGATTGATATTCAGCCTGAAGTGGGGCAGACTCCCTGATTGCTTTAATGTCTGTTATAAATTCTCCTGCGTTTTCAAGGGATTCAGCTGAGGTCCATGATTCCGATGGCGTTCCACCCCAGGCGGATTCTATTAATCCGACAGGAATATGCAAATCACTGAACAACTTTTTCCCGAAAAAATAAGCCGTAGCACTGAATTGTTTAACAGTTTCAGGAGTGCTCACTTCCCACTGACCGGTACATTCATCAATAGGTTCACCCGAAGTCTTTTTCTGCACATTAAAAAGACGCATTTCCGGAATTGAAGCAGACGAAATAGTAACTGATGAATGCATTACTGTATCAACCGGAGGCCAACCTGCAAGTGGCATTTCCATATTGGACTGACCCGAGCAGAACCATACCTCACCTATAAGAACGTTTTTAACCATAATAGTGGTATCCTTTGCTGAAATAGTAATTGTATAAGGACCTCCGGCTTCAGGAGTGAGCAAGTTCACCGACCATTTTCCATCTTTTCCTGCAATGGCCTTACCATTAGTATTCCAGCTCGCAGAAACATTTATTTTGGCACCCGGGTTTGCTTTGCCCCATATTTTTGAAGTTGTTTTCTGCTGCAACAACATATTGTCGCTGATAAGCGATGGCAACTTTAAATTTGAATTGGTCTGACAACTGACCAGAGCCAGAATCAAGACCAAAAACAGTGTGGTTAGTTTCATGTTTGTACGTATAATTTATTACTTAATAGTAGCTTGAAAATCAATGGTTGTACAAAGCTTCCAGGGCACCTGACAGATAAGCAGCCGGTGCATTCCAGTTAATTGCAATCTCGTTTGAGGCATAGGAACAAACAGAGTCAGTATATGATTGATCAGGAATATTGGACGGGTACGTTTTACATCCATCCTGCTGTCCCGGATTTGGTCCCCCTACGATCAAGCCTGGTATCGGATCTGCAATACCATCTGCCTCCGATTGACGATGATGTGGAAACATAGGCGTTTTATGACCATTCCCTGTAACATATGAATATCCGGTAGCATTGCGGCCCAGGATATAATCAAGATTGGTAAGGGCATAATCGAGATATCTTTTATCATTTGTAAGTCTGTAAGCCTGAATCAATAAAATTCCCTCGTTTGTGGCGACAGAATTGCTGCCCCAGACAAAATCTCGGGCCGATTTTCCCATTACTGTCTGGTAAGCACGATCGGATACACCTTTCGTCATCATATCTGCAGATCTTAAAATTCGCTCTTTAAGCATTGGAAAATCTTTCTTTGCCCCATTTGTAAGCTTTTTCTCAAACCTGGCCAGGGTATAATACCCAAGTAATCTGACATTTCCCCATGAAGGAAGTGGCATTAAAGTATCCGGGAACATAGGAAATGCGTTATAATAGCTTTCTTTCCCGGTAGTTACATTAAGTTCCGCAGCTGCCCAGATAAATTCATCACTGAAATCAGAGTCCCCATATCCACCGGTATTTATAACCGGTTTAAACTCCTTATTCATAAGGTTTTGATCATAAGCCACTTTTGGATTTTTCACTGCCCACACCCAGGCTTTTTCAGCTGAATTCAGACAAGAATCTGACAATCCCGGAAATACTTTTTTGAATTTATTGAAAATACGTCCTGCCTGAGCCATAACAGCTGCAAAATCAAGTGTTGCTCCTGTTCCTTTCGGTACAACATAACGGGGAGTTACTGCAGCTGATGGCATTACCATTCCGTCGAAATCTGCATTAGTTACTTTATTGTAAACGCCACCGTCATAGGGATCCTGCATTGTAAGCATCCATCTAAGGTTCCAGACAATTTCATTCAACAGATCGGGAGCTCCATCCCCGCTTTCAGGGATATTTATTCGAAGTGTATCAAAATAGGCAGGGAAATCTTCATATAATGAGAGTAAAGTACCCATTGTAATACCGCTGTTCACAATATATTTATTATAATCACCTGCATCATACCATCCCCGTGGACAGGAAATAATAGTTCCTGCAGGACGGTTTGGTGAAGCAGCTGCGGGATGAATAATAACCTGATTATCAGGGTGTCCGGCTGCATGGCTCCATTTACCCGCATATTCAGGAAGCAGAGGGGTAGACATTCTCTGAAAATAAAAACCTTTAATAAGAGATTTTGTGAGGTCGCAGAAAACTTTTGGTTTAATTTCGAATGTATATGAATCTTCCTTTCCTGGTAAATTAAGTTTATAGACTCCTGGTTTTGTAACCGTTGAAAAATCTGCGATCCTTGTTACCTCATTGGAGAATTGCGACTTGTGAGGAGGACTTAGTTTTGATTTGAATACTATCTCGCCGGAAGCTACCGATCTGACAAGAAAATCACCTTCCGAATTGTCTGTTATAACAGCGACCTTTGGAGCTTCGGGATAGAATCCGATCTGATTAAGCCGGATTCTGACGGCAGCATTCTGCGCCGTCATAACTGACGGTACGAAAGTACAGATTATAAGTATGTAAAATAATTTTCGCATGATAAGTTTATTTTTCTGAATTAGAGTAGTTTTAATGTATAAATAAATGAGGTTGGCTCAGCATAAACGATATATTGAGGTAAAGGTCGAGGGCCGCAACCTGCCGTCCCCACTCCCAGTGTAAGATGACTTATACAGATGACTGTGGCATTACTTTGCGGCAGGTCAATGCGATACTCAATCTTTTCCATCTCTTCATCACTGTAAGGCAGCATCGATACCTGCATTAGTGTGTTGCCGGATTGTGCCATTAGTCCGTTACCTGATGCTGTCGTTACCTGAGCCCAACGGACATCCTCATGATTTCCGCACTCCATAGGCTTTTCGTAGGGAGTCAGCTGCTCTTTAACAGAACTCTTATATACTCCAACATCAAACCCGCGTTTCCGGTCCGCATAATTCTCCATTGGCCCGCGTCCGAAATAGGAAGCCTGATCGAACTTTTTATCAAGGAAAATTCTTACTCCGATCCGGGCTAAAGCAAGTTTGGGATCACTTGAACTAAAACTATTTTCAGATTTGATTGAGCCATCACCGGAAATAGTATAAACTACCTTATGGTTAACGGTGAAGTTACTTTTGCCTTCTCCCAGAAGTGCGACTGTGATTGTAACCGACGAAGTGGATTTCTGTTCAACAGTTACTGATTGTGTTGTCCATTTCAGCTCTTTCAAACCTGAATTTACCCAGCCTCTGTCAGCCCACATATCATCATTGCGGTGAGGAGCCCGCCATAGATGCAACCTGGGACCTCCATCTTTAAGAAGCATGTTAATACCATTTTTTTCAAGGTTGGAAAAGGTACCTGCAACTTTATCAAATACAACAGTGAAGCCGGAGCCTTTAACAGTAATTTCTTTATCTGTCTGGATCAGATTGACCGGATCAACTGCTGGAACCGGCTTAACAGCGAGGTCCTCAACCGGCAGCTTGAACTGCTCGGAAACCATTTCGAATCCCTCCTTTGCCCAAACCTTCTCGTTTGCCAGAGAAAATGATATCCTCAGGAAATATTCTGAATTTTCATTTGCTTTTGTAATCTTATAAGGAATTGTTATTAAAGCTCCTTTACCGGGAGCAATAACAGGCAATTTTATGTCGCCATGCGATATTTCGGTACCATTTTCCGATAATGACCACAAACCGGTAAACCCGCTGAGATCAATAAACTGGTAATTATTCTGAATCATGAGCTGGCCTTTTGCGAGGTCATCTGCAGATACTTTAATCCACTGATAAACATGTTTCATTTCGGGATAGTGTGGTTTAAGTGACCGGTCAGAGGCTACAACTCCTTTATGGATAAAGTAATGGTCATTCGGAAACTCACCAAAACCGCCGCCAAATGCAATAATTGGATGATTCGGATCTCGTCTGTTATAAATTCCCTGATCCTGCCATTCCCATATAGCGCCTCCTAACAGCTCGGGATATTTATCAAAAAGGTCATTGTATTCACCGATTGCACCCATCGAATTGAACATTGCGTGGGCATATTCACATAGGAAGTAAGGTTTTTTGAAAGAAGTATCCTTCGCAATACGCTCAACATCTTTTGGTTGTGTATACATCTGACTCTCAATATCTGCGGGATTTGACTTACCTAAACCAAACCCTTCATAATGAACCGGTCTGGTAGGGTCAATAGCTTTTATAGTTGCCATGGCGGTTCTGAAGTTTGATCCTCCTCTTCCATTTTCATTTCCAAGCGACCAGATAATTATTGAAGCATGATTCTTAAAATTCTCAACATTTGCCACATTCCTGTCAATGATAGCTGCTTTCATCGTAGGTTCCTCATCAAATCTACCCGAGTAGCCATGACATTCAACATTTGCCTCTGCAACCAGGAAAATGCCATATTCGTCACATAATTCATACCATCGTGGATCATCTGAATAGTGAGATGTACGTACCAGGTTACAGTTGCCCTGTTTGATAAGTTCAAGGTCGCGTATCATCTGGGCTTCAGTAACAGCATGACCAACATCGGGCCAGTTTTCATGCCGGTTTACACCTTTAAGTTTAACAGGGGTACCATTAACAAGAAAAAGTCTACCTTTTATTTCAACTTTCCTGAATCCGGTACGTGAAGAGAGCGTTTCTATGGTTTTATTCCCAACCTTTAAAGTAATAACTGTTGTATAAAGCCGTGGTGTTTCAGCAGTCCATTTTTCCGGATTTGCTACTTTGAAGGTCAGCTTAACTTCTTTTTCTTCCCCGGGCTGCAAAGCAGGTACTTCACTCTTTGCCTGATTAGCTTTCTCCGTCTTATTACCATCATATAAGGATGCCGAAATTGTTGCTGCTTCAACTTTTTTTGCTCCGTAGTTCTTTACACTGGCAGTTACTTCAACACTTACATCGCGATACTGATCATCAAGATAAGTTTTAATGAAGAAGTCGCGGATATGCTCTTGAGGAGAACTCCATAAAGTCACATTACGGAATATGCCGCTCAATCGCCACATGTCCTGGTCTTCAAGCCAGGTACCTGAAGTGAACCTGTACACTTCAACAGCAACCATGTTCTTACCAGGCTTAACATACTTTGTAATATCAAATTCCGCAGCATTCCGGCTGTTTACACTATATCCCACCTTCACTCCATTTACCCAGACAAAGAATCCGGCATCTACACCATCGAATGTCAGAAATATCTGACGTTTGTTCCACTCCGCAGGAAGGTCAAAATCGCGACGATAACTTCCAACGGGATTACGTTCCTCGTAAGCTGTGAAATTTTTGAGAGGTCGGCTCATAACAGAAGGAAAATCCCTTAATATGATATACCCGGCATTACGGTAATAAGGAGTACCATAACCAAGTAACTGCCAGTTAGATGGGACCTGTATTTCTTTCCAGTAAGAAACATTGAATTCCTGCTTATAAAAATCGACAGGTCTCATCTGGGGCCACGAAACCCAATTGAATTTCCACATACCGTTAAGACTCCTGCAAAATGTGGAAGAATGCCTTTTAGCAACAAGAGCTTCCTTGAGATTGGCATATGGCATAAGTGAAGCATGTGCCAGTTCCTTATTGATTCCCAGAAGCTCCGGATTTTGAATTTCAGGAGGTACCGGTGCTCCCCCTAAAGAATCCTTAGGTGAGAGGGACTGACCATGGCACGGCAAAACGGCCATAAAAAGAGCTATCAAACTCAATACAAATTTTGACCTGTTTTTCATATTAAAAATTGATTATTTAAGTTAAGTTGAAAATTATAAACACATTTATTCAGCATCGTGCCTTTCAATTATTTCGAGGCACATTCGGGAATCATGATATGGGCATTTCCAGAATCCGGCCTTATCCTCTTTAAGATTAGGCTTCAGGTTTTGGTCTACACTCCAGAACCATTCCCCGTTTTTTCTGTCAACCAGATGATCGGATATAAATCTCCAGGCCGCCATGCTAAGATCAAGGTATTCTTTTTTCCCCGATAATGTCCAGGCATTTATAAACCCGATAACTGTTTCAGCCTGAACCCACCAGTGTCTGTCAGAATCGATTTTCCCTGAATTGAAAAAATTTTCATAGATCATGCTGCCATCCTTCATTATTCCTGCTTTTGATGCTTCAGCAATCCTGAGACATATCTTCTTCACAACATTGATGACAGCTTCGTCGCCAAGTGCCAGAGCGGCTTCGTAAATCAACCACGACGATTCAATGTTATGTCCGTAGGAAACAAGATCAGTTTTGTCATTCCACTCTTCATCAAAAAACATATTAAGGTTAAATGTCCGGCTATTAACGATCTTTTCAGTAAAAACATTGATCAGACTGTACAGCTGTTTCTTCAGAAGATCATCTTTCCAAACTCTATATAGATTTGTGTAAGCCTCCAGAACATGAAGATGAGTATTCATGGTCTTCTTTTCATTTGCATCTTTTGCACTTAGACGCAGATCGTCCATCTCACCCCATTCTCTGCTGAATGCTTCAAAATATCCCCCAAGCTTATTATCAAAACTCTGTTTTTCAATCAACCTGAAAAGCTCTATTGATTTATTAAGGCATTTAATATCATTGGTAACCCTGTAATATTCAGCCAATCCATAAATGGCAAATGCCTGGGCGTAGATCTGCTTTTTGCCGTCTTTCATTTTGCCCTTATGATCGAGAAGCCAGTAGACTCCTCCATATTCCTTATCAAAGAAATGATCAAGGAGATAATCTTTTGATCTTTCAGCTGTTTTCAGATAATCAGGATTTTTCAGAATTCTGGAAGCCGATGAAAAGGTCCAGAGAATCCTGGCGTTGAGAACACATCCTTTGTCAGCATCATCGTATACACGACCGGAGCCATCTATCCTTCCATAAAATCCGCCGTAATTGGAATCGATCATTCTACCTGACCAGAAAGGTAAAATATTGTTAACCAGTTCTTCTCTAACTTCCGCTTTAAGTATTTCCAGTTGTTTTGTTGACATTGGATTTGGTTTCTAATGAAAAATACTATCATATTGAATTTAAGAATTATACTTCCTCAACATTCTGACCCCCTTTCTTATCCCGCCTAAGCGGGATGATGAACTCGTTCCTGCTCCTTCCCCCGTGGGGGAAGGTTGGGAAGGGGGCAATTTCAAAATCCTTCCCAAAGTTTTGGGCCAGGGGACCTTATTCTTTTTTCGCAGTCTCTCTTCTTTCCGCAAGCTCGGTGCTGATAGTTACCATCTTCTTCTCACTGAGCGGATATATAAACATAAAAAATGCCCCTAATAAAGTCCCAATAGCGGGAAAGAAACTCAGCATCATTTTTATACCTGTCTGAGCTTCAGCTGTTTGAACAACATTAGCTTTAAAGCCATAATATCCCAGCAGCCAGCCTGCCAGTGCACCACCCAGGGTCCAGCCAAATTTCTGAGACATTGAAGATGCTGAGAAAACGAGGCCTGTAGCCCGGCGCCCTGTTTTCCATTCGGAATAGTCAGCAGCATCAGCATACATTGACCAGACCAACGGGAATATTATGCCTGCGCTCATACTGATCAGAAACTGAAATACAAATATAAGGGTGACACTGTTCCTGTCGAGCCAGTAGAAGGCGATACTGAATACTGCAGCAAAAAGCATGGCATACATAAAAGTATATTTCTTACCAATCCTGTCTGAAACCGGTTTGGCAAGAAGTACGCCAACGATGTTGGCTGCCTGTCCCAGAACAAAGTAAAGACTGCTGAGAGTGATAGTAAGATTTATAGCATTGATTGAAAATGCGCTCTGTCCCTGAATATAATATTTGAAATAATAGATAGCTGCACCATCGCGGATAGAATTAAAGAATATGGCTGAAACACCGGCGCCAAGAAGTATAAACCATGGAGAATTATGAAGCAGATCAGTAAGATCCTTTTTCAGAGATGTTTTAGTAGTTACCGGCTTAATGCGTTCGCGTGTCCATGAAAAAGTGAAAAGGAAAAATATGATTGCAATTACTGCAAATACAACAGCAGAAAGCTGCCATCCCAGCTGAAGATTGACTTCCCCTTTTCCAAATTTACTGAAAATTTCAACTAAAGGCTCGGCAAGTGCAAGTACCAGAAGACTGCCTCCAAATGCAAAAATAAATCTGAAAGTAGCCAGACTCGTCCTCTCTTTCCCATCAGCTGTCATTACTCCCATCAGTGAAGCATAGGGCACGTTGATCATGGAATATACCATCATCATAAGTGAATATGTAACAAAAGCATAAATCACCTTTCCTGACTGGGCGAATGATGGTGTTGTAAAAGTCAGGACACCAATAATACCAAATGGTATTGCCACCCAAAGCAGGTATGGCCTGAATTTGCCCCACCGTGTCTCGGTACGGTCACCAAGGATACCGACAAACGGATCGAATGCCGCATCCCATATCCTGGTGACAAGAAACATGGTGCCGACCAGTGTGGCAGAAATTCCGAAAACATCAGTATAAAAGAACATCAGGTACATTGAGAAAAGCTTCCAGAACATGGAACTGGCGGCATCACCAAACCCATATCCGATCTTTTCTTTCAGTTTCAGCTTTTGTGAGATCATTTAAATAGTTATTAAAAGGGTTATTAATACTGTTTTTTCTCCTTCTGAAATTTAAGGTTCCTGTCAATCTGATTTTTCAGGTTTTCAACTGAGGCAGCCGACCGCAAACCATCTTCAGGTGTATTTAAGCAATAATCAACTAGTTTCCCGATAGTTGATACCGCAACATGCATCCTGGTATCTGATGAAGCGTAATAAATTAATACGGTTCCATCGTCATCGACAATCCAGCCGTTAGTAAATAACACATTCGAAACATCGCCAACTCTCTCTTCACCTTCGGGAGCCATGAAAAAACCTGCAGGTTCAGCAATGAGTCTGGAAGGGTCCTTTGAATCAGTCATATATAAATAAAGAACATATCTCAGACCGGCAGCACAACCTCTGACACCATGAGCCAGATGCAACCATCCTTCAGGTGTTTTAACCGGATGGGGTCCTTCCCCGTTTTTCTGTTCTTTAATAGTATGATAATACCGGAAATTAATGATCTTCTCTTCTTTTATCTCAGCATGCGTCATTTCATCAATCAAAGTCCAGCCTATTCCTCCTCCTGATCCGGCGTCAATGAAACCGTCCTGAGGACGTGTATATAGAGCGTATTTGCCATTTACAAATTCCGGATGAAGCACAACGTTTCGCTGCTGGCTCCTGGTCTTCAGATCAGGGAGTCTTTCCCATGTTTTAAGATCATGTGTGCGCGATATACCTGCGGCAGCTACTGCAGAGGAGAGATCACCTGCAGGAGCTGAAGGATCCTTCCGCTCGGAACAAAAGATCCCATAAATCCATCCGTCTTCATGCCTTGTAAGACGCATGTCATAAACATTTGTGTCAGGATTTTCTGTTTCAGGCATGGTTACAGGGTATTCCCAGAACCGGAAATTGTCAACTCCGTTAGGACTCTCTGCAATTGCAAAAAAAGACTTTCTGTCATTTCCTTCGACACGTACAGCAAGTATATATTTGCCCTCAAACTTCATTGCCCCTGCATTGAAAGCCGCATGTATACCGAAACGCTCCATAAGATGAGGATTGGTCTCAGGATCCATGTCATATCTCCAGTACAGAGGAGAGTGATCTCCGGTCAATACAGGATACTTATATCTGTAAAAGATTCCATTACCCGGTTCGATTCTTTCATTTTTCCGGCTTAGCAATTTGCTGTGCTCTTCATTCAGGATTTTCAATCTTGATTTGAAATCGGTTTTCATAAGACTTATTGTATTAATAAAAGTACGGATTTTAAACATCCCTGCAAAATCATCTTTTCGTTCGTCAGGAGTTTATTAAAAACTCCGCTTCTATTTCAACCAGAAGGTTTTCACGGCAAATATCTGATTCGATAAAGATTGCAGGAACCTCAGGAAAATGTTCAGCGCAAATCATTTTTACTTTTGAAAAATCATCCTGATTTTTTACATAGACTCTCAGAAAAATAAATTTCCCCCAGTCTGCATCTGAATTTACACTGATTTGTCCTATTCTTTTCTGGTCAGTCAGTTTGTTAATATTCTCAATTGTTACGATAGTTTGTTTCTCAACGTCATCTATCCCTATAGTATCCTGGCCGATTATTGAGGCTGTTCCAGAGATAAAAAGTGTTGATTGTATGTTGTTTCTCAGTAAAAGCGCACGTTCAAATTGTGGGGGATGTTTAACTGACTTGCCATCTCCGGTTATTCCTTTCAGCACCTGCTGACTATATTCATAGGCATTGATCTGATTAGGATTTTCAATTGGTTTAACCTCTACAGTATCATTGGTCATAACAGCACAGAAATCAATTAAGACCCCTCCAAGTTTCATTCCTATCCCGGTAGCTGCAGGATAACCATGTATAGTCCGGTATTTTTGATAAAACTCACTCCTCACTTCATTAAAAATCTGGTAATTCTGGTATCCGTTTTTAATTTCAAGAATGTTGCCTATAAAATTCCATTGACGCACGATGTGATTAAATGACATACCTTCAGCATCGAGGATAGCTTTCATCTGATCGAATGCTTTTGTGGCTGCATCCCTGGTATCTGAAGGAAAAAACACAGAGCCCAGACCCCCGACCCATACCTCTTTGCCCGACTCTGTTGTACAGACTACATAAGGTATTGAATTCCATATATTCCTTGTGATTTCAGATGAATCAGCTGTGGTATAAGCTGCCTCTACAGCAACTTTCCAGGGTTTTTCGGGTGGATGGATTGTAATACTAAAAGTTGGACATTGTTTACCAAAAGCATTAAGGATTGATTTCCCTATTTCCCTGTAAACTTTAATATATGAATCGTCATCATAAATATCGCTAAAAACATTTATTTTAATAAGGCTGAAACCTGGTTCCCTTGTATAAATAATCTGTTTCAGGCACTGCCTCCATTCCTCACCAATACTTCCTCTCTCTTCGGGTATAAATGCTAAATATTTTCCAATCATAAATAGTATATCTTTAAATCAATTATAGAAAGGTTTATTACAACTCCATTGCTTGTTTTCTCTCAAGTTTTATCTGGTAATATTACCTCAATTTCAACCTACAGGTTACATGCTACAATATACAAATTGTTAAGATTCAGAAGAATTCTTTTGCCCTGCTTATTTACCAACCAGTTGATCAGCGGCTAATACCAGGAACATGAAGTTGGTTGCACCGCCTCCCATCACATATTCCTGTTGTTGCCAAAGATATGGCCAATCCAGTAACTCAGGAAAATCCGGACGAATAAGGGCAGTACCGGAAGAGACACCACCAGGAATATAAGACCAATCAGCACGGTTTACACCATACGCCACTGTTGTCGATCTTACCCCTACACCTGAAGCAAAAGAGGCAGTGTTTTCACCGGGATGGACACCAAGAATAAAGTTCAAAGCATTAAATACCGGAGAAGAAGAAAAAAGATCAGGGAAGGCTGTATGCAGAAAATATTGTCTTACGCCAAAACTCTGGATGTCCCAGCCGGCACCCCATATACGTGGACGATATGGGACGCTAAAAGGCGTTTCAGCAGATTGTTTTAATATTTCCTCCGAAAGACTCTTCGCTGAATTCTTTACTGAAGCCGTGAAGGAAGCATTATTGATCTTTGGAAGAGCGCGGCCAATCAGCCAGCCAATGTTGCCTATTCCTTTTGTAACTGCTTCCACATTATCCAGAAGGTATTTCCTGTATTGCTCTTCTCCGGTTGTAAGAAACAATTCAATAGCCGCATGCATCTTAGCATTAGTGACTCTTTCTGATGTCTTGTAATCATGAGAGTAAATAGCTTCCGCAATGTCAAGACATTGTTTACTGAGATCATCATTAAAGGCTTTAAGAACTCTTGAGGCTGCTGCCAGATGAGCTGCAACAGTCAGTTCGCGTGAAGGATTATCTTCGGTAAAAACCCAGCGGTCATCAGCTGCGGAAGAATGAGTACCAGTACGTTCCCCTGTTTTAAGATGTTCATCAAATATAAGTCCGTCGGTCATTGTCGATCCATCACCCAATAAAACATATTGTCTCTTTGTCGACTCAATAATACCCCTGAACAGACGGCCAAGATTTTTATAACCGCCAACCACAGAAAGAACTCCATGTTCTATTTGCTGAAGTATATCAGGTTTGCTATCGGGCTGATGTATCTCAACTATATGGGTATTCTGATCAATGGAAGTCTCATCATAATTTATTTTGAAGGCTTCATAAGCCATTGCAAGAATATAAATTTCACCGCTTTGAGACTCAACCCTGAGGTCATAATCACCTGCGTCATGCCAGCCTCCGTCATTTAGTCCCGGAACATGGTCACCTGGTTTAAATTTTGTAAGAGTCGAATCACCCTGAATATAACCATCAAAATGGTTATGATTTACCGGTGCCATCCTCGCATCATCCATATGGCACAATCCATGCCAGACACGATACTTTTCATTGACCCTCATATGACACATTTGGACCGGCAGAAAATATTCCAGCGTTGGCTGCCAGACATTTCGCTGATATACATCTTCAGCAATCCTGAAAGGTTGGGATTGCTCGTTTCCATATTTCACCAGATAAACTCCCTCCTGCTTTACGGAGGAGAAATCAAATTTCAGGTAGTTATACCGGAGGAAAGTTCCCCATGATTCAGGTTTTGTGCTGGTTACTTCAATCTTTTGGCCATTTTCAACTATTCTTAACAGTACCGGAGTTTCTCTTTTTATTTCATTTTTATCAAGTTCAATAATTGCAACTTTCTCCTGCCCGGGATGATATCCTATCTGTGAGACATGAATAACAGGAGTACTTTTCCAATCCATTATACAGTTGGGTGTAATGATCCATTCAATAGCATTGTTGGTTGCACTTTCCGGTACCAGGGAACGAACAACAAACCAGCCATTGTTATGGATATACCTTCCATCGAGAAGCTTAAGATTACCTGTGGAAGACTCTATCGATAACCTCAGCATATCATCCTCCGGTGCAACAACAAGCTTCTTTCCTTCGGCCATTGGCATGGCTGAAATAATTTCACCTTTCTGATCTGTCACAGCCGGACCATTTGCCTGCCTTGGGAATATGCCAGAATGTGTTCCAAGCGACCAGGTCTTTCCAAATAACAATCCCGGGAAAAGCTCCATATTAAAACCCACTTTCCCGATGAACTCATTTGGGATCGGTTCGTCAAGATCGACAGTCACAATGATTGATTCTCCCTTTGCCCTGACTTTAACAGTATAATTGAAATTCAGATCAGGATACTCAACCGGATTATAACCTTTGCGGTTAATAGCCGGATCGGGATAAGCCAGCCTGACAGTAACCGCGTTTCCGGAAAAATCAACTTTCCTTTCTAACTGTTTTGGTATTGGCTGCCACTGTCCCGGTGTTTCATCAAGCCTTATATCACCATTAGTAGCAATACGGTTCCCATTCATTATTATAGCAACACCACCCT
>Ga0209744_1000074_pt1 | contig 29472 bp, 24 predicted proteins | sample BarGraNGADG00311_2_FD_184494 | JGI IMG/M metagenome (GOLD analysis project Ga0209744, IMG submission 184494) | Arctic peat soil microbial communities from Barrow, Alaska - Barrow Graham LP Ref core NGADG0004-311 (SPAdes) (version 2) | ecosystem: Environmental > Terrestrial > Soil > Wetlands >... | reverse complement strand
CAATTGAAGTGAAAATTGCCAGTAACTCATTTGATTCATTGAGTGCTGATTCTAATTCGTTAGCTTCAGACCATTTTATATCGATACTAATTTCGAGCCAGTAGCCTGTTTCACTGGCTTCACTTTCGCAGATTTTGATTTTATTCTTAAAATCTGCTCTGCTTCTTGCTCTGTTTGCCTCACGGTAATTTGCGCCAATACTGGTTCCTGCTTTTGTTCTTGCCTCAAGCTTTTTGCTAAACTCTTTATTTTCCATATTCTTTAACTTTAGTCACTCCAAACTCTAGTCACTCCAAACTTTTTGATTCTTATTGAAAAAAATATTGTATAATTCTTGTATATATAACAATTAAGTTTTACTTTTGATTAATAATTAATCAATTTAATGATTACAATATAATCAATTTTCATTATGTATTTTGCATCAAACATAAAATTTTTAAGAAAAAGGAGGGGCAGAACACAGGATGATGTGGCTTTTGCCCTTAACCTGAAACGTTCAACCCTCAGTGGTTATGAGAACGGTGTGGCCCAGCCTGGTATAGAAATCCTGATCTCTTTTTCCGGCTACTTTAACATAGCTATCGATACAATCCTTAAGTTGGATATTGCAAAGTTGTCAGAGAGTCAGCTCGGTGAACTTGAAAGAGGATATGATGCTTATGTTAAAGGAAGCAATCTCAGAGTATTGACAACAACCGTCAATTCCGATAACCGGGAGAATATTGAACTGGTACCTGAGAAAGCGAAAGCAGGCTATACAACCGGATATGCTGATCCGGAATACATCGGGGAGCTTCCTGTATTCACATTACCGTTTCTTTCCAATAAAAAGAAATACAGAACTTTTCAGTTGAAAGGTGATTCAATGCTTCCGATACCTGATGGTTCCTGGGTAACAGGGGAATTCCTACAGGACTGGATGCAGATAATCAGCGGGAAAGCTTATGTGGTGTTTACCCTCGACGATGGTATTGTTTTTAAAGTGGTTGAAAACAATCTGACAAAAGACGGTAAACTGGTTCTCTATTCACTTAACCCTATTTATGAACCTTATGAGGTACATGTAAATGAGGTAAAAGAGATATGGAAATTTGTTAATTATATAAGCAGCGAATTACCTGATCCTGTTTTACCTGAAAAACAACTCATTCAGGCAGTTGCCGGAATGAAACATGATCTTGAGCGGATAAAAGCCAAGCTGGGAAAAAATATTGCTGATATTGATGAGGAGAAATAGGGTGAAAAGTTTGGAGTGCCTAAAGTGCCTAGAGTTGTTAAGTTCATTTTTATAACTCTAGGCACTCTAAACTCTAGCTCACTCTAGGCACTTATTACCTTCCACTTCCCATCTTTAAACCCTATAGGAATTTTACTAATGCTCTTAAGTTCTTCCAGCTTGAACATTACATGAGGAAACGATTGTAAATGACTTATATTCTTGTGTTTATTAATTGTACCTGAAGTCATAATTACAAAAACTCCCGGGTCAATGAAGTTTCTTAAGGCAGGCGATTCACATATGATGGGAGTACCCGCCGGTATAAAATCCATTATCTTTTCAAAAACAAATTTGAGCCGGTTATCCAGGACCTTGGCAAAGTAAACCTTACACGCTCCAGACTGAAGCATGCGAGAGGTGTCCTTTGTTGTATTCCTGTTTGTTTCTTCATATATCGCGTATCCTGTTTCTTCATAGATAGTACCCAAACCGGGTGTAGTCTCATGAAAATGAGGAGTTATCTTAATTGCAGTTATATTGTACTCCCTGAACTGCTCAATCAGTTTGCAGGCCATAGATGTTTTTCCCGATTTTGTTCCGGTTCCGGCAATAAGGAGAAGATTTGGAATGAGCATGTTCAGAATTTGGTAAAATAAAACTCTGTGGTCTTCTGTGCTCCTCCGGGGCTCTTCTGTGTAACATAAATGAAGAACTGTCGCAGAGAAACATGGAGGGGCACAGAGTTGCACAGAGTAAAAAAAATAAAAAATCTTTGAGTAACTCTGATTATTCTTTGGTCAATTCCAGGATCAATTGAATCATCTTCTCGTTTTCTGATTCCGGAATCTTTCCAACATATAATGCTCTGCAAATCCGGTTTTTATCCAGTATTACAACCGTATAATTGTCTTTTGACAGGCCCCACAGATTCAGTAGCGTCCAATTATAGTCAAAAAGAATAGTTGTCCCGAATTTTTTCGCCTTCTTACCAGCTATCATACGTATCAGGCTATTTGGTTTCCAGGTAGACTTACAGTCAACAATGCCAAAGCCCTTAAATAAATCCCTGCTTATCCGTTTGTCAACATCAACTGCTTTATTAACGGCTTCGTTAAATGGTTCATTCAATTCAGATTCATCAGGATCAACATAATTGACCTGAAGAACTTTTCCGGCCCATGAATTCATCGTAAATTCTTTTTTATCAGCATCGGTAAACATCCAGTCCGGTGCCTTCATTCCAACAGCCAGTTTGACATTCTGCTGACCGAAGATTCCGGTTGAAGCAAATAAACTGAAAACGAGAGTAATGATCATTTTTTTCATAAGTAGCCTTTTATAATTTATTGCGAAATATATGAAATTTTTATCATTAATTAATTTTCGAGGTTTATATCATTAATCCCGGCAGTAATATTACTTTTGCGGTTTAATTAATATGTATGCAATTAATAAGAAATATTGCGATCATTGCACATGTGGATCATGGTAAAACTACTCTGGTTGACCGCATTATACAGGAATGCCAGGTACTTGACCAAAGGAAAGAGGCGGGTGATCTTATTCTTGACAGTAACGATCTTGAGCGGGAAAGAGGGATAACCATCCTCTCAAAAAACGTTTCCGCAAATTATAAAGGCATAAAAATTAATATTATTGATACCCCTGGTCACGCTGATTTCGGCGGTGAAGTTGAGAGGGTATTAAAGATGGCAGATGGTGTATTATTGCTTGTTGATGCTCTTGAGGGACCTATGCCACAGACAAGATTTGTGCTTGGAAAAGCTATAGCACTTGGACTTAAACCGATTGTTGTGGTAAATAAAGTTGATAAAGATAACTGCAGACCTGATGAAGTTCAGCAGGATGTTTATGAACTGATGTTTAACCTCGATGCTTCTGATGACCAGCTAAATTTTGAAACTGTTTTTGGATCATCTAAATATGGCTGGATGAGCGGAGACTGGAAAAAACCAACAAATGATATTAAATATCTCCTTGATACAATTCTTAAAGAGATACCTGATCCACCATATATTGAAGGTACGGCTCAAATGCAGATTGCATCTCTTGATTTTTCAAGCTATGTAGGAAGAATTGCGATCGGACGAGTATTCAGGGGCGACATTACCACAGGATTAGATTATACTTTGTGCAAAAGGGATGGAAAGGTAAAGAAAGTAAGGGTTAAGGAACTTTATGTTTTTGAGGGACTTGGGAGAACCAAGACTGACAGTGTCAGATGTGGTGACCTGTGTGCGGTTATCGGACTTGAGGATTTTGAAATAGGGGATACTCTTGCGGACCTGCTTGCCCCGGAAGCTTTACAGCGAATTGAAGTGGATGAACCAACCATGAGCATGGTTTTCACGATCAATAATTCACCATTGTACGGAAAGGAGGGCAAATTTGTTACTTCCAGGCATCTTAGAACAAGACTAATGAGAGAGACCGAGAAAAACCTTGCACTGAAAGTTGAAGACACAAAGTCAGAAGATACCTTCAATGTTTTTGGACGGGGGATACTCCATCTTTCGATACTTATCGAGACTATGAGGCGCGAAGGTTATGAATTCCAGGTGGGTAAACCTAAAGTTATCCTGAAGGATATTGATGGCATTCATTCAGAACCTTACGAAACTTTAACTATTGATGTTCCCCCTGAATATTCAGGTAAAGCAATTGAACTTGTTACGCAAAGGAAAGGTGAAATGATAATCATAGAACCTAAAGGTGACCTGACACATCTGGAATTTGATATTCCATCAAGAGGCCTTATAGGTTTAAGGAATAATATGCTTACAGCCACAGCTGGAGAGGCCGTGATGCATCACCGTTTCAGGGCTTATGATAAATATAAAGGCGATGACCTCCTGCCTAAACAAAACGGATCATTGATTTCCCTCGACATGGGGATGGCGACCGGACACGCAATTGATCGTCTGCAGGACCGGGGCAGATTCTATATTGATCCGGGAGAACAGGTTTACAGAGGTCAGGTTATTGGCGAAAGTACGCGACTCGGTGATATTGAAGTAAACATTATTAAGGGTAAGAAACTTACAAATATGAGGGCTTCAGGATCTGATGACAGCCTGAGGATAGCGCCAAAACTTAAATTTTCCCTGGAGGAAGCTATGGAGCAAATTAAGGATGACGAGTACCTTGAAGTAACTCCTTTAAATCTGAGAATGAGAAAGATACCAGGATACAAATTCGCTTGATTCATATCTTGTTTCATATATATTAAATCCTGTTAATTGGTTTAGTGTTAATTTTCCATATAAATTCTTTGTCTACAAATCTAAATTATAACATTGTGAAAAAAGTGAACAGGAAATATCTTTTTTTGATAGCTGCAATTTCAATAATGACATCAGCATTCGGACAAGAGATCAATTATGCAAAGTTTGGCATCGAGACTAAGAATGGTAATATTCCACAGGGACTAAAAGTAGGAGATAAGGCTCCTGAATTTACTGGATATGATCAAATGGGAAAACAGGTTGAATCTAAAAAACTACTTGAAAAAGGACCAATGATCCTGTTTTTCTACAGAGGTAAATGGTGCCCGGCATGCAGCAAATATTTAAATAATTACCAGGATTCAATTAAAATATTGATAGATCAGGGTTTTAATGTTGTTGCCATTACTCCTGAATCTATTGAAAACGTGGAGCAAACTGTAAAACTTCATAATATCTCATTTACTGTCATTTATGACTGTCAGGAGAAAATAATGAAGGATTATAATGTTATGTTCAGTGTAACAAAAGATTATCAGGATAAGATTTTAAAAAGTTTTTCCATTGATATTTCTAAAAATAATGGGAGAGATGAGGCCCGGTTACCTGTTCCGGCCACCTATATTATAAACCAGGAAGGAATTATTGTAGCTGTCCAATTCGATCCTGACTACCATAACCGGGCTACTGTAAAATGGATGTTAAAAAACCTTGGACAAGCTTTATAATCCTCTTTCACTTAATTAATTAGATTACAGAAGACGCGAAAGCTCTCATGTTTTCAACCGAAGTGCCCGGAGTGATTTCACAACCGGCCGAGACGATGCAACGACCCCTGGCCTGTTTAAAATCATCCAAAACCGATAGTTTTATTATTTCCGGTGTTCCATCCTGAATTATTGTCACCGGATCGGATTTTCCGGAAAAGACCTGATATCTCCCTATTAATGATGCGAAGTCTTCCATAGATGGGACAAGGTGATCGATATCAATTATATCTGCTCCTGTTTGTATCATTTCTTTCAGAATTGATTCGGTATTTCCGCAGATATGAAGTTTAGCCAATGCTCCCTCAGAATGAATATAGTCTACAAGTCCTTTCTGCCTTGCAAATGCAAACTGATTATATAATTCAGGACCTATCTGTGAGCAGAAGGCATCGCCAATGCCAATGCAGTGTGCACCTGCTTTGATCTGGAGAGAAATAAATTCCATGGCACAGTCAACAATAATATTCATGGTCTTTTCGACTGCTTCAGGCTCCAGTAAAAAATCCACAGAGGCTTCTGAAGCTCCGCGAAGATCGACATATTCAGCAACCGGACCTTCCACCCAGCCAACGACAAAAAACTCATTTTCTGCATATTTCCTGAATTCTTTTATCTCAGTCAGTCTGTTGCAGCAACGACTGTTTTCAAGCGGATCATAATGATTAATTTGGGAAGCTGTTTTTGCATCAGGCATATGTGCGCTTTTATCAATTGGCAGATTATCTTCAGGGTATTCAACCCTGATTCCAAAAGCTGTTGCTTCTGCCCACGGATCTGACATTACGGTAACCCAGTCGATACTAAAATCCTTTGCACAGAGAATCATCGCATTGCATTTGGCAAAAGGATCGAGACAGAAATCACGGTATTTTATTCCAGCATATTTTGCAGCCCATCGCATGATTATGGGATGGAATGGAGGATGATCAACATATTCTCCTTTAATAAATGAAAGCGATCTTTCAAGACCTGTCATATCTATTGTATTGCTATTTTTTAGCCCCCAGGTGGAGTACTTCTAATACTCATTCAGATAATCATTTAGAGGTTTCATTGCTTTAAACACATTCATAACATGATTAAAAAATTCATTGCCAACAACCACTTTATCTGAAACTTCATTAACAACCAGATAGCTTTTAAATCTGAGCAGATCGATATGCGGATGATTTGACGGGTACCCTTTTGGGGCAGTCTTAAGCTTTTCTCCATCAAGCTTTCCAAAGTACCTGATAAAATCTTTTGAATTCAGGATTTTGATGAGTTCATCGGGTTCTTCACTTATCTTTTCCCTTATCGATGATAACCATGGACTTGGTGGCATGTAGGCTCCACCGGCTATAATGCTTTTGCCAGGTTCAATATGGAAATAATAACCTGCATATTTATCTCCGTTTTTTTTCCCGCCACGCACTATGAATGCACCCAAATGTGATTTATATGGCGATTTATCATTCGAAAAACGTATATCCCGGTTTAGCCGGTAAACACAACTTTTAACCTCAAGACCTTTCATAATGGGCTCAAATTCGATTAACTTATTTATTATTTCCTGAACAAAGGATTCAAAGTTGTCTTTCGCATTCATATACAAAGGCCGGTTCTTGATAAACCAGTCACGGTTATTATTAGATTTTATAGCGTTAAGAAAATCGAGAGTTGATTTTTTAATTGGTTCCATTTTTGAAGAGTTTTATAATAATCCTGCAATTTGAAAATTCTTTTTCTGATCCCACATATGACAACAACAGACAATGCATTGTTGTTTACATCTTATAACCAAATATACAAAGAAAGTTTTATGGTTGAAGGTCCAAAAAAGAAGATTACATTAAAGAATGCTTACAGGCTTAATAGCCTTACTTTTTGTGGATGTCAAATGCCATCAAGGTTATTTCCATGTCGCTGGTACAAAACTCCTTTATAGATTACGGGGTGTGAAAAATGTTGCAGAGTTCCTTGTTTTATCCTAAAAGAACTTACTTTTTTAATTATGCCCTGATTAGAAGGGGAGCCACACCTCTTCAAAAGGAGGGGAGACTTATAAAATCACTTTTCTAAAAAAAACGAAAAATCCTTGACTTTTTCAAAATAACAGGTTAAATTATTGACATTATATTTGATCAAAAATTAATCAAACATTACAACCATGGAAAAATTCGACAAATTCTGCCAGAGCTGCGGTATGCCAATGGAAATGGATCCAGGCAAAGGAGGAACAAATGCTGATGGATCAAAAAACATAAAATATTGTAGTTATTGTTATCAATCCGGAGCATTCAAAGACAATTTTACTACTTCAACTGAAATGGTAAAGCTTGTCAGAGGAAAACTTAAGGAGATGGGAATGGGGCCAATAAAACGATGGTTCTATAGCATGAATATTCCGCGGCTGGAAAGATGGAAAAGCTAATTACACTTATATAGAAACCGGCAGACAATAGTATTTTATGATGAATGCCGGTTTTCTGATTCTTAGGTTCTTATTATTTTAGTTTTCAGATAAATTAAAGCCTGAAATATCAACGGAAGGCTTTTCACCACCTGTATCTTCATCTTTAAGTCTCATTGTAATGACCTTTTCTTCGCCCGGCATTACCGAGATGTAATTATCACTGTAAAAAACAGGCAGGATACGTTTGTCACTATCTCTGCCAACCACTTTCAACCTGACCATTAATGCAGGAGTTTTAGAAGAATTTAAAAGAGTAGTTGTAAGAATCCAGTCTTCTCCGGATCTTTTAATACTTGTATTTTTCTGAAGTTTCATAACAGGTAAGTCGAGTAGTGCCTGATAATTACCATCTACTAGTCCACGCCAATAGAAGTTTTCCGATATTATTTTGCCTCCTTCTTTTAATGCTAGTTTGATAAAATGAACAGGAGATAAACTTTTTGGGAATTCAAGTTTAAAACACGTTACAGTTGAGTCTTCCTTGCAAACCAGCACTGTTTCCTTTTCCCATTGAATAGAACCGTCCATGTTTATCAATTGAGCCTTTGCAGTTAAACCGACTCTGTTTCTGGCATTATAGTTTACAACCTCAATTTCGTCAAATACCGGATTCCATTGGATATGAATTGGTTCTGAAGCCTTTTTACATCCAAAGTAAGCAGCTGTAGGTTCAAGATAATAATCGTATGTTTGCCACACCATTGACGGCCACGCGGGGTGACTCATCCATAATAACAGTCCCTGCCGGTACATACTTCTTCCTTCGAACATTCCCCGGTATCCGTTATAATTTATCCATTGTGCCAGTTGGGTAAATTTTTTGGCATTGTCAACCTTGCCAAAACCTGTTTCAATCATCCGGTTAAATGAGGCTGCCGATTGGGCACTTTCAAGACAATAGTCATGTATACCCCAAATGTTGTTTTGCGGCCATAAGGCATTCTCGGGGAGAGTTTGTTTCAGGCTCTCATAGGTCATTACATTTGGCATTCCCCTTTCGCTATGAAACTTGTTATAGCCATACAACAGGAAATAGTCTCTCACAGGGAGTGCTCTATATGGGCCACCACCACTTACAACACCCGATGCTGAGTTTGATATATAATGTAATCCAGGATGGAGTTCCTGTATCATGGATCGTAATGCAGTGTCAAGTACTGTCGGTGGATTTCCTTCATTCCTTCCGACATAAATCGCCATTGATGGGTGGTTACGTATCCGTTTAATAAAATCCCTGGCATTATCTATAAACATTTGGGGATTATATGGATCAGGACCGTCAGCCGGATTTGCCAGCCAGAAATCCTGCCATACCATAATTCCATGACGGTCGCAAGCTTCAAAGAACTCATCATCACCGGTTTGTCCTACCCAATTCCTGATCATCGTAAAGTTCATATCGGCATGATAAGCTACTGCAGCATCATATTCGCGTCCACGGTATTCCAGATTTGATTCAGGAAAACCCCAATTGCCACCACGGCCTATAAAACGTCTGCCGTTTATATAAATGTTCAAAATCTGGTTTGATTCATCAAAAGCCATCTCGCGTACGCCCGATTTAAACTCTTTTTTATCGGAAACGCCACCAGCAGTTTTGAAAATCAGTTCAACATTGTAGAGGTTCGGTTTACCATATCCTTTGGGCCACCAGAGTTTTGGATTTACAAAATGCAATTCCGGATGGGTTGAATGATTCAGTTTCACCACCTTCGAAGATAATGGTTCAATGGAAACTTCTTGTTCAAATGATATATCACCGTATTTCCCGGCCAGCGTTCCTGAAACAGCTTTGTTGTTATGATTCAGAAGTGTTACTTCGAGGTTAATATCAGCTGCAGTTGTGTCAGGTAATTTGAGGTTAGTACTCACAAACGGATTCTCGATAGTTACTGAACCGTTTACAGTCAGAAATACATCATTCCATATACCAATATTCCTTCCTCTGATAGTTGGAATCCAGTCCCATCCGATTGATGCATGGAATGTCGGATTGTCTGCACCAAGTATTCCTCCGTTTTTGTCTGCACTGACTGCAGTCTGTTCTGTTATTACTCCGATATTATCATTTTTCTTTACTAAAACTGCAATAGCATTTTTCTGACCTGGTTTAATAAGGTCAGTAACGTCAAATTTCCCTCTGATGAATGCACCATCAATGGTTCCGGTTTTTTTGCCGTTTACAAATATATCGGCTTTCCAATTGATACCATCGAAGTTTAAAAACATCCGGTCTCCTTTAAAACTTTGAGGAACCTCTATCTCATTTCGATACCAGAAATCAGAATTAAAAAATGATTCAGAGATCATTAACTGGTTGTCACTAAAGTTTGGATCAGGTAATGCACCTGCATTCCAATAACTTACCAGGGCTGTACCCGGAACAGTAGCTACAATCCAGTCATCGTTTCTGAACTCTGGAAGGGAAATATTTTCGCCGGTCGAAGATACTTCAGATGCCCTTTGCAGTTTCCAGTTTCCCCCGCTCAAACTCATCCGGTTCTCAGAAATGTCCGGACTGGCTTTGGGTTTGGCTACCATTCCACCTTTACCAAACACTTCAAGTTCACTTAAAACATATTTGTTACCTGAGTCAGCCTCAGTCATAAGAACTCTTACAAAACGGCCCTTGGCTTGTCCCTGTAATTTAATATCATCAACCATTTCTGTATTTCCCGGAAGTTTGACCAGATCAGTCCAGTTTCTGGCATCCTCTGAAACCTGAATTGATCCCCTGGTTGCTTTTTTTATCCAATATAATTTAATATTGTCGAAGGTACTTGAAACTCCCAGATCGACATATATCCATTCCTGGCCTGTTCCGGCACTCATCCATGCACTTTTAAAACTGTCCGAAGGGGCCATATTTAATTTAGTTTCATCTTTATAAAAATCTAAAGTGTTAAATCTCCAGTCTTCCGCACAATTAGCCGACATATTAATCCGGTAGAAATGGTATGCGACTGATTTCTTTAAATCAAATGATTGATTTATAACCCTTGTATTTTTTGGTGTCCTGAAAGTAAATGTAAAAGAAGGTCTGGGAGCGGTCGAATCGTTACCATATGGGCCGGTAAAGAAAGAGGCAAATGGATTTACGGGACGACTGCCTTTAGGGCCCGGTTTTGCTAATGGTGGTGCAAACCGATTGGGTCGTTCCTCACCTGGTAACCCGGTTCCTTCAACCTTTCCAAGTTCATTCCACGTGATTCCATCATTGGAACCGGTACAGATAAATTTCCATCCCCCGGTTGCTTTACCAGTAAATTCAAGAATTCCACTCAGGTTTATTTTTGTAATTTCGGGAACAACATTACCCGGATAAAGTTCAAACTGAATCCATACATCCTTACCGTTGATGTTTAACTCAGTCAGACGATTATCATCAAATAAATTTTCACGTTCATTTTTTGGCACCATACCCTGGTTAGTTGAGAGTGAAATACAATCTGGCATTTCATGAATGAATATCCCATCTGTAACAAGTTGAGCTGTGAGGTTATAATCGTAACTTGATGAATGATAAGCAGGTCTGTGCAAGGCAAGATTACGGTGACTTTCATTGTCAGCCACCAGTAGAGGTGAAAAATCTTCTGTCGGATTACCCGGGTATATCCCGACACCACGAGTATAAGAACCAGTTCTTTGTTTGCATCCAATAAAAATCAGTACGCAAATAATTCCTGAGAAAAAAAATCCGGATATTTTGGTTTTCATATTAAGATATATAAAAAGTTAAATTCACTGCAATTAATAAAATGCATGCAGGTTTGAAAGCAAAGTTAATATTTTATCTGATGCGTTATCAGTGTTCCAGGGTAACCAGTTTAACCTATGCCGAATTATTATATAGATAAATTTACCATGTTGTAAATATTTATCATCTGCTTAGGTTTTTTCGTTGAATTGTTTTAGATTTAAGGTTAAAGTTAAATATCAATGTTTTTAACCTGTCCTCAAGTGAAAAACCCTGTAAATGCTGCAATCTGTCTATCGCTTGCTCTTACCTCATGTTCAGCCGCAAACAAAGAAAGACCGTTAACTAATATTGTTTACATTCTTGCTGATGATCTCGGCTATGGTGATCTTAGCTGCTATGGCCAGAAGAAATTTTCCACACCAAACATCGACAGACTTGCGAATCAGGGAATGTTATTTACCAGGCATTACAGCGGCTGTACTGTTAGTGCTCCTTCACGATCGTGTCTTATGACGGGTCTTCACACCGGTCATACACCCATTCGTGGAAACAAAGGATGGGAACCGGAAGGTCAGTGGCCATTGCCTGCAAATTCATTTACAATAGCAGAAATGCTGAAGACAAAAGGATATATGACAGGGGCATTTGGTAAGTGGGGACTGGGTTATATTGAAACCGAAGGAGATCCCAATTCTCAGGGTTTTGATGAGTTTTATGGTTATAACTGCCAGAGCCTAGCCCATAACTATTATCCTGATCACCTCTGGCACAATCATGAGAAAGTCCTTCTTCACGAAAATGACAACGGCAAAATGGGTGCTTACAGTGCTGATCTCATCCAGAAAGCTGCTCTTGATTTTATTGAAAAAAATAAAAATAAACCATTCTTTCTTTTCTATCCGACAACTATACCACATGCAGAACTCTTTGCTAAAGAGGAGTATATGAAGATGTTCCAGGGAAAGTTCAAGCCTGAAAAACCTTATAACGGGGTTGATAAGGGTCCGACTTTCAGGTCAGGGCCTTATGGTTCCCAGCCTGAATCGCATGCAGCTTATGCAGCGATGATAATGGAACTCGATGATTATGTGGGCGAACTTCTTGCAAAACTTACAGAATTGGGATTGGAGAAAAACACTATAGTGATCTTTACTTCGGATAACGGACCCCATATGGAAGGGGGTGGAGATCCCGATTTTTTTAATAGCAATGGTAACCTCAGAGGCTATAAACGCGATTTGTATGAAGGAGGAATCAGAACTCCCATGCTTGTTAAATGGCCAGGTAAGATCAAAACCGGAACCACTTCAGCACTTATCTCAGCATTCTGGGACATTATGCCGACCTTTGCTGAAATATCAGGAGCAGACATACCGGCAGGTATTGATGGAATATCATTTCTGCCAACCCTTCTTGGTAATACCGGAAAACAGAAACAACATGAATACCTCTACTGGGAGTTTTATGAACAGGGCGGTAAGGTTGCTGTTCTTCTTGGAAACTGGAAAGGAGTAAAAAGAGATATGGACAAGACTCCTCAGAGGGCAACAGAATTATATGATCTTTCTGCCGATGAACGAGAAACAAATAATGTGGCAGCAGCTCATCCGGAAATAATAAAAAAGATAGAGGATCTTATGAGACATGCACATTCACCATCAGAAATTTTCCCTTTTGCCTTTGAATCTTCTCAAAAATAACCTGGTTTTCCTGCGCAACAGTTTTTAAACTTTTTTCCGCTTCCGCATGGGCATGGTGAGTTTCGCTCCGGCAATGGTGGCCTGATAAGCTGGTTATCCTTATTCCTGATCCAGTTCATAACATTTGCCGGCGGACGTTTATACTTGAGCTCTTTTGCCATGTATTCCATATAGGGCTCTACATGATGAAAGAACATCTTGTAACCTTCACACAGATAGTTTAGTCCGGGCTTGCCATCCGGTGTACATAGGAACCTGTGCTTTGGACACTCTCCATGGCAGGCATACCGGACATCACACCGGAGACAATATCCTGGTAACATGTTGCGTTTGTTAATCCCGAAATCAAATTGGCGCTGAGATCTCACCATTTCAATCAAAGGTGCTTTGGTAATATTCCCAAGGAAATATTCAGGATAAACATAATGATCACAGGAAAACAGATCTCCGTTATGTTCCATCACAAGGGCATCACCGCATGTTTCATTGAACATGCATAATCCAGGATTCTCACCAATATAATTGGCCAGTGTGGTATCGAATATCTGGACAAAGAACCTGGCAACATCATTTCTAACCCATTCATCAAAAATTGTAATAAGAAAACGTCCAAAATCATAACCATTCACTGACCATTCTGTTAATTCAGCACTATCCGGATATTCATTGGAAACAAGCTCAATCATGTTTTCTGGCAGACCAGAGGCCCTTCGTTCAACCACCGGCAGAAACTGCATAAAACCTGATCCGATTTTTTTCAAAAACCTGTAGGTTTCTGAAGCGTAATGAACATTGTAGTTGTTAATGACACTGAGAGTATTGAATTCGACATTATGCCGATGCAACAATTCAATTCCTTTAATCACTTTTCCAAAAGTAGCACCCCCGGAACGCGATTTCCTGTAATAGTCATGGTTATGTTCTGCACCATCGATTGAGATGCCTATCAATATATTATTGTCAGTAAAGAACTTACACCAGTCGTCATCTAGTCTGGTCCCATTAGTTTGAAATGTATTCTCAATTGTCTTGCCGGCAGAATACTTCTTTTGAAGATCTATCGCATTCCTGAAAAAATCCAGACCCATCAAAGTGGGTTCTCCTCCTTGCCATGTGAATGTTATAATTGGTATCTCATTGGATTCAATATATTGTTTTATGAAGTTCTCGAGCAATTTTTCAGACATCCTGTATTCATTTCTTTCCGGATAGAGTTTCTTTTTCTCAAGATAATAGCAGTAAGTACAATTGAGATTGCAGGCTGGCCCTGCAGGTTTAAGCATAACATGAAAACTACTTGACCCTTTGAGTTTAAGGGCATCGTTGAAAAGTATATTCGTTTTTTTATTCACCTGATCTTTGTGTAAAATAAAACGTTCCTCCAGAGGAGTAAATTTTTGTCAGGTACCTGGAATTCTTTTATATTTATCTGATTATTGCAGCTCAGTTTTTTCCTTTTAAAAATTCCTCAGTTTTTTAACATTTGAAGTTATGAAGAAATATTCAATCACTACTTCATGGTGTTTCTCTTTTTAATAAGTTTATTCTCCTGTCAAAACGGAGTAACATCTAAAATAGTTTCAGGAAAAGTAAGACCACTTAAAGACACTATCGAATTTGCTCAGTATTCCTGGCAGATGGACAGTCTGATGGCGAGTATGGCCACAACAGGATGGAAAAAAACTTCAGGATTGCCATGGAAGCTGGCTCTTTGCCCTCATGATGATTACACATATGTTGGTACTCTGTATCCTGAATTGCTTCAAAACATCAAGGCACGTAATCTGATTCTCATAGGTGTAGCTCATAAAGCTGCACAGCTTGGGATAGAAGACTCACTTGTATTTGACACCTATTCTGCCTGGAAGGGTCCGTGGAAAAATGTTCCTGTTTCTCAGGTCAGGGAGGAGATCTACAATCTGCTTGCGAAGAAATTTGCTATTATAAGCGATACACTTCAAAAAGTTGAGCATTCAGTGGAAGCTTTAATTCCCTTCCTGCAGTATTTTAACAGGAATATTTCAATTGTTCCCATACTCGTACCTGCCATGAGCCCCGACCGGATGCAAGAGTGTGGGAAAGCTCTTGCGGAAGGTATTGTGTTCCTGTAGCTTTATACACTTCGTATTATCTCAATGATTCAAAACCATTATCGGGTGAATTAACCGGATATTCAACAAGCATTACATCGCTCCATATTCCAGTTGATGATATAAGAATGGAGCACACTGCAATTGCTACAAACTGCCATTGGGTAGGTTATGCCGCATTGGGTTACAGATAATTGCATTGAATAATCCGGTCGAGGAAAAATACCTTATCTTTTTTTCAATCTTTATAAATAGCATATTAATTATTGTAAATTTGAGGTATATGTTCATGGATTTATTGAATAAATGAAAATATCGAAATGCAGAAGGTTATTTAATGGTTTTGGTTTTATAGCCGGGATCATTTCTATCTTAATCTCCTGTACTAGTCAGGATGCAAAAAGAATTCAATCGGAAATTGATAACATTGCTGTCAAATGGGTCCCTGATGGCAGGCTCGGAATATGTTCTATAATGGCAAAATCCGGAAACAGAGGCTCAATAATTCTTACTGGTGAAACTACAAGCTCTTCTGCAAAACAAGAGATAATTAAAACTTTAGATAATCAACATATCCATCTTATTGACAGTATTATAATTCTTCCCGATACAATAAAAAACGAAAAATTTATGGGATTGGCTACCCTTAGCGTAATAAACCTGAGAAAGCACCCGGCCCATAGTTCTGAATTAGTATCGCAGGCAATTCTAGGCACACCTGTTCTTATCCTGAAAGATGAGGATTCATGGTTTCTCATACAAACCCCTGACAATTATATTGCATGGACTGATAAGACATCCGTAGTGCCGATGAGCAGACTGGATATGATAAATTGGAAAAATACAGTGAGGGTAATTTACCTCGGGAGTTCAGGATGGATATATAATAATTCATCCGGAGATTCCGGTGTGGTTGGCGATTTGGTTGAAGGAAGCATTTTGGAAAAGGTCGGAGAATCAGGTGGATATTCAAAAGTAAAGCTTCCAGATGGGAGGGAGGGTTTCATTGAAAAAAACAGATTATTGGATTTTAATCAATGGAAAAATGCAGTTTCATGCACTGAAGAAAATGTATCCCTTATTGCAAGCAAATTTTTTGGCGTGCCTTATTTATGGGGTGGTACTTCTATAAAGGGAGTTGATTGCAGTGGTTTCGTCCAGTCAGTTTTTTTTATGAACGGGCTGATTTTATCAAGGGATGCCTCATTGCAGGCTTTACAGGGCCTTAAAGTCGACATCTCTAATGGTTATAGTCTGCTAAAGAAAGGAGATCTACTGTTCTTTGGTTCAAGAGAAAATGAAATCCTGAATGTTACTCATGTTGCTATATATGAGGGTAATAATGAGTATATTAACTCATCCGGTAGAGTTATAATGAACAGTCTTGATTCTACTCGGATTAACTTTGTCAGTTATAGAATTCACTTTCTTCTGGAAGCAAGACGAATTATCGGAACAGATAACGATAACGGGATTGTACCGGTAGCGAAACATCTATGGTATTGATTACTTTAAAGGATCAGTTATGAGTACTAGAAGAAAATTTCTGACAGATTGTGGCATGCTGGCAAGCGGAGTTGGTTTTTCATACTTATCATTAGGGAATCCTGACCACGGTGATGTAAATACAAAGGCTGGAAAAAGTTTTGGAATGAAATTGCGTTACAAGCCCTATGATCTGCATCTGAAACATGTTTTTACGCTTGCATCAGGTTCGCGAAGTATAACACCTGTTATGCTGACTGAGATTGAGTTCGACAATATGGTAGGATATGGTGAGGCTTCGATGCCACCATACCTTGGAGAGAGTCATGCAACTGCTGATTCATTTCTTAAATTGGTAGATCTCTCTCAGTTTGAAAGTCCATTTCTTATGGAGGATATACTGATATATGTTGATCAGCTGGCCCCGGGGAATTATGCTGCCAAGGCATCCGTCGATATTGCTCTTCATGACCTGGTTGGAAAGTTAATTAAACAACCCTGGTACAAAATATGGGGACTTAATCCTAAACACACACCGGACACATCATTTACAATAGGTATTGATAAACCAGAGGTTGTGAAAGCAAAAGTCAGGGAAGCAGAGCCTTATAAGATTCTTAAGGTTAAGCTCGGCCAGGGAAATGATAAGGAAATGATTGAAGCAGTAAGAAGCGAAACAGATAAGCCAATTTGTGTCGATATAAACCAGGGATGGACAGACAGAAAAATGGCACTTGAAATGGCTCACTGGCTTAAAGATAAAGGTGTTGTGTTTATTGAGCAACCAATGTCCAAGGCTTCAGTTGACGACATTGCCTGGCTGACACAAAATAGTCCATTGCCAATTATAGCTGATGAAGCAATTCAAACAATTGCTGATTTCAGAAGTGTGCAGGGAGCCTACAGCGGTATCAATATTAAACTCATGAAATGCGGAGGATTGCGGTCTGCATATATAATGATAAAGATGGCCAGGGCGCTGGGTATGAAAGTGATGATTGGATGCATGACAGAAACATCTTGTGCTGTGACTGCTGCAGCCCAGCTTTCACCATTGGCTGATTGGGCTGATCTGGATGGGAATCTACTGATCGATAATGATGTGTTTGAAGGAGTTACAATAAATGATGGCAAAATATTTCTGCCGGACCGACCAGGAATAGGTATAAGACAGAGGATAAAAGTAAAAAAAAGTAAAAAAAAGTAAAAAGCAAAACGATAAAAGATAATAAGCAACTACTATGAGAAAGACCGGAAAAAGAATTCTTTACGGGGTATTGACAGTTTTTGGAGCGGCAATAATTGGCGCATCCGTATATATTAATAGTCTGATGCCAATTATCACCGGATACGCTGCAAAGAACCTTTGTTCTGCAGTATTTATCTCTGAAAGAGATCCTGAAAATGTAGAGGCTATTGACCTTAATTTTTCCTTTATCAAGTTTACAAAGAATAGTGTAAACTATGATGAGAAGAGCGTTACCAGTCATTTCCTGTGGGGTAAATCCAAGGCAATTTACAGACCTGGATTCGGAACAACTCTTTTAAGAGATATAACTGAAGAAGAACTACGTAAATACAAATACCCGGCAGGTGTTGATCCCGGATATTCTCAGGATACAATAAAATGGCCGTTTGGAGATATTTTAACTGATGCAAATACTGGTATTGACAGGATTAAACTTGCCGGAATATCAAAAAGGCTAATAACTGATAACGCATATAATGGAAATGCTTTTGCATTTATGGTAATTCATAAAGGTGTCCCGGTTGCTGAAGCATATAAACCCCAGTTCAATCAAAAAACAAGATTTCTGAGCTGGTCAATGGCCAAAAGCTTTACCAGTGCACTTGTTGGCATACTGGTTGGCCAGGGGAAAATGGATATTAATAAGCCGGCAGGAATTGATGAATGGAAAAGTGATGACAGGAGCAAAATAACGCTCAAGGATCTTTTACAGATGGAGAGCGGATTAAAATGGAATGAAAACTACGGAAACAGATCTGACGTTACAGTTATGCTTCATTGTGTAAGAGATATGAGCCGTTACGCTTTTGATCGACCGCTTGAACGTCCTGCCGGAACCTCATGGTCCTATTCATCAGGGACCGCTAATATTGTTAATTATCTGATTCGCAGGCAATTCAGTAATGATTCTTTGTATTTGACATTTGCAAATACCCAATTATTTAATAAAATCGGTATTCCTGATGTTGTTTTCGAAGTTGATCCTGGTGGCACAAGGGTTGGATCTTCGTATCTGTATGCCACAGCCCGTGATTATGCGCGATTTGCTTTGTTATACCTGAATGACGGGATTTTCAAAGGAGAAAGGATATTTCCTGAAGGATGGGTACAGTTCACAACTAATGTTGTTGCATCGGGCAGTAATGGATCTTATGGATCATTTTTCTGGTTGAATAAAGGAAAAATGTTTCCATCAGCGCCTCAGGATATGTATATGTGTGAGGGGCATGACGGGCAGGAAATTTTCATAATGCCAAGTCAAGAATTAATTGTAGTTGTTTTAGGATATTCTCCAAGATCTAAAGGAGGAATAGATTTCGACAGGCTGCTGAAAGATATCTTAAATACTCTAAATTGAATCACTGGGTAAAAGACAAAAGACAAAAGTAAACAATCATGATTTGGCAAAGCACAAACACCGATGAAAATTATATGAGAAAGAGCAAAGTTGAATACGAACAGGTAATCGACAGGGGATGTGGCCTTGACGTACACCGAGACACTGTTGTAGCAACAGTAATGGGCAAAGGGATAAAAACCGAGACCCGAACATTTGGCACCACAACAAGTTCTTTGAATGAATTGGGCGAATGGCTCCAAAGTCTTAAAGTAACCGATGGAGCGATGGAAAGCACAGGCATTTCGGGAACGGAAATTCTCTCATAAAGCCTATAATTAATATTATGTAAAATAGAATATATTTATTCAAATAACTTACAACAAATTGAAAACGAACTTCTAACCTACTGAGTCTGTCATCGAATCTAATGACAAACATACTGTAGAAATAAAAAAGGGATGCGAACTGCATCCCTCTATTATAATTGAGCTAAACTTTTTTTATTTATTCTTAGAGGCGTCAACCTTTGCTTTGATAGCATCGTATTTTGGACCATAAGAAGGATCTTTTGCCTTGAGTCTGTAGTATAACTCCTGCAGGCTTCCCATAGTATAAACATCGTCAGGTTTAATTTCATTGGCCTTTTCCATATATGGAAGGGCTTTGGCATATACAACATTTGCTTCGTCAACAGCCTCACCATATTTCTTTACGTCCATGATCTCATTGGCTTTTTTAAACATTTCGGCAGCTTTGTTTATATAGGCAGCACCAAGACCATACTGGGTATCATATAAGTCACCTTTGATCTCAATTGATTTTGTAAGTTCAACTATAGCCTCATCATATTTTAATTCATTTAAATAGATGATTCCGGCTGCAAAGAATAAGCTATAATTATTTGAATCAGCCTCCTTGGCTAACTTAATATATTTCATAGCCTCATCGTTCTTATTACTCTTTATATAGAGATCGATTAACTGCAAAGTAACGTTTTTGTCATTAGGAAATTTACCGCTTAATCCTGTCAAAACCGCTTCTGCCTTAGCCGTATCTCCTGAAGCCATATATGCTTCAGACATTTGAAAATAAGGAGTAATTCCCTGGTACTTCATTTCAGCACATTTCTCGAAGTATTTAATTGCTTCAGGATATTTAGCTGAATTCACTGCAGCCAGCCCTGCATTATAATACATTCCGGTATCAACTACTCCTACATACATGTCACTTTCAGTGATTTTAATCTGTGTTTCAAACGATTTCAGGGCACCTGCATAATCTTTAGCATCAAATCTTGTACCTCCCTGAGTATATAGATTAACTGCCAGAGAGTTATAGACCATACCAGTGATCATTTTCTTCTTTACCGATCCTTTTGGATCAAGTTCAAGTGCTTTTTGATATGCTGTGTACGCTTCTTCAAGCGGATCTGCATAATAAGCATTGAACTTAGGATCCTTAGACTCAAATGTTGCCTGACAAAGTTTACCTTTTGCAAAATATGTATTAAACCAGTTTATTGTACTCTCATTTGTCAGAGCCTGGTCTATGGCATCTTTTGCTTTATCAAGAATACCCTGGTCAATATAACTGAGTGCACTGGTAACCTTACCCTTCTGGGCCATTACCCCTAATGAAATGCTAACGACTGCTAAGAGCACAAAAAACTTTTTCATGATTATAATTTTAATTTATTTGTCTTTAAAAATTTCCCAAATTTATAATTTTACTTATTAAACATCAAATTCTTTGCCATTTTCCTCAGTAATAATGTCATTTTCTTCAGAATTGATTTTCTCCTCCTCTGCTTCATCCTCATTTACAAGCACACACGCCACAGATGCAATAATATCACTTTCCCTGAGGTTGATCAATCTTACACCCTGAGTGGCTCTCCCCATGACTCTTAACGCCGATACCGGACTTCTGAGAATATTTCCAAACTGGGTGATTATCATAAGATCATGATTGTCAGTCACATCTTTCAATGCTATTAATGTACCGGTTTTTTCAGTGACATTAATTGTCTTCACTCCTTTTCCACCTCTGTTGGTAATTCTGTATCCATCAATATCAGATCTTTTGCCATATCCTTTTTCAGAGACTACGAGAATATCTTTTTCTTTGTTCTCAACGGTTATCATACCTATTACAATATCATTTTTTTCGCTGGCGAGCCTGATGCCTCTTACTCCGGAGGCAGTCCGGCCCATCGGTCTAACTGAGGCTTCAGGGAAGCGAATTGCGCGACCTGATTTTACAGCCAGCATAATGTGATGTTGCCCGTTAGTCATTTTGGCTTCAAGAAGTTCATCACCCTCCCTTACAGTGATAGCATTAACTCCATTAACACGGGGACGGGAATAAGCTTCCAGTGATGTTTTCTTTATTATGCCTTTTGTAGTACAAAGAACGATGAAATTATTATTAATGTACTCTTCATCGTTCAGATTCTTAACATTAATAAATGCCCTGACATTATCATTAGGTTCGATATTTATAAGATTCTGCATTGCCCTTCCTTTTGAAGTTCTGGAACCTTCCGGAATAGCGTAAACCTTCAACCAGTAACATTTTCCGTTTCTTGTAAAAAACAGCATGGTATTATGCATCGTGGCAATATAGAGATGTTCGATGAAATCCTCGTCCCTGGTAGCTCCTCCCTTTGCGCCTGTTCCACCCCGGTTTTGTCTCCGGAATTCTGTCAGAGGAGTCCTTTTAATATAACCCATATGAGAAATAGTAATTACCATCTCATCATCGGCATAAAAATCTTCAGGGTTAAACTCTTCAGCATTTGGAATTATTAAGGTACGTCTTTTATCCCCATATTTTTCCTTGATCTCAAGAAGTTCATCTTTAATTATTTTCATCTGAAGATCAACATTTGCCAGGATACTTTTCAGGTATTCGATCAATGCCATTATCTCGGTATATTCCGCTCTTAATTTCTCCTGTTCCAATCCGGTGAGCTGACGCAGACGCATTTCCACAATGGCCTTCGACTGTAATTCTGAAAGACCGAAGCGCTCCATAAGCTTTTCTCTGGCCATGTCAGGAGTCTGTGAAGCCCTGATTATTGCAATTACTTCATCAATATGATCACTTGCAATGATCAAACCGGCCAGTATATGTGCCCGTTTTTCAGCCTGGTCAAGATCAAATTTTGTCCTTCTTATGATTACTTCGTGACGATGTTTTACGAAATAATGTATTAAATCCTTGGTGTTTAGTGTTTTAGGCCGTCCTTTCACCAGCGCTATATTATTGACGCTGAAAGATGTCTGAAGTGAAGAAAATTTATAAAGATTATTCAGGACAACATTTGCACTTGAGTCTTTTTTTAGAATAATCACAATTCGCATTCCGTTGCGGTCCGATTCATCATTAATATATGATATTCCCTCAAGTTTCTTCTCATTGATGAGATCCGCAATTTTACGGATCATCTCGGCCTTATTGACCATATATGGAATCTCATTGACGATAATGCATTCCCTGCCTGAATGTGTTAATTCAATTTCTGTTTTTGCCCTTACAACAATCCTGCCTCTGCCTGTCTCCAAAGCATCTTTAATGCCCTGTTCACCATATATTATTCCTCCGGTCGGAAAATCCGGACCCTTTACAAACTGCATCAGCTCTTCAGGGGTAATATCATTATTATCAATATAGGCTATGGTTGCATCAATAATTTCAGAGAGGTTATGCGGGGGCATATTGGTTGCCATTCCAACAGCTATACCTGAAGCTCCATTCACCAGAAGATTGGGAATCCTGGTTGGCAGAACGGAAGGTTCAGTTAGAGAATCATCAAAGTTGGGTTGAAAATCAACAGTATCCTTTTCAATATCAGCCAAAGTTTCTTCAGCAATTTTCTTAAGCCTTGCCTCAGTATATCGCATTGCCGCCGGACTATCACCGTCAACCGAGCCAAAGTTGCCCTGTCCGTCTACCAGAGGATATCTTAATGACCATTCCTGAGCCATCCTTACCATGGCTTCATATACCGAAGAATCACCATGAGGATGAAATTTTCCCAACACCTCTCCCACTATTCTTGCTGATTTTTTATAAGATTTATTAGAAAGCACTCCAAGCTCAGACATTCCAAATAGTACCCTTCGATGTACCGGTTTAAGACCATCCCTGACATCAGGCAACGCTCTCGACACAATAACCGACATCGAATAGTCAATGTATGCAGACTTCATCTCCTCCTCAATATTGACCTTTATGATTCTCTCTCTCTCCGCCATTACAGATTATTAATTAATTATTTACAAATAAACCTCCTTGCGGTGGTTTAGATTTACGAAAGTAATCAAAATTTGGTTACTTTCGAGCTATTCTGCCTGTGAATTTTTAACATTCATTGTTCATAAATGGGCACGAATATTGTCATATAGATATTATGCATAATTTAACTTTGAATTATTAGTTATGCGTACTTTTGTCAATCAATATCTGACATAATGTCGGTTTACTTTTATTAAATTTGTAATTGATAAAATAAAATATGGATTCACAATTTTCACAAAGGGTTAAGGATATCCTTGGTTATTCCAAAGAAGAGGCTATAAGACTGGGAAACAGCCATATAAGTCCTGAACATCTTTTCCTTGGAATACTCCGGGATGGTGAGAGCACAGCTATAGAAATCCTTATGAATCAAGGAATTGATCTTATGGTTCTTAAAGGATCGCTTGAGAAAAGTATAAAGGTTGAAAGCCCTGTTCCGGTGGCTGACCATGATGTTATTCCCCTTTTACGGAGCACGGAAAGAATACTAAAACTTGTTTATCTTGAAGCAAAGGCTCTAAAAAGCAGTACAATAGATACAGAACATCTTCTTCTGGCAATTCTCAAGGACGAAAACGCTTTGGTTACAAGGTTTCTTTCAGAATTAGATGTTGATTATCAATCGGTCCGCAAAATGGTCGAGACTGAATCACCAACTTCAAAAGCTGATTATCCCAGAGACGAAGATGATGAAGGTCAGAGTTTTAGCAATCAGGGAAAAGGACAATCGCCCTCTTCCGGTTCCACAAAATCATCCTCTGATACTCCCGTATTGGATAATTTTGGAATTGATCTTACCAAAGCCGCAGAAGAAGGACGTCTTGACCCGGTGGTTGGAAGAGAGAGGGAGATTGAACGGCTGGCCCAGATCCTGTCAAGGAGGAAAAAAAATAATCCTGTCCTGATCGGTGAACCAGGAGTGGGTAAATCAGCTATTGCGGAGGGGCTTGCCCTGAGAATAATTAAAAAGAATGTCTCAAGAGTACTATTTAATAAAAGAGTGGTTGCTCTCGACCTTGCTTCAATTGTCGCCGGTACTAAATATCGAGGACAATTTGAAGAACGAATGAAAGCAATACTTAATGAACTCTCAAAAAATGATAATATAATTCTTTTTATCGACGAGATTCACACAATTGTTGGCGCCGGTGGTGCAACAGGTTCACTCGATGCCGCTAATATGCTGAAACCTGCTCTCGCCAGGGGAGAGATTCAATGCATAGGTGCAACCACTCTCGATGAATACCGTCAGCATATTGAGAAAGACGGTGCACTTGAGAGAAGATTTCAGAAGGTGATTGTCGAACCAACATCAATTGAAGAAACAATTCACATCCTTCATAATATAAAGGAGAGATACGAAGAGCACCATAATGTTATTTATACCGATGATGCTATCGATGCCTGCGTGAAACTTACAAACCGTTATATTTCAGACAGGCACCTACCCGACAAGGCTATTGATGCCCTTGATGAATCAGGCTCCAGAGTTCATATTTCAAATATTGTTGTTCCTGAGAAGATACTTTTGCTGGAACAACAGCTTGAAGAGACCAAAAAGGAAAAAATGTCGGCAGTAAAGAATCAGAATTTCGAGAAAGCTGCCAGTTTCCGCGATCGTGAGAAAGACTTGCTTGATCTTATTGAACAGGAGAAGAAGAAGTGGGAAAAAGAACTTGCAGTGAACCGCGAAATAGTTAATGCAGATAAGGTTGCCGAGGTTGTTGCAATGATGACAGGTGTTCCTGTTCAGAGGATTGCCCAAACCGAAGGAACAAGGTTGCTGAATATGGCCGATGAACTGAAAGGAAGCATAATCGGTCAGGATGAGGCTATTCAAAAAGTTGTTAAGTCAATTCAGAGAAACAGGGCTGGCCTCAAAGATCCAAACAAGCCAATTGGAACATTCATATTCCTCGGTCCTACAGGCGTTGGAAAAACTCAGCTGGCAAAAGTTCTTGCCAAATTTCTATTCGACACAACAGATAATCTGGTCAGGATCGATATGAGCGAATACATGGAAAAATTCTCCGTTTCAAGGCTCGTAGGAGCCCCTCCGGGATATGTCGGCTATGAAGAGGGCGGTCAGCTTACCGAAAAAGTCCGCAGGAAGCCATATTCAGTGGTCCTCATGGATGAAATAGAAAAAGCTCATCCTGATGTTTTCCATATAATGCTTCAGGTACTCGACGAAGGTCAATTAACTGACAGCCTCGGAAGACGGGTTGATTTCAGAAATACTATAGTAATTCTGACATCTAATATTGGAACAAGGCAGATAAATGAATTCGGGCATGGTATGGGATTTGATACAACAGCCAAAAAAGCTTCGAGGGATGAACAAACCAAAAGCATTCTGCAAAAAGCCCTGCAGAAAACATTTGCACCTGAATTTCTGAACAGGATTGATGATGTGATAATATTCAATTCTCTTGGGAAAGAACAGATCAACAAAATTATTGATCTCGAATTGAGAGGTCTGTATGACAGAGTCAAATCACTTGGTTATCAACTAAAAATAGCTTCTGCTGCGCGCGATTTTATCGCTGAAAAAGGATTTGATGCAAATTATGGAGCAAGACCGCTTAAACGTGCAATTCAGAAATATCTTGAGGATCCGATGGCTGAAGTCCTTATTAAAGCCAACCTTAAGGAAGGCGATAGCATCTTTGTAGGATTTAATAGTGTCAAATCGGAAATAAAGATTAAAATTCAGAAGAAGAAGATAGTGCTTCCGGAAATAACGGATTCTCAAAATTAGTTTTGGCCCCACTGCGCCCCTTCAGGGTGCAAAGGGCGAATCCACCGGCTCCCCATACAAATCAAATTCACCCGATTTTGTGATTTGTATATTATAAAAATTTCCAGGACTGAGATTAAACTCCTCTGCAATCAAAACCTCCTGATCTACCTCAGGACTGTCGAATTCTGTCCTCCCGACGAAAAACTCACCTTCTTTTCTGTCGATAATAACTTTGAAAACCTTACCAACAAGAGACTCATTCAATTCAGCAGAAATATTCTGCTGAATCTCCATCAGCTCTGCAACTCTCGATTCCTTAACTTCATCGGGAATTTCATCTTTATATTCCATGTAGGAGAAGGTATCCTCTTCATGTGAGTATGCAAAGACACCCAGCCTGTCAAATCTGAATTCAGAAATGAAATCTTTCAGTTCAAGAAAGTCCTGTTCAGTTTCTCCGGGATGCCCTGCAATAAGTGTGGTTCTGATAACTGCGACCGGAATCTCATTCCGCAGTTTATTAAGGATAGCTACTGTTTCTTCTCTATTATGCGATCTTTTCATTATATCCAGCATATTATCAGTAATATGTTGAATAGGTATATCAATATACCGGCATATCCTGGAGTTTTCATTGATGACACGAATCAACTCCACCGGAAAATTTGCAGGGTACAGATAATGGAGCCTGATCCATTCCAGCGATTCAATTTTAAGCAGCTCAGTGACTAATTCAGGCAGCGCCTGTTTCCTGTAAATATCAAGACCATAATAACTCAGATCCTGAGCTATCAGAATTAATTCTTTGACACCATTAAAAGCGAGCTGTGACGCTTCCTTAATTAGCTCCTCCAATGGTCTTGAAATATATTTCCCGCGTATGAATGGAATTGCGCAGAAAGCACAAACCCGATTACAGCCTTCAGAAATTTTGAGATATGCATAGTGCCCGGGCCCGGTTATCGTCCTTTCTGTTAAAAGATCATCCCTGAATTTCACTCCAAGTTCTGCAAGAACATCGTTAATGTTATTTACTCCGAAGTATTTTTTTACTTCAGGTATTTCGTGTTTTAGTGCATCAGCATATCGTTCTGAAAGACATCCCATTACATATAAATTGTCAATATCTCCGGACTTTTGCGCTTTTACAAACCGGAGGATTGTATCTACACTCTCTTCTTTTGCATCATTAATAAAACCGCAGGTATTAATAATAACAGTCCTGGCCGCGGAATCATCAGAATTGTAAAAAACTTCATATCCTCCAGCGTTCAGTTGTTTCAGAAGTTTTTCCGAATCGACAACATTCTTCGAGCAACCTAAAGTAACGATATTTATTTTCCTGGATTTCATTAAGTCTTGTTATTTCTTCCATTGTTTTTGCCCCCCTTCCCCCTAAAGGGGGGTTAAAACTCTGCTAATGAGAGAAACTGATCAATATGTCAGAATTAGTCCCCCTTTAGGGGGATCCCGCGCAGCGGGAGGGGGCTACATTCTTTATTTCGAACTGAACAGCGAATCAACAAAGTCAAACCTGTTGAATATGAGGAGGTCTTCAAGCTTCTCGCCAATACCAATATATTTCACCGGTATTTTAAACTGGTCTGAAATGCCTATTACTACTCCGCCTTTTGCGGTACCATCGAGTTTTGTTATTGCCATTGCTGTAACATCCGTTGCTGATGTGAACTGTTTGGCCTGTTCAAATGCGTTTTGCCCGGTCGAACCGTCAAGTACCAGGAGAACTTCATGCGGAGCATCCGGTATGACCTTTTCCATCACGCGCTTTATTTTAGACAATTCCGTCATAAGGTTTATTTTATTGTGGAGCCGGCCTGCCGTATCAATGATGACAACATCTGATTCTCCGGCCACTGCTGATCTGAGAGTATCAAATGCAACTGAGGCCGGGTCTGATCCCATTTGCTGCTTTACAAGTGGCACTCCCACCCTGTCGGCCCATATTTGCAGTTGATCAATTGCAGCTGCTCTGAAGGTATCAGCTGCCCCGATGAGTACTTTTTTACCTGCAGCTTTAAACTGATAGGCAAGTTTTGCGATAGTGGTTGTTTTACCGGCACCATTTACACCGACAACCATAATCACATACGGAACGCTTTTCACTGTTAACGAGAAGTCAGATTCCGAGTCATTTTGATTTTTTTCGAGAAGAGCAACAATCTCTTCTTTCAGGATTACATTTAGTTCACTGGTATTTAAATACTTATCCTTGGCAACCCTTGCTTCAATGCGTTCGATTATACGCAGCGTAGTGTCAACACCGACATCAGATGAGACAAGAACTTCTTCAAGGTTATCAAGGACTTCCTCATCAACTTGTGATTTACCGGCAACGGCTCTGGACAGCTTATGAAAAACACTCTCCTTTGTTTTTTCAAGGCCTTTATTAAGGTTCTCCTTTTTATCTTTTCCAAGAAATCCCAGCAAAGCCATCTGATAATGATTATTTTAAATTGTAAATATAAAAAAAGCTTCCTCCCGCTAAGAAGAAAGCCATGAATATCTTAAAAGCATTAAATACTGTTACTTCTTTGTGAAGAAGTCTTTAATGTGATCATTATGAACGATCTCTTCTTTAAACAGATAAGCTCCGGATTTATCCGACCTGGTCATCTTAATACATTTTGTAAATGCCTTCCCTGCTCCTGTCTTAAGTGCTGCAACAACTTTCTTTGCCATGGTTTAATCTGATTTACTTGATTTCTCTGTGAAGTGTATGTTTTTTAAGAACAGGATTGTATTTCATCCTTTCAAGACGGTCAGGAGTATTCTTCCTGTTTTTTGTTGTAATATATCTTGAAGTTCCCGGTTTTCCGCTCTCTTTATGTTCAGTACATTCCAGGATTACCTGTTGTCTGTTCCCTTTAGCCTTTTTTGCCATTTTCTATCCTGTGTTAATAATTCAAAATGTATCCTTTTTCTTTTGCTTCTTTCAGGACGCTTGTGAGTCCTTTTTTACTGATAAGACGTATGCCTGAAGCTGAAATTTTAAGTGAAATCCACCTTTCTTCTTCCGGGAGGTAGTATTTTTTAACAAAAAGATTAGGATAGAATTTTCTCTTAGTCCTTCTCTTAGAGTGCGAAACGTTGTTTCCGACCATCGCCTTTTTCCCTGTAACCTGACAAATTCTTGACATTGATGTTTGTTTTA
>Ga0209744_1000072_pt1 | contig 29505 bp, 30 predicted proteins | sample BarGraNGADG00311_2_FD_184494 | JGI IMG/M metagenome (GOLD analysis project Ga0209744, IMG submission 184494) | Arctic peat soil microbial communities from Barrow, Alaska - Barrow Graham LP Ref core NGADG0004-311 (SPAdes) (version 2) | ecosystem: Environmental > Terrestrial > Soil > Wetlands >... | reverse complement strand
AGAGCGTTCCTGTCAGGATACCTGTCAGGTTTGCCTGCCAGGCGCCCGGCTCGAGAGCACCGGAAACCAGAACGCAGCCTCCCAAGCAGCCTGCGATTGTTACAACCTTGGCCCATCCGAGGCGTTCTTTCAGGAGCCACTTGCCCAGCAGAGCGGTGAACGCCGCCGAGGAGTAGACCAGAACAGTCGACACGGCTGCTCCGTTAAGCGAGACGGAGAGCGTCCAGAAGGAGTTGAACATCGTCAGCAGGAGGCCGTAGGCAACAAGATAGCCCACGTGGCGTCGCTCCGTACGCAACAGGCGCGGACACAGGATGGCGAGTGCAATCAACATCGTGAGCGCCACGAACGAGTCTCGCCAGAAGGCCAAAACGAGCGCTGGCATGTTGTAGGTCTGTGTGAGGTAGCGGATGAAGATTGCGGTGGTCGAAAGGATGATGGCGCTGGCCACGGCGATGGGATACCCACGCGCAAGGTCCGAGCTCTCGTGTGCAGAGCGGATGAAATGTAGTTCCTGGCCGCTTGTCGTCCGCGCCTTCACGAATCCGTGGCCTCCAAGGCTGGCTTGAAGAGCTCACGTTGTGCCAGATAGCCGATCTTGGCAGTACCTGCCGTGTGCAAACTGGAGGGTCCGATCATGATCGGTCCCATGACGTCGAAAATGGCCATGTGTGCCTCCTGATGTCACTCCAAGTATAGGATGGAGGGGGTCGTGTCAAGCCGGTTGATGAGGTGAGGAGTGCTGTTGTCCAGCTGCCGTATCCGCAATATACTACTAAAAAGGGGATCATTCTTGGCCCCGAAACAGGAGGAGTGACGATGAAAACTCGCAGGAAGCAGAAGCTTGGCCTGGCTCTCAGTTCGGGCGGGATCCCTGGGTATGCGCACATAGGCGTGCTGCGGGCGCTGGAAGACTTGCACGTCCAGATTGACCTGCTTTCGGGCGCTTCGATAGGCGCGGTGGTAGCCGTGTTTAGCGCAGCGGGCCTCGACTCGGCAGCTCTGGAAACCCTCGGCGTCAAGTACGCCGCCCAAGTGGCCATGCTGCTCGCGTCTGTCATTTCCGTGAGTGGCCTGACGACGCCCTTGCGTCTGCGGGCCGCTCTCCGCAAGGAACTCCCCGTGACGGTTTTCGAGGCTCTCCAGAAACCCGTCTGCATCGCCGCAACCGACGTTCAGACCGGCAGAGCCCTTGTTTTCGACAGTGGGGACATTTGGGGTCCCTTGTCCGGGAGTTTCTGCCTGCCAGGCGTGTTTCCGGTTGCTGAGTTCGGCGGCCAATATCTGCTGGATGGCGACATGTCGCTGCCGGTTCCCGTGACGGAGATGCGGAAGCGGGGCGCCACGAGGGTCATCGCGGTGTCACTGTATGACCCGCTTCAGGAAGAAGAGTACAAGCTCAGCCTGAACATCTCCAAACTGCTTCAGCGTTCGCTCAACCTGATGCTCAACAACATCGCACGGCCGGAGCTCGAGAAGGCGGATCTGGTCATCCAGCCGGATCTCAAGGGCTGTGAGCCTTCGGACGTCCACGAGTATGTTGTGCGAGGGTATGATGCCGCCATGAGCAGAAAGGCGGAGATCGAGGCCCTGCTTGCCTGACGTCCAGGGGGTTCTCGGTGCGCTGCAGCAGTGGACAGCGGAGTGGGCTTCCAGGACCATGACCGCCGTCTGGAATGCATTTATGCCATTCGTTCCTTCTCTGGCGGCAACTGCCGCGCTTCTTGTTCTCATCGCAGTGGCCGGCATCGCCATCCGGATGCGTCGCGACCGAGTGTTTCACGGAGCAACACTGCGTTCCATCGACGCTATGGACGGCACGCAGTTCGAGGAGTTCCTGGCAGTGCTGTTTATGCATCTGGGCTACCGCGTCGAACATGTTGGCATGAGTCATGACTTCGGGGCTGACCTTGTGCTGACATCGTCCCGTCAGCGCATCGTCGTGCAGGCAAAGAGGTACAGCGGAAACGTCGGCATCAGCGCCGTGCAGGAAGCTCTAGGAGCCGTGCAGTACTACCGTGGCACGCGTGGCATGGTCGTCGCGAGCAGCGGGTTCACGGAATCAGCCCGACAGCTGGCGGCAAGGTCGGGGGTCGAACTGTGGGATAGACAACGGCTGGCAGCCGCTATGGCGAGGACGGTGGCCAGAGGCCGTGACGTCGGGCGAAAACCTGCCTATAATAAAGATGAGGAGTGAGCCATGAAGATCGCGACGTGGAACGTGAACTCAGTGCGCGCTCGTCTGCCTGTTGTCCAGAGGTGGTTGCAGGAGTCACAGGTGGACGTTCTCGCTATGCAGGAGACCAAAACGATCGACGAGACATTCCCTGCTGCAGAGTTCGAGGCACAGGGATATCAGGTCGCAATATCCGGCCAGAAGACCTACAACGGCGTTGCTATTGCGTCCAGACTGCCCTTCTCCAGCGTCGTCAAGGGCTGGGTCGGCAATGATCCGAGCCGGATTCTGGCGGTGGACGTCGGGGGCGTCACGCTGATCGACGGGTATCTGCCGCATGGCGGCGAACGTGGCGACGAGGCGTTTCTGCACAAACTTCAGTTCTTCCAGGAATTTCGGACCTATCTCGACACAACGTATTCCAGAAACCATCACCTGCTCTTCATGGGCGATTTCAACGTGGCCAGGGATTCCCAGGACGTCTGGGCTCCCGAGGAGATGCAGGACGCCATCGGCTTCATGCAGGAAGAGCGTAAGGCGCTCGAGAATCTACGCGGGTGGGGTTTCGTCGACCTTTTCCGTAAATTTCACAGCGAGCAGCAGTTTACCTGGTGGGACTATCGCATGAACATGTTCAAGCGTCGCATGGGCATGCGTATCGACTATGCTTGGGGTTCGGAGGCGCTGTCCGCGTGCGTCACCGACTGCATAGTCGACGTCGAGCCGAGGCGCTGGGAGAAGCCGTCAGATCACACTCCCGTCGTTGTCACCATCTCGTGATTGCGGGGCGAGTTGCACGATTTGCGCTAAACAGGAGGGTATGATGAATACGGGAGTACTTGACGAGAGTCTGCGCGGAATCCTGGACGCTGTTTCGGACGGCGTATATGTAACGACCAGAGAGCGCGAGATCGTCTTCTGGAGCAAGGGGGCGGAACGCATTACCGGCTATTCGTCTGACGAAGTTCTGAACAGGCACTGCTACGACAACATCCTGATTCATACCGACGTTCTCGGCAAGAACCTGTGTTTTGACGGGTGCCCGTTGCAGAAATGTATCGAGACCGGCGAGCGACAGGAGGCCAAGGAAGTTTTCCTCAAGCGGAAAGACGGAGAGCGGTTGGTTGTCTACATCAAGGCGTCGGTCCTGCAGATCGGAGATGAACGGTACGGCGTGGAGGTATTCGGCGAACTCCAGTCGGTGGCTGGAAGTGCTCTTACAGAGCGCCTGAAGCAGCTATCTGACGCGTCGATCGTCGACCAGCTGACCGGTCTCTACAATCGGCGCTACATCGACACGATCCTGGACCAGCAATATGGGTTGTTCAAGCGTCATTTCCAGCGGTTTGGGCTGGTCATCATCGATGTCGACAAGTTCAAGAACATCAACGACAGCTTTGGACGTCTAGCGGGAGACGAAGCACTGAAGTTCGTCGCCTCTGTCGTGCAGCGCACGATGCGCTCGATGGATTTGCTCGCCCGTTTTGGCGGCGATGAGTTCATCATCGTGTGTCCGCTTATCGAACTTGAGGGAGTTGAGAAGCTCAGCGAACGAATCGTCGGGCTCGTCCATCACTCGGTCCTGTCATCGCCGGAGAGCCAGGAGAATGTTATCAAGGTTTCCGTTTCGGTTGGAGGGTCGATGGTGGACTACAAGGACAAGTCAGCCACCGACGTCATCGCACGAGCGGATGAAGCGTTGTGTAGGGTCAAGCGGGACGGGGGCGATTGGTACGCTCTGGGCTAGCGGTTTCCTGAACGTTTCATTGCGAAGGGCCGGACGTTACGTCCGGCCCTTCGCGTCGGCGCGATCTATGTCTATCTCTAAGGTCTAGTACGAGCCGAGATACCCTCTCTGCTCTTCGGTCAGCATGTCGATGGACAGGCCGCAGGATGCAAGGAATGCTCTCGATGCCATATCGTCGATCGTCTCGGGTACATTGATGAGTTCCTTGGGCAGAGACTCCTGGTGTTTGACCAGGTACTCAGCCGACAACGCCTGCAACGCGAATGTCAGGTCCATGATCTCGATGGGGTGCCCGTCGGCGCATGCCAGGTTGACAAGGCGCCCCTCGCCCAGGACATAGAAGTGCTTGCCATCGCAAGCGTACTCCTCGATGTTGTGCCGGACTTCGTGGTGCTGAGGGTCCTTGTTCCGCAAGTGTTGAACGTCGACTTCGACATCGAAGTGCCCAGCGTTGCACAGGATGGCACCGTCCTTCATGACGCCGAAATGCTCCTTGGTGATGACCTTTACATTGCCCGTGCAAGTAATGAAGATCTCACCGATTCTGGCGGCCTTGAGCATGGGCATGATCTGATAGCCTTCCATGTGGGCTTCGACGGACTTGACAGGATCGACTTCCGTAACGACGACCTGGGCGCCGAGGCCTCTGGCACGCATGGCTACACCCTTGCCGACCCATCCGTACCCGGCGACGACCACGACCTTGCCGGCGACGTTCATGTTGGTCGTCCGAAGAATGCCGTCCCAGGCGGACTGTCCCGTGCCGAAACGGTTGTCGAAGAGGTGTTTGCACAGGCCCTCGTTGACCCCGATGACGGGGAACGACAGTTTGCCCGCGTGGGCCAGCGCACGGTCGCGGGTGATTCCGGTCGTGGTCTCTTCGCATGCTCCCACAATGGCCGGCAGCAGTTCTGGATGCTCGAAGTGAACGGCGTTCACGAGGTCCCCGCCGTCATCGATCAGCAGATTGGGCTTGGTGGCCAGGACCTTGCTGAAGTACTCCTTGTACTCAGTCGGCGTCTCGCCGCGTTTGGCGAAGACTGTGACTCCACGTTCCGCAAGTGCCTGAGCCACGTCGTCCTGCGTGGTGATGGGGTTGGACGCGGTAATGGCGACGTTGGCGCCGCCACGCAGCATAACGTATGCCAGGTTGGCCGTCTTGGCCTCCAGGTGGAGAGCGATGACGACATTGAGCCCGGCAAAGGGCTGTTCCTTCTCAAAGCGCTCGGCAATCGATGACAGGATCGGCATGTGACGGATCGCCCACTGCATTTTCTGTTCGCCCGACTGACTGCTCATGACTCACCTCCATGGGAGTAGTGAACAGGCCGTCGGAGGACGATGTCCCCACGGCGGCCTGGGAAAGAATCGACTAGCGCTGTTCCTTGTAGTACGGGTGACCGTCTGCTGCGGGAGCGATAGACTTGCCGACGAAGCCTGCCAGGACAGCCAGCGTTAGGACGTAGGGAAGGATGAGTGTGAGGCCGGGTGCCAGCTTGGGAGCGATGCCCGTGACGGCGATGATGGACTGCACGATCTGGCCCGTTCCAAATAGGAGTGCTGCTCCAAGAGCGCCAAATGGGGTCCACTTGCCGAAGATCATGGCGGCCAGGCCAATGAACCCCACACCGTTGGGCATGGTGTCGCCGAACCCTGAGAATGAACTAATCGACAGCGCAGCACCGCCAATGCCTGCGAGCGCGGCTCCTGCGACGACAGCGAACCAGCGAACGCGGAACACGTTGATACCGAGTGTCGTTGCTGCCTTGGGATTCTCGCCGCAGGTACGGATGCGCAGGCCCAGGACCGTATGGTACAGGAGCACGTGCATGAGAACTGTACAGATGAAGCCGAACCATATCATGAACGACAGGTTGGAGAGGGCGCCCAGAAGGGGTATCCTGGCAACGAAGGGGAGATGCACGCGGTAGGCCTGAGCTCCAAAGTAGTTCTGGAGTTGCGGCGAGTACCCGGTGGTACTGAAGACGAATTCCAGCAAATACGTCATGAGGCCGGCGGCGATGACGTTGATGGCTGTCCCCGCGACGGTCTGGTCACCGTTCCACCTGATGGTGATGAAGGCGTGGAGTGCTCCTACCAGGCAACCGATGGCGATACCGAACAGCAGGCCGATCCAGGGGGAGTGAGAGAAAAAAGCGCCGAGCAGCCCGAAGAAGGCGCCAAAACGCATGATGCCATCCAAACCAATGTTGACGACACCTGCGCTTTCACTGAGGACGCCGCACAGCGCAGCAAACAGGATCGGAGTGGTGTAGTCCAGCATCTGCGCAATCGTGAGGTTGATCTGTGTGATGTTCATGCTGCGGCCTCCTGGTCTGCCGGTGGGTTCGTGCGGGCGCGGCGGTGCTGGATGATCTTGACCAGGTAGTATCGCACGGCAACCTGCAGGGCGATGAAGCCGACGGTCATGCCCTCGATGATGTTGGAGAATGTCTTGGGGATGTTGGCGACCTGCATGGACGTGGCTCCGGTGCGCAGCGCACCGATGAACAGTCCTGCCAGCATGACACCCAGGGGTTCACTCTGGCCAATCAACGCGATGCCGATACCAGTCCAGCCGTATCCCATGGTCGCGGTGTTGGGGAACTGGTACTGCAGACCCAGGATGAAGAAGGAGCCACCAAGCGCTGCAAGGCTTCCGGAGAAGAACATGAGCTGCAGGATGCGGTGGCTGACGTTGATGCCCTGCGCACGCGGGGCTTCCATGCCAATGTTGGCGGTGTAGCCGATGGCGCGGATTTCGTAGCCGATCGTCGTCTTGTAGAGGAGGAACCAGGTGGCATATGTCGCGAGCAACACCAGCAGAATACTGGTGTTGAGGCGTGTCGGCATCATGATCCTCAACAGCTTGGCCGTGTCAGCCACATAGAAGGTACCAGAAGTGAACGTCTGGGAGGGAGGTGTCATTGGCCCGGTCACCAGCCAGCTTGTGATCAGGAACCAGGCAATCCAGTTGAGCATGATCGTGCCGATGACGATGTTGACGCCGCGCTTGACATAGAGATAGCCGGCGACTGCCGCCCATGCGCCGCCCGCAAGCATGCCCATGATGATGCAGATGGCTCCATGCAGGAGTTGCGCTATCCAGCCAAAGCTTCCCAGGGCGGCGTACATAGCCCCAAAGGTGTGGGCCACGGGAGTCCAGTATCCGAAGAAGGTCGCTACGATGGCGCCTACCCAGAACTGGCCCTCAGCGCCGATGTTGAATAGGCCACCTTTGAATGCCAGAGCGACCGAGAGACCCGTCGCAATGTACATGGCGCTCTTGATGAGCAGTTCGGCGAACTCGCGCCGCCATGCCGCTCCACCGGGGATGAGCCCCGAATCCCCAAACAGAAGCATGTATGCGCGGAAGGGATTTCGCCCGGAGGCGGCTATGACAATCATACCGACGATCAGAGCCAGACCCACGGAGATGAGGGGGACCCAGACGTTCAGAGGGTCTCTCCGATTGTGTCCCTGGTTGTCGATGCCGAAGACTTTGAGGAACTTGGTGGTGAAATTGCTTTCGCTCACGATTGCACCTTCTTGTCGATCCCGACGCCGAGCATCAGAAGACCCAGGGCCTCCTCGGTCGTCTTGGCCGGTGTTGTCTCGCCGACGATGCGGCCTTCAAACATGACCAGAATACGATCGGACAGGCCGAGGATCTCGGAGAGTTCGAGTGAGATGAGCAGGATGGCTTTGCCAGCCTTCTTCTCCTCAAGCAGCTTGCGATACACGAATTCGGTAGCGCCGACGTCCAGGCCGCGCGTCGGCTGCGACGCGATCAGGAAGTTGTGAGGCAGCGACAGCTCACGGGCCAAGATGAGTTTCTGCTGGTTGCCGCCAGACAGGGATCCTGCCGTGTCATAGACGTCACCAGGGCGGATGTCATATTCCTTGACCTTCCCTTCGGCAAACTCCCCGACCTTGTCATAGTCCATCCTGATTCCCTTACTGAACGGTCTGCTCAAGTGCTGGCCCATGACAGAGTTCTCGCGTACCGTGTACGGCATAACAAGACCTCTGCGCCCACGGTCTTCGGTGATGTAGCTCATGCCTTCCTTGCGCAGTTGCGCCGTGGTGACCATGCGCATATTCTTTCCGTTGAGTTCCATCGAACCCGAGACCGGATGTGAGAAACCGATCATGGCGTTGACCAGTTCGTCCTGGCCGTTGCCCTGGACGCCCGCAATGCCGACGATCTCTCCGCCGCGGACCTCAAGGCTCATGCCTTTGACGGCTTCGTATCCACGCTTGTTTCTGACGTGCAGATCGTGACACGCAAATGCCACGGCTCCCACTTCCACGTCGACTTTGGGAATCTCGAGGACGACGTTGCGGCCGACCATCATTCGAGCCAGTTCCTCTTCGTTCGTGTCCTTCTTGTTTACGATGCCCTGCAGCTTGCCACGACGAAGGACCGCTATGCGGTCGGCGATCTCCATAACCTCTTTCAGCTTGTGGCTGATGAACAGGATTGTCTTTCCCTCGGTTTGCAGCTTACGCATGGTCACGAACAGCTCGACAGTCTCTTCAGGCGTGAGGACGGCCGTGGGCTCATCGAAAATGAGGATCTCGGCACCTCTGCGTAGCACCTTGAGGATTTCGACACGCTGCTGGACGCCGACGGGCAGGTCGCCCACAAGAGCCGACGCGTCCACGGTCAGCGAGGCGCGCTTCGAGAGCTCCCGGACTTCGCGTACTGCTCTGCCGTAGTCAAAGAAGATACCCTTGTGCGGTTCGTCACCGATGACGATGTTCTGGGTGACGGTGAACCTTGGAATCAGCATGAACTCTTGGTGCACCATGCCCATCCGGAGCTTGATAGCATCCTCGACTGAACGAATCTTGACTTCCTTCTCATTGACCAGGAGGTCTCCGCCCGATGATGTGTAGATGCCGTAGATGATGTTCATCAGAGTACTCTTGCCCGCGCCGTTTTCGCCGACGATGGCAAAAATCTCTCCCTTTTCGACCGAGAACGAGATGTTGTCGTTCGCAAGGTTTCCGGGGAACATCTTGGAGATGCTGCGTACTTCCAGTGCTTTCATGGCCTCACTCCCTTACAACGGCGGAGAGGGCAGGTGCTGGAGCCTCCTGGCGCCAGAATCTTCCTGTCACGGGCTGACGGCCCAACATGGCAGGAAGTTGGGACCGTCCAGGCCGAGACTGCCCTGGGGTCGATGGAACTACGGCGCTATTGACGATGACTGTGCAGAGTCTGCATTTGTACTGCCAGTCTGGATGGCATGACTCGTGTGGTGTTGGCGCGTACGTTCCCGCCTTCAGGCCGGTCATCCCGCAATCCGCCGACATAGCGATTGCAGGAGCTACAGCCAAGGGATCGGGGAACAGTCTTCTCATCCATTTTTCTCCTCTGCAGGATTGGTTGCCACATAGCCATTATATACTAAACCGGCTCAAAGCAAGAAGGCGCAAAGCCCTTTACAGACTTGCGATTGAGTTGCTGCAGGGGACTTCGCACCTTCGTTGGCAGGGTAGTCCTGGGGAGGTCCGTGAGTCGCTTCGCGTGTGTCAGTCGCCCAGCGAGTCCCGTTGTTCGCGCTGTCCGAGATGCCAGTGGTACAACCAGACGGGAGTTCCGACGAGGACGGCGACGATGTTCCTGATAAGGTTTTGGATCGCGTACGTATCAGCCGGCGAGATGGGAACGGGGGTGTTAGGTGGTACGGGGATTGTCACTGGACTCAGCGACATGAAGAACGCCCGATAGACATCGGGGGCGATGTTGACGAGGTTGAACATAACGATGAACAACCCAATGGCGGATAGCAGATAGATGTAGAGCCTTCTAATGAGATCGCGGCGAACCTCCGGTTGTGGTGTCACGGTGGCTGCGGTGGTTTCGCTCGTCACTGCAGGAGCGGTTCTCGCAAATGCCGGCGCATGCTGGCGTGTTTCCTGGATGATACCCCAGTGGTACAGCCAGACCGGTACACCGACTGCCACTGCGGAGGCAAAGCTCAGCAGTGAGGCCAGTTCATTCTGCATGCTGTCCGGTGTGATCAGACGGAAGACATACGTATTGAGGAGACTAGTGATTGCCCCGATAAGCCCGGTAAGAGCCGTGACGATCCCGACCACTGTGACGAGGTACAGGTAGATGGTGCGAACGACGTTCCGTTGTTTCATGGACACCTCCTGAGGCACATGGTGAGCTCGATCGCTGAGGGGCCGGGCACCAGGAGATGAGCCAGACAGCTCCAGCCGGTCCTGGTGCCTAGTTGCATGCCTTGCGGCATCCCTCAATGACATACTAGAGGAAGTCCTGCCGTAATGCAAGAATTGTGAGTATGTACGGTGTCATCGCGAGGCGACTGGCCGCCGGGCTCAGCGTTGCTGATGCTGGCGTCACCCAACGGTGTTGGTCTCTTCAGTGGTTGTGGTATGATAAATGATATCTATCGGTCGGATCAGGGAGCAGGATGCGTCGTGATTGAACTGGAACAAAAGGACTTCGAAGAACTCGTGCTTGTCGCTCTTGTCACGCTTCCTGACCAGTTCAGGACGGCGCTCAAGAACATCGACGTTGTCGTCGAGGATTTTCCTCCGATGGATGTCCTGAAGCGTACCGGAGTTGCCAACGGCTACGGCCTGCTGGGGTTGTACCAGGGGGTTCCGCTCAGGGACCGGGGGCCGCACTACAGTGGTACTCTGCCCGACAAGATCAGCGTGTTCAAGGTCCCTCTCGAGTCCTCGGTCGATACGGTTGACGAACTGATGCCTCTTGTCCAGCGCGTTGTCCTGCATGAACTGGGCCACTATTTCGGCCTCAGCGACGAGGAGATGCACGAGAGCAGAGGAGACGTGCACTAACGTGAGGATTACAGTGGACGCACTGCGTGCCACTCTTCCTATCTCGTAACAGGAGAGGTGTACATGGAAATTCGAAGGATTGCGGTGTTTGGTGCCGGCGTCATGGGAGCGGGAATTGCTCAGGACGCAGCAGCGCACGGTCTCGAAGTGGTGCTCGTCGACCAAACGGAGGACAGACTGACGCGCGCTCACCAGAGCATTGAGAACAGTCTCAATCTCGAACTGCAGCGATGGGGTATCACGGGATCAGAGAAGAAGATCCTGCTTTCTCACATCAAGTTCACGTTGAATCGTCGTGATGTGGGCAGCGTCGACCTTGTCATTGAGGCCATTCCGGATGATCTTGTGGCTAAGCAGGAACTGTTTGCCCAGCTTGAGGCCCAGTTTGAACAGACGTGCCCTGGTGAGGTCACCTACGTCAGCAACACTGCTATCCTGCCCATCACAGATATCGCGCTGAAGATGGTCAACAAGGAGCGTCTCGTAGGTATGCACTTTCTCGCGCCCGTTCCGGCGATTAAACTTGTCGAGATGGTGCGAGGCGCGCATACGTCTCAGGTGACCGTCGACCGTGCGAAGGAACTGGCACGCCGCATGGACAAGACCCCCGTCGACGTGCTTGAGAACCCAGGCTACATCACGGCGCGCCTTGTCGTTCCCCTTATCAACGAAGCCATCATGCTCTACCAGGAAGGAACGGCTAGCAAGGAGGATATCGATGTCGCCATGCGCCTTGGTTTCGGTTTCAACAAGGGCCCGTTTGCCCTTGCCGACCAGATCGGGCTGGATATCGTCCTCGGGTGGTCGGAGAACCTCTTCCGCGAGCTTGGCGAGACCCGATATCGTCCACAGGCGCTTGTCCGGAACCTGGCTCGAGGTGGGCACCTCGGAGTGAAGACCGGCGAGGGTTTCTACAGCTATGAGACTCCTGTCGACAACGCGGAGGAGAAGATATGAAGGTTCTGATCCTGAACTGTGGCAGCTCTTCTGTCAAGTACAAGCTGTACGACGACGATCAGCAGCTGGCCGAAGGCCTGCTGGAGAAGATCGGCACCGCGCAGGCGCAGCTCAATCATACGGTTGCCGGACGGAAGAAGCTCGTCTCTGTTCACGAGATCCTTGAGCACCAGGCTGGCATCGAGCTCATCCTGAAAGTTCTGGTTGACCCGGGAAAAGGTGTCCTCACCAGTATTGAGGACATTCAGGCTGTCGGGCACCGCGTGGTTCATGGTGCCGAGTCGTTCTCGGAATCGACGTTGATTACCCCCGAGGTGGTGGCCAAGATCGAGGAGTGCATTGACATCGCGCCTCTCCACAATCCGCCGAACCTGGCGGGTATCTACGCTATCTCGCAGCTGTTGCCCAAGGTTCCTCAGGTCGCTGTCTTCGACACGGCATTCCATCAGACGATGCCGGACAAGGCATTCATATATGCGATCCCTTACGTTTTCTATACCCGGAACCATATCCGCAAATACGGTTTTCACGGTATCAGTCACTACTTTGTGTCCCATGAGGCTGCGGCAACGCTGGGAAGGCCTATCGATGAACTCAAGCTTATCACGTGTCATTTGGGCAATGGTTCTTCCGTTACTGCTGTCGATCATGGCAGATCCGTCGATACGTCTATGGGGTTTACTCCTCTCGAAGGGCTGCCCATGGGGACACGCTGCGGAGACATCGATCCTGCTGTCCCCCTTTATATCATGGGGAAGGAAGAACTGAACCTTCAACAGATCAACGCTCTGGTCAACAAGCACTCAGGCGTTCTGGGCATTTCGGGCGTCAGCAATGACTTCCGCACTCTTGAGGAAGAGTCTAGCAAGGGCGACAAGCGTGCGACGTTGGCACTGGAAGTGTTCTGCTACAGGCTCAAGAAGTATATTGGCTCGTACATTGCTGCCATGAACGGGGCCGATGCGATCGTGTTCACGGGGGGTATAGGTGAGAACAGCGATGTCGTTCGTGAAATGGTCGTCAAGGACATGGAATTCCTGGGCGTAGAACTCGATGCTGACAGGAATCGCGCCAAGAAGCGCGCTGAGGCGACAGACATCAGCAAGCCGTCTTCGCGCATCAAGGTTCTGGTCATCCCGACCAACGAGGAATTGGTCATTGCACGGGACACCCGTCGGATAGTGGCTGCAAACTAAACATCCATCGTCAGTATATGTGCAAGAAGCCCACAGTGCGAGAGCGCTGTGGGCTTTCTCTCTATTTTGTGATTGCCTTGACAAAATTGTCATGAGACGTAAGGTTGGTCAGTGGGAAGATCACATCATGATACAAAGGGGGTATCTGCTATGAAGTGGGGAAGCAAAGTCACCGCCAGTGCCGTTTCGATCGCCACCATCGTCCTGTCTATCCTTGCCATTATGAAGTGGCATTAGCCACCAACCTAGAGGGGGTATCTGCTATGAAGTGGGGAAGCAAAGTCACCGCCAGTGCCGTTTCGATCGCCACCATCGTCCTGTCTATCCTTGCCATTATGAAGTGGCATTAGCCACCAACCTAGAGGGGGTATCTGCTATGAAGTGGGGAAGCAAAGTCACCGCCAGTGCCGTTTCGATCGCCACCATCGTCCTGTCTATCCTTGCCATTATGAAGTGGCATTAGCCACCAACCGGACACCATCGATACCTGCAGCGTTGTTGACAAACATGAGTCTGGAAGCACAATTAGATGTGTCGATCGATGCTTGACGTCGCATCGGTGGAGGTTTGCTATTGAGTGATCGTGTCTCTTCTCGCGGGATTGTCTACATATGTGCGATTGCACTGGTAGGCGTAGCCGTGGTTGTGTTCAGCCCGAGGCTCTTGGGGGCCACACCCGGGTTCTCCTGGTTGTGGGCTTGGCTCTACCTTGCAGTCGGAATCCTCGTGGACACGTTTCCTATCGTGTTCCAGGCTTATGGTGTGTCGAAGGTGGAGATCATGGTTTCCGAGGCTGTCATCTTTGCTGTGGCCTGTCTGTTTCCACCCCAAGTTGCTGCAGGTATTGCCGTCGTTCAGACACTGGTGAGCGATCGGCTGACGCACAAAGAGGCAATCAAGACCATCTTCAACATGGCCTTGTATGCCATAGCAGTTGGTGGAGCAAGTCTCGTGTATCATCGTTTTGTGGACGCCTCGCTGGACTTCCTAGCCATGGAGAACGTGCGGGCACTTGTACTCTCGGCCGTGTGGTTTCTTGGAAGTGAGTACCTGGTTCTCGCCGGCTTGTTTTCGTTGCTGTCTCGCCGCAGCTTCGTCCGCACGCTGGGTTCGCTCGTGAGGACGACATGGCTTACCAACTTGGCGTTGCTTCTTCTCGGGATGGTCATCACGGTTCTGTACTGGCAGAACCCATGGACCGTCCTGTTTCTGGTTCCTGTTTTCGTAGTGCTGTACTATGCTCTCAAGAGAGAGCAGACGTTGCGGAGTCAGACACAGACGATTCTTGAGAAGCTCGTCGATGTCCTTGAGAGCAAGAGCCCTGAGACTGCACAGCACTCGAAGCGCGTGCGGACATGGGTTGAGGATGTATGTAATGAACTTGGCATGGAGAGTTCGGAGGCTGATATGGTGCTACAGGCTGCCGTATTGCACGACCTGGGGAAGGTCGGGCTGGACGACAGTCTGCTGCGGAAACCTGGTCTCAGTGCAGAGGAGTTCCATCAGATCATGGGACACCCAGCGGTGTCTGCTGGCTTGCTGGAGGGGCTGACGCTGTTCCAGGGCGGACGAGACATCGTCCTGCATCACCATGAGCGATATGATGGCAATGGTTACCCGGACCATCTCGCGGGCGAGAACATTCCTTTAGGTGCGCGCATTATTGCTGTTGCAGATTCGTTCGACGCCATGGTGAGTGTGCGGCCCTACCGGGCCAAGAGCCTCACGGTCATGGAAGCTCTGAAGATCATGGACCACGAGCGCGGAGCACAGTTCGATCCAGAGCTCGTGGTCACATTCACAAAGCTTGTTCATGCACACCTTGAGATGGGAGACATGACCAATTTTCCTTCCGCTGTGCAGGTCGACTCGACGGATGGAGTCAGCATCGCAGCAGGCGTTCAAGGCTAGCATGTTCGTTCTGGCTGTCTTGGGTGTTGCACTGGTTTCCAGTTTACTTACCGGCGGACGTCTGCGCTACATAGAGAACTTCCACTTGAAGGCTTTACCTCTTGGGGTAGGGGCGTTCATAGTTCAGCTGCTCATTTTTACCTCCCGCGGGGAATCGCTGCTTGGCGCGCTGCTTCCAGGAGTCTATGTCCTGACCCTCCTTATGCTCCTGGCGTTTTTGCTGCTGAACCGCAGGGTTTTCGGCGTTCCGATTCTCCTGGTCGGGCTGATGCTCAATGTCCTTGTCATCGGCGCAAATCACGGGCGTATGCCGGCTGATCCGCAGGCACTTGTCGCCACTGGACAGGGCTCTCACGCGGAGGAGCTGGTCAGGGATGGCACCGCAGCCAACGTTGTTCTCATGAGTGACCAGACGCACCTCAATTTTCTGGGAGACTATATCGTCCTGCCGTTTCTTGGCGACGTGGGTTCGGCCTACAGCGTGGGAGATCTCGTGGCTCTTGTGGGAGAAGCCGTTCTGGTGTACGGGATGGTACGAGCAGGCAAAACGGCGCACGCTGGTTCAACTGAGGACCCGCTTTCTGCTAAAGGAAGCTAGTCCCGGGTCTTCTTCCCTGGTGGGCTGCCTGTCGGTTCGGTCGTTCGTGGCGTATACTCTTGTCGAACGCAATGTGCTGACACAGGAGGTACGCAATGCGCATCCGGGAATTCTACGATCTCATCGATACTGTGGCCCCGTTTCGGCTGCAGGAGGAGTATGACAACGCAGGACTGATCGTCGGTTCAATGGACGACGAGGTATGGGGGGTCCTCCTTTGTCTGGATGTCACGCACGAGACGGTCGAGGAAGCGGACCGGGTTGGTGCCAATCTCATTCTGTCCCATCATCCCCCCATCTTCAAAGCGATCAAGAAGCTGGACCCGATCCAGCACTCGGCGCTGTTGGCCGCCATTCGTATGGGCATGGCTCTGTTGGCAGTACACACGAACTTCGATGCTGCGCCGGACGGTCTCAACACATTTGTGGCGCGTCGGATGGGCCTCACTGACCTGCGTATCCTTGAGCTTCACGAGTCGGAACGGTTATACAAAGTTATCACCTTCGTTCCTCCTGAGTTCAGGGAACAAGTCCTGGAGGCGATGTTTGCCGCCGGGGCAGGGCATAGCGGCTCCTATTCGCGCACGTCCTTCCGGGCCGCTGGGACGGGCGGGTTCGTTCCTGACCCTGGGGCGCATCCCTTCGTGGGTGAGGAGAATGCCGCGACCAGCGTGGCGGAGGACCGCGTCGAGACCATTGTGTCCGGCCGGGACCTGGCATCTGTCCTGAAGGCCCTGCGCGGGGTTCACCCATACGAGGAGCCGGCAGTCGACGTTTTCGAGGAGCATCTTCCTGGGAGCCCAGTTGCCGGGTTCGGACACGTGGGGACGCTGCCTCATGTTATGAACCCGAAAGAGTTCGTCACGTTCATCAAGTCGTTCTTCACACTTTCGGTGCTGCCAGTGGCGGGGACTCTGCCGGAGGCCATCGAACGGGTGGCCTTCTGTTCCGGAACGGGATCATCGCTTCTCCCAGCTGCAAGCGAAGCGGGAGCCCAGGTACTGATCACGGGAGATGTCACATATCACGGGGCGCTTGACGTGTCTCAGAGTGGGGGCTGTGTAGCCATTGTCGACCACTACAGCTCTGAGCGTTTCTTCGCGGCTGCGATGGAGGAGGCGTTGCGGAGCGTGGCAGGAGACAGGGAGTTGCCGCCACTACACCGGTCGACCGCGAATTATCAGCCCGTCAGATTCTGGTAGAATGGGCAGCAAAGAAAACAGCCCGAAGCGCGATTGCGGTCCGGGCCATTTTCGAAGGAGGGCATGTAACCGATAACGAAGTTATCGATTACACCGCTACTATACGAAATACCTGATTCTTGTCAATGGCAACGTTTGCATACTTGGCGGTGGCCGTGGACAGCATGCCTGCAGACTGCGTAGCAGTGAGCATTCGCGTGTTGAATGCCCTCTAAATCGTGCTATTGTTTTGTCATGAAGAGAGAGGACAACATTTCGGTCGAGCAGTTCGGGCGTTCCACGTGGCTAGAGATCGATCTGGCCTGCGTACGGGGCAATTATCATGTCATCCGTGAAATGGTGCCGGCGAAGACCCATGTGCTGTGTGTTGTCAAGAACGATGCCTATGGGCATGGCGCGGTGCATGTGGCGCGGGTCCTCCAGGAAGAAGGCGCCGACTGGTTCGCGCTTGCTACGCTGGAAGAAGCTCTTGAGCTTCGACGGGCCGGTATCAAAGGTCGCATGCTCGTGTTTGGCTATGTCCCCGCTTCAGGAGTCCAGGAGGCAATCGCTCAAGGTATTGCGCTCAGCATCCCCAACAACGACGTCGCACGCGAATTCGTCGCAGCAGCTGCTGGAAAGCAGCTGACGGTCCATCTCATGGTAGACACGGGCATGGGAAGAGGCGGCGTTCTTGCGGAAGGGGCACTGGACGTGCTGCACAAGCTGAATGGGGTGAAAGGTCTTCAGGTAGAGGGGATCTATTCGCACTTTTCCTGTGCGGACTCGGATGAATCCTACTCCTCCATGCAACTGCGCCGGTTCGAGAAAGTCCTTCATCAGTCGACCGTGGAGGGAATACGTCCTCCTCTAGCCCATTTCTGCAACTCGGCCGGCATCCTGACCATGAAGGCTGCGGCCTTCGAGGGAGTTCGTCCGGGGTTGCTGCTCTATGGTTGTTCGCCCATTGAGGGCGTGCCGATTGCGGGATTGCGGCCGGCAATGTCGATGAAGTCTCGGCTGATTGCGTTCAAACAGGTTCCTGCCGGCTACGGCATCAGCTATGGGAGCAGCTATTTGACCTACAAGCCGACGACGGTGGGAATCCTTCCAGTCGGCTACGCGGATGGATATTCCCGCATGTTGTCCAACAAGGCCTCGGTGCTCATCCGTGGCAAGCGGGCGCCGGTCATAGGGCGGATAACCATGGATCAGATCATGATCGACCTGTCGGATGTCCAGGGTGTGACTGTGGGCGACGAAGCTGTGCTCATGGGTGAGGCCGGAAACCAGCGCATCACCGCTGGTGATCTGGGATCACTCGCCCAGACGATCAGCTACGAGGTCCTCTCTACTGTCGGCAAGCTGGTTCATCGCGTGTACCGCGACCGCCCGAAGCCTGAGACGGAATGAAGCAGGATACCCGGTACCTTCCCGTTCAGAAAGCGCTTCAAGGGATTCTTGCGACGGTCGCATTTCCATGCGCCGTGCACGCTGAGCTCTTGAATGCACAAGATCGCTGTCTCATCTTCTCTCAGAACAGTAATCTCCCGTTCGGAGCCGCGTCGATCATCAAGCTCCCGCTCCTGGTTTGCGTTGCGCAACTGGTGGAACTGGGTGAACTGGCGTGGGACCGGTCTATTCGTCTGACCGTCCCTGCCCCCCATGGGACCGGCCTTCTCGAACATCTGGACAGGTCTCGCCAGTGGTCGGTCCAGGATCTGTGCATCATGATGATGGGCGTGTCCGACAACATGGCCTGCAACCAGCTTATCGAGGAGATCGGCATAGAGCGTCTGAGCGATGTCCTGCGCGGCCTTGGTTATAAGGCGATCAGTATCCGACGTCGGATGATGGACTATGAGACATTCGCTCGTGGAATCGACAATAGCGTGACTGCTGCTGAGGTCGCCGACATGCTGGCGCAACTATATGCGCATCGTCTGATCTCGAACGCGGCGAGCGAACGCATACTTGGCTATCTGCGCACGAACCAGTTGAGAGACTTGGTTGCCTGGCCGCTTCCCGGCAGTGCGGTCCTGGCGGGAAAGACGGGTGGCATGAGTGGTTCCCTTCTCGACGCAGAGCTCGTCACCGTGTCGGGAGGGCCCACCTATTTGCTCTGCGTTTTTGCGTCAGGTTTTGAACGGGCCGCTCAGGCGAAACGCGTCATGGCCGAGGTATCCGAGATGATCTACAGCACCGTCTCAGGCAGCAGGTGCGGCGAACAGGCTGACTCAGCCTAGATGCCACCTCGTGTGCTGATATGGAGGAGAGGGTAGTGCAGGCGCATGCAGTCCGCAATAGTCTCGAGGTCGCCGGGCTCAAATCCTCTGGCGTGGACGAGGTTCGGGTCGAGGGTCTTGGTAGGGACGAAGTTCTGGATGACATAGCGTGATTCAGGGGGCAGCATGCGGGCGATATTGTCGATGTCGACTTCGCTGAATAGCAGAGGCAAGATGGTCGTCCGATATTCATGGACAGTGTCACGCTTGGCCAGAAGTCGTATCGAGGCCTCCGCGAGGGCGAGAGCATACGGGTTACCCGTCATCTCACCGTATCGTGAGGGAGGGGCTTTCACATCCATGGCAACGTAGTCCAGAGAGCTTGTTTCCAGGAGGTGCCCAAGCATTTCGGGGTTGGATCCGTTGGTGTCCAGCTTGACAGCATAGCCTAGAGCGCGGATGCGCTCGACGAATTCGGCAAGGTCGGCGTGAAGCGTCGGTTCTCCCCCGGTGATGCAGACGCCGTTGAGTTTGCCCCTGCGGCGTTCGAGAAAGACGAAGAATGCCTCTTCGGTCAGTTGCGGCGTATCTCCCGTCGCGGTGACGAGCTCAGGGTTGTGGCAGTATGGACATGCGAAGTTGCAGCCGACCGTGAACACGGTTGTGGACAGTCTTCCCGGGAAGTCACTGAGCGATAGTGGTTCGTAGTGCGCCAGTCTCATGTCTCTGTTTTCTCACCAATAGGTACTTCCCGCCTGACAATATGAAAACGCCGCTGACAGTCCTGTAGGAGGACCATGTCCAGCGGCGTTTCATTCATCACGTTCATTGTGCCGTGCTGTGTTGGGTCTTGGCCTCAAAGGATATTCTGTCGGCCCATTCCGCCTTCTTCCCCTTGTTCCACTGGGAAACAGGCCTCAGATAGCCAACCACACGGCTGTAAACCTCAGTCCTTGTACGCCTGCACGCTGGTACTGTCATTCCGTTGTCCAGCAACAGGTCCCCATTCTCTAGTTCTTTCACTCGCCACCTCCTCTCACTGAGCACAGTATACTCAGGACTTCAATTGGATACAGTGACACTTCCTGTTGCTACGAATGCCGTCGTTCCAGACGGCAGCAGGATCCGGATTGCCCGTTTGTCCGCAGTCATTCCCAGTGCAACGACGTTGTCGCCCTTTGCAAGTACTGTCGCGGCGGTTCCGCCGAGACTCTCGTCGAGATAGACCTTGACGGTCTTGGAGGCCGTCACCCTGGCAAACGGCACATACGTTGCCTTTCCACGCGTTATCCTGGCGTACCCGCCATAGACCCAGCCGGTCTTTCCCTTCGCCTGACCGAGCCCCTTCGCCTGAATCCAGCCCTGGCCCAGCGCAAGTGCAGTTCGGGTCTCCGTGGGCGCGGCCACTTCGAGGACGGTGCTGCCGATCGTAATGGGTTGGTCCCGGAACATGAGTCCCGTTTCGGTCGTGAGCGTCGCGCCGGGCTGCTTGCCGGCGGCAACGGGTGCGCTGCCGCCTGTGAACTGATACGCAAACAACGACGGAGTGTTGCTCTTGACGACGAGCTTGGGTTTGCGGGAGCCCTCGACGTACTGCCATGTCTCATAGGTCAGTGGGGCGGTCTTGCCGTCGGCGCCCGTGCCGGAACCATAGATGCCAAGTTCGTAGACAAGGGTCTTGCCATCGGTTGTCCGTGACGCGCCGCGAACGAACGGCTGGAGGATGCCGGTTGAGGTGGGCGGCGGAGTCACGCTCGTGACCTTGCCAGCCTTGGTCTTGATGCCGAGGAACGTCCCCTTCGTATCCTGCATGGGGCCAAAGAATGTGCCGTCGGCAAGCGTGACCCCTGTCGGACCGAGGAAGGTGTGAGCCGTATCGAAGCCGAGGGTTGAGGCAGTGATAGTCCAGATGCCGCCGGGAGAGACGATGAGAGGTGTCGATCCGCCCAGAATCAGTCGGGTCGTCCGATCAAACTGTTCTTTTGTCAGTGGAACCTGTGTCCAGAATGAGCCATTGGTCGTGCCATCGTAGCCCGCAGAGGTAATGGTCAGCTGCAGCAGCCGCGGAATCGTCGTCGGCGAAGCCTCGACCAGCAGGACGCCGTTCGAGGAGCACAGCACCTTGGGCGACATCTCAGTTTTGCCCTGGTAGATTACCAGTTCCTGCTTGGACGCGAGTTTGCGGTCAACAGCCTTGTATGAACCGTCGGTTTCGCTGGTCACGTAGACGAGCTCGCCTCCGGCGGGGTGCCAGTCGAAGGTGACGATTGTGCCCAGCTTGGTCAGCTGTGTCTTGCGCCCATTCACCCATTGCCAGAGGTCGCCCTTGTCCAGATACAGACCGATGTCATTCTTCGAGGGTTTTGCCGCGGTCCCCGGTGTCGTTGACGGAGTGCCCGGCGTGCCGTTCGAATTCAGGTAGCGTGCAACGATGAAGATGGAGACAGCAAGAACCAGAACGGCGACGGCAAGGAAAATGGCTTTCTTCTTGGGACGACGGAGTCCTCTCATGGGGCAAACACCTCCTAGCTTTCAGGACGGGTTGCAAACGGAACGTCTCCAGAGGCAGGACCCATAGCCACCTTCTGCGCCTCGACGACCAGCTCTTCGTCGCACTTGGGACAGAATGGATGGTTGCCGGCGATGTATCCGTGTTTGGGGCATATGGAGAATGTGGGCGTAAGCGTAAAGTAGGGCAGTCGGTAGCTGTTCGTGACTGCGCGCACCAGCTGCTTGGCCTGGTCTGCGCTTTCCAGCCGTTCGCCGAGGAACAGGTGGACAACAGTGCCTCCTGTATACTTGACCTGAAGAGGGTCCTGGAGGTCAAGTGCCTCGAACGGGTCGGTCGTGTATGTCACAGGCAACTGTGTAGAGTTCGTGTAGTAGGGATCGCCACCGTTCTTGACGGCCTCTTCGTTTGCCACGAGGATGTCTGGATACAGAGCCTTGTCCTGCTTGGCCAGCACATAGGTTGCTGATTCGGCTGGAGTTGCTTCAAGGTTATAGAGCTGTCCGCTTTCATGCTGGAACTCCTCGAGCTTGCCCAGCATGAAGTCCATGATCTCGAGCGCCAGACGTCGTCCATCGGGTTCGGCAATCGTGATGCTGGCGAAGTTGAGCAGGAGTTCGTTCATGCCGTTGATGCCGATCGTGTTGAAATGGTTGGCCCAGTAGAACCCGTTGCACTGCTTGACTGCATCAAGGTAGTGACGCGAATAGGGGTAGAGTCCTGCCGCCGTCAGGTTCTCGATGATCTTGCGCTTGATCTCGAGCGACGTTCGAGCGACGTCCATGACCCGGGACAGGCGCTCGAACAGCTCGTCCTTGCTGTGAGAGAGATAGCCGATACGCGGGAGGTCGATGGTGACCACCCCAATGGAGCCGGTGAGAGGGTTGGACGCAAACAATCCGCCGCCCCTCTTCCGCAGTTCACGCGTGTCTAGCCTCAGGCGACAGCACATTGAGCGGGCATCGTCCGGATCCATGTCGCTGTTTACGAAGTTGCTCCAGTACGGGATGCCGAACTTGGCGGTCATCTCGAAGATGGGGTCGTAGACAGGGTTCTGCCAGTCGAAGTCCTTGGTAATATTGTACGTGGGGATGGGGAATGAGAAGACACGGCCCCTGGCGTCGCCGACAAGCATGACTTCGGCGAAAGCACGATTGAACATGTCCATCTCTGGCTGGAAGTCCGCGTAGGTCTCAGGCACAGGCTTTCCGCCAATGATGGCTGCCTCGCCAGCTGTGGCGCCGTGCGGGTGCAGATCCAGGGTGATGTTGCTGAAGGGGGACTGGAAGCCTGACCGTGTGGGGACATTCATGTTGAACACGAATTCCTGCACGGCCTGCTTGACCTCGTCATAGCGCAGGTGATCGTAGCGGATGAAGGGCGCGAGATAGGTGTCGACCGAGCTGAACGCCTGTGCGCCGGCTGCCTCGCCCTGCATGGTGAAGATGAAGTTGACCATCTGCCCCAGCGCCGAGCGGAAATGCTTGGCAGGCCTGCTTTCGACCTTGCCGTACACGCCTCCGAGTCCTCTCAGGAGAAGGTCCTTGAGGTCCCAGCCGACACAGTAGGCAGCAAGGTACCCCAGATCGTGGATGTACATGTCGCCGCTCACGTGCGCGTCCCGCACCTCCGGCGGATAGACCTCGTTCAACCAGTACCGGCTCACGACGCTGGTCGCAAGGTGCATGTTGAGCCCCTGAAGAGAGTAGCTGGTGTTGGAGTTCTCGTTGACGCGCCAGTCCAGTTTCTCCAAGTATTTCTGGATCGTCTCGCGCGGGTCGAGCAGCGTCTTGAGGTCGCGCAACTTGCGGTGTTGTTCGCGGTACAGGATATAGGCTTTGGCCGTCTTGTGATGGCGTGATTCCATGAGCGTCTGCTCGACGAGGTCCTGGATCTGTTCGACCGTGGCAATGTCGTCGGGGATCTGGGCGACGATAATGCGCGTCAGGCGTTCCGGCTCAGTCTCGTCGAATTCCTTCGTAGCCTTGCCGGCTTTCGTGATGGCGATGCAGATCTTGGCTTGGTCGAAGAGTACTTTCTCACCCGTGCGCTTGATTACGTATCGCATACGTATCGCCCCCTGCTACTGTTGATGGCCTTGACTCATTGTGCGCCGGATACTTCAGACTGTTGTACCCTCAGCAGGCACGTGACCATTTTACGGTGACAAGGGAGTGCGTCAAGCATTGTGAAGATGCGGCTCAGGGGCTTGACAGAACCAAAATACCTGTCATGGGAAGGGCGTCCTGTACCAGATTGTTTACTTGATTGTGACGATGCGTGAATGGGAGGCCCGCTTGCCCTCAATCTCGGTCTTGACGGCGGGGACAAGACTCCTGTACTCATCCCGAGACGAGTGTGTCACTTATGTTTCTTGACCAGATACGGCGGCAGGCACAGCGAGACGTCACTGCCCAGGATGAGCCACAGCACAGCCAGTCCGGCCCCAAGAGTCAGGCCACGCGAGGCGGTGCAGAAGTACCCCTCGCATTGAACCAACATGCTCAGGGGGAGGTCCCGCTTCATTGCTTGCTGTAGTCGGCCAGCTTGGGAATGGAGACGTTCTTGAGAGTATTGGTCACGACCTCGTTGGTTGTGACGCCCCGGAGACGGGCTTCAGCCTGCAGGATGAGCCGGTGTCCCGAGATGAACGGGAAAACCAGCTTGATGTCATCCGGGATGACGAAGTCGCGACTCTGGAGATATGCATACGCCTTGCTGAGACGCATGAGGTCGATGCTGCCACGGGGAGACAGTCCCAGGTATACCGTATCATCGTGCCGCGTGGCGTCGACCAGGGAGACGACGTAGCTGATGAGTTCCGGGGCGATGAAAATGTCCTCGACCTCTTTCTGCATCGTCGTCAGGTCGTCACGGGAAATGATACGGACGTTGTCGCTGATGACCTTGAGCCGGGCATAGAAGCCGGTTACGATCTCCTCTTCCTTCTCCTTGCTCGGGTATCCAATCGTGAGCCGGGTCATGAAGCGGTCCAGCTGGGCCTCGGGCAACGGGAACGTACCCTCGTACTCGATGGGGTTCATGGTCGCCATGACCACGAACGGGCGGTCTAGCTTGACGATGGTCCCGTCGATAGTGACCTGGTATTCAGCCATGGCCTCGAGAAGCGCTGACTGCGTCTTGGGGGTACCGCGGTTGATCTCGTCTGCCAGCAGAAGGTTGGTGAAGATTGGCCCCCGTTTCAGCCGGAATTCCTGCGTTTTCTGGTCATAGACTGAGACGCCGGAGATATCCGATGGCAAGAGGTCCGGAGTAAACTGGATGCGCTTGAACTCCAGCCCCAGCGAGCGGGAGATGAGATTGGCGAGTGTCGTCTTGCCCACACCGGGGACGTCCTCGAGGAAGATGTGCCCGCCGGCGAGCAGCGTCGCAAAGGCGACGTCGACAACCGTGTTCTTGCCAATGAAGTACTGTTCGACGTAGGATATGGCTTTGTTCAGGTTTTCGTTCATCGTCGCCTCCTTCTGTAGTCTGCTATCTTCTCCATTGTAGACCGTTCAGCTCGAAATCAACGACCCTGCACCGGTCGCCGATACGTTACAGACCGGTCGGGTTATCAGGGGACGGGCAATGCCCCCTCGGTTCTGATTCGTGGGTGCCGGGCCTCGACCTTCAGCATCTCCAGCAGTTTCTGGTAGGTGGCCTTGGCCAGCCTCACCTGATCGGGAGTCACGTCGACCGTTGAGTAGCGTGCGATGTAGAACAGGCGTCCCAGAACGTCCACCTGCTTGGCCAGGTCAGGATACCACCGGGCAACGCGAGCTGTCAGTTCTGTCGGCGTTTCTCCACGTACCATCGCAAGGTCGAGTGGATACAAGGCGTTGGCGGCCATGTAGAAGATCGCGATGACTGTTCCGCGTGGGTCGTGCAGCAGCTCTTCGTCGTCCAGGCTGCGGATCCTCCTGATGGTTGGTTCGATGACGATGCGGTCACGCCTGCGCCCAATGCTTTCGAGGCGGTCCCACTGCGTTGCGAAAGCCTGCCGGACACAGGTGACGCCACAATAGAGCACTGTCAGGATCGACAGGTTGCGCAGGACGAGCCGCAACGCTATGACGGCAGAAGATGGAAAGAAATTGACCTTCAACCTGAGCGCAAGGAACATCTGCCAGGTATGCGGCACCAGAAGTTTCCCGTTGATGATCCAGGGCGAAGAAGGGCCAAACATCAGCGTGTTCAGAGTCTTGCTGTGTATGCTTATGAGAACGAGGAAGATGCAGTCCATGCCGAGCAACAGGAGGAGGGCAGGCACAAGTCTCCGCAGAGACTTGCCCGGTCCCTGCTGGAGGACGCCTCCCAGGAATATCCACGTAAGCAGGATCATGAGTGGGGTCATCAGCATGGAGAGGGCGAGAACCTGGAGTTCTTCTGTGAGTGAAATCCGCATCAGCCAGGAGCCGAGGAGATTCGTCGCAGCGGCCGGCCAAGGTTTCCACCAGTTGGTGGTATGACGTGTTGTGATGAAGTCCACGGCTGTGGGACGGCCAAAAAGGAAGTTCTGCAGACTGTGGGCAGTCGATGCGCTGAAGGGACCTGTCTCGACCGGCAGGGACGTCGCGAGCAGGGTGACCACGATCAGAATGACGGCGACCGGCACTAGCCGCCGAAGAAACCTCGGCCGATCCTCGTCTGTTCCCGCAAGCATCAGTGCCAGCAGGACGAGCAGCGACAGTACAGCAATCGAGACGGCGGCTCCTGCAACGTCCAGGGTGACGAGAAGTGCCAGCCACACGATGTTGCCGAGGTAGACCGGTTCGCCGGGAGTCTTCAGCCTGGTGCGAACGATGCCGGCGTAGAAGAACATTGGCACGACGAGGAAGAAGAATTCCCGGTAGCGTGCCGCGTAGTCCATGGCCAGGCGCTGACTGTTTGTGGCCAGGACGCTCACCAGAGCAATGGCGATGATGGCTTCCCATGTCAGCCTGTGCCGCCTCAGCCATGGTCCTGCCACCAGAACAGCCAGTGCGGGCAGCACGACCCACAATGGGATGGTAGCGCGTGCCGTCCAGAAGACCAGGAGTGTCGCTACTATCATGAAGGAGACATGTAGCAGTGATTTCTCGTGGTTCATGGTCAGGTCTCCCCCAGGGCAGCGAGCGTATCGTTGAGGCCGATGATGGACAGGTCTACACTGGCATCTCTCAGGATCTTCTGTGTCTTCTTGAGGCGTGCAATCTGTTCAACATCGGGCATGAAGTACGGGACCGCTCGCTCACCGTACAGCAGGAAGCTTCCATATGGGAACAGGCAGATCGAAATGCGTGAGAACTGTGCCTCCATGCGAAGCAACGCTCCAATCTCTTCTTCCTTCAGTTCGTGCTGGATGAGAAACAGCTGTGAGCGGGCGGGGATGTGGAGCCGTTCCCGTCTGAGATAGTCGAGGAACACCGTACTGGATGGTTCCCTGTCCATGCGGGCTCGTGCGTGTGCAAGGAGGCGATAACAGGCAAACAGATGGGTCGCGTCCTTCGAGAAGCCATTGGAGGAGAGTGTCTCCTCTCCCAGAACGGTAAGTCCGAAAGGCAGCTTATGGTCATAGGCATACTGGAGAACACTGGCGCCCACCATGGTCATGTAGTCTTCGAAAGTTTCCAAGGTAAAACTGGGCTCGCGCCGAAGCGTCAGGTTGAGCAGGACGACAACGGTTTTTGAAGCGGACGGGGCAAACTCCTTCACCATGAGCTCACCCCTGTGAGCACTCATCTTCCAGTGAATGCGGTTCATGGGGTCACTTTCGTAGGGTCGCACTCCCGCAAGCTGAGAGACATCATAGTTGGGTGCGAACTTGACACGCTGACCATCGAGGGGAGAGGTCAATGAGATGCGCAGTTTCTCGAGGGGGAGGACCGTGGGGAACACCGTGAGCTTCTCATCTGCTATCAGGCGTCTGCTGATGCGGAACAGGCGCAGAGGGTCAGTCACGGTCAGGATACCCTCTCCCAGGTCATACGCTCCTCGACGGTTGACGTGGAACTGCAGGACGTACGTCCGGTCGTGCCACGAGGAGCTTTCGCGGATGATGTATTCAGGGACCAGCGGCTCGAGTTGGATAGAGAGAGGCGAACGTCGCGGGATGCCCTCAAGAGAAATCGTCAGTGTGTCCTGTGACTTCATCTGCACGACCGCCTGTCGCAGATGCTTGACGACCCTGATGCGGTCGCTATTCCGTAATACCAGCGGTACCATGATTGCCGTGTAAGTTGTGATGAGGGTCGCAAGATAGAACAGGGGCCGGGTGCCGAGAATAAGCCATGACACCGCCGCGAGTGAGGATATAAGGATTGCGCGCCCTGCGACGCGGAAAATTCGCCTCATGCCGCCCTCACGATTCCATGTCCTGTCTTGCGCGGTCTCCCGAGCGCCTCATACCAAGACCACCTCTTTGCCAGTCAGCCATGTACTGCAGGCTACAAATATTGTACGGTGGCAGGGCTGATTTGCAATGCTGGAGCGGTACAAGAGGATGCCACAGTGGTACCGGGGCGAGATCTTAACCTTGGCTGGTTGTTGCGAACCGTTTTTTCTGGTAGACTACACAAGCGAATACGCGGAGGTGAACGACTCATGGTACAAGTTGTCATGGACACGACAACAGGCATGACCAGACAGGAGTTCGACCAGTCCGGCATAACGATGATCCCTCTCTACGTCCGGGACGGCGACAAGGTCTACCGAGAACAGGTGGATATCTTTCCCGACGAGTTCTACCGGCGGGAAAGGGAGGGTCTCATCTATGAGACCGCTCAGACGAATCCTGCAGACCTGGTTTCCGTGTTCAAGCCCATCGTGGAAGCTGGCGACGAAGTCGTATGTGTGCTCATCTCAAGCGCTATCTCGGGTTCCGTGAACGCAGCACATGTCGCTGCCCAGATGCTCGGGGCCGAAGACAGGATCACGATCGTCGATTCTCTGGAATCCGGCTACGGTGAGGCATACCTTGGTCACACGGCAAAGAAAATGGCCGATGCCGGCGAGAATCGCGTGGAAATTGTCCGGGCTCTTGCCGACATTCGCAGCCGGACGCGCACGTACTTCATCATGGAATCACTCAAGTGGCTGTTCCATGGGGGCCGTCTGACGGGAGCGCAGTACTTCGTTGGATCCGTGATCAAGCTGAACCCGATTGTCTGGTTCGACGAAGCGGGACGCATGACGTCCTACGACAAGACACGAACCATCAAGGTCGCCCAGGGCCATATGCGCCAGCTTGTCGCAGACTGCGGCAAGAACGGGGTCGAGGCTGCGACCCTGCATTGGCCGGACAATCTGGATGAGGCTCAGGGGTTCCACGCCGAGATGGAGGAAATCCTCCAGGCTCCCGTGTCATATACCAGGCTGTCGTGTGTACTGGGCGTGCACACGGGCCCCGACCTTCTTGGCCCCTGTATTGTCATGAAGGCGTAACCAGAGCATCTGGTCGAATGGGCCAGCGATGCCTATCTTCGTGCTGTCGTGGAGCACGATGGGCGGGTCCATGAGTGACACCGGAAAACGGTGGCAGGCGGTCCATAGAGGGGCCCGGAAAGGAGTCGAATGATCAGAGTCGTCATGGACTCGACGTGTGGCATGACTATCGAGGACTTCGAGAAGGCAGGCATTGTCATGGCGCCTCTCTACATTCGTGAAGGAGAGACTCTCTATCGCGACGGCGTCGACATCAAGCCGGCCGAGTTCTACAAGAAGGAGCGTGAGGGAGTCATCTTCGAGAGCGCGCAGACCAATCCCGACGACCTGGTGCGCATATTTGGGCCGATCCTGGAGGCTGGAGACGAAATCGTCTGCGTCATGATATCAGGGGCTATTTCGGGGTCTGTCAATGCGGCGCGCGTTGCCGTCCAGACTCTGGAGGCCGAGGATCGAATTTCCATCGTGGACTCTCGCCAAAGCGGCTATTGCCAGCTTACGATGGGCAGGCTGGCCAAGAGCATGGCAGATGAGGGCAAGAACCGTGATCAAATCGTCGAAGCGCTCGCCGAGCTGCGGGATCGCACGTGGGTCTACTTCATTATGGAATCGCTCCACTGGCTGTATAAGGGCGGCCGCCTCACAGGGGCGCAGGCCCTGATCGGGACGATCATCCAGCTCAAGCCTATTGTCTGGTTTGACGATCTTGGCCGCATGGTGACGCACGACAAGATCCG
>Ga0209744_1000070_pt1 | contig 30011 bp, 20 predicted proteins | sample BarGraNGADG00311_2_FD_184494 | JGI IMG/M metagenome (GOLD analysis project Ga0209744, IMG submission 184494) | Arctic peat soil microbial communities from Barrow, Alaska - Barrow Graham LP Ref core NGADG0004-311 (SPAdes) (version 2) | ecosystem: Environmental > Terrestrial > Soil > Wetlands >... | reverse complement strand
TCGATTTTTGAATTATTCCTGCAACTGCTCATTGAAAGGATAACTACAAACAGAAGTAGAAAAATGGTCCTGTTCCTCATAATTTAATATTTAAAAAGTACTTAAAGTTAAAAGTTTTTGTCAATTATTATTGACAACTTTAGCTTTCCAAAAGCTGAAAATATAAAAGAAGTCAATCTGATGGATGCAGATATTACAATTATCGGAGCCGGGGTCGTTGGTCTTGCTATAGCGGAAAAGGTATCGGAACAACACAAGAATGTTTTTCTGATCGAAAAACATCTGTCGTTCGGACAGGAGACAAGCAGCCGTAACAGCGAAGTCATACATGCCGGAATTTATTATACCAGGAATAGTTTGAAAGCCAGGCTTTGTGTCGAAGGAAAATGGCTTCTTTATGACTACTGCAAAAGACATGATGTTCCTTTTAATAATTGCGGAAAACTGATTGTAGCGACCTCCGAAGAGGAGATTGCGGTCATCGAAGGGATCAGACAGACCGCAATTGGAAATGGTGTTGATGATCTGTTGGTCATGGGGAAGGAACAGATAGCAGAATTGGAGCCAAACATCTTCGCTTTAAAAGCTCTCTTTTCACCTTCTACTGGAATTGTTGATTCACATTCCCTTATGAAACAATATGAGACCAATTCAATCAATAATGGTTGTAATATTGTTTATGGAAGCGAAGTTACAGGCATCAGGCATATCACTAAGGGATACGAGATTACACTACTCGATTCAGATAAAAAGAATTACAGTTTTACCACCAGGATTGTTTTAAATTCTGCCGGTCTTACTGCAGACAAAGTCTCTGAAATGGTTGGTATAGATGATGCCAGACTAAAGATCTTATTCTGCAAAGGAGAATATTTCAGGATCAATCCGCCAAAAAACCGTTTGATAAACAGGCTTGTTTATCCTGTTCCTCATCACAACATGGAAGGTATTGGTATTCATGTTACAATAGATATGGGTGGTGGAGTGAAACTGGGACCCGATGTAAAATATCTTGAATCAAATATTTATGATTACAAGTTAACAGTATCAAAACAAGAGGCATTTTATAATTCGGCCAAAAAATTCCTTCCTTTTCTTGAGTTTGATGATCTTGCTCCTGAAATGGCCGGGATCCGTCCGAAGATTCAAAAACCAGGAGAACCACTCAGGGATTTCTATATTATGGAAGAGTCCAAAAGAGGGTATCCGGGTTTTATAAATCTTATCGGGATGGAATCACCTGGGCTTACATCATCAATTGCGATAGCGAAGTATGTGGTGAAGTTGATTGATCCATCTGAATGTATACCTCTGATCTGATTGATCTGAATATAGTACTGTTATATGTTCCGGGAGACTCCTTTATGGCTTCAGTGAATGGTCCGGGAGATCCTTCGCTTCGCTCAGGATGACACTATTGATGGGGTGGTAAAGGTGAAGAAGTGGCGATTCGAAACTACATACTTCAAAATTTAAGACTGATGTCTCGAATCGCCACTTCTTCACCTCCATCATAGACCTCCAACACACTGTCATCCCGAGCGTTAGCGAGGGATCTCCTACTCAAATTTTGCGAATTATTTATATTTTGCTTCTCAGAAGATTCTGGAGATCAGCCATTTCATCCCTGAATCTGGCGGCTTCAATAAAATCAAGATCTGCAGCAGCCTTTTCCATACTCTTTTTGGATTTTTCTATCGCTTTCTCAAGAGCTTCCCTGTTCATGTACTTTACAACAGGATCTGCAGCGATATCAGGTCTGTCCGGTTCAATATAAGCTTTTACTGCGGCTCCCCTCTTTCCCAATCCGCTGAGTACTGATCCCATTTTCCTTACTATCTGAGTTGGTGTGATGCCCATCTCTTCATTATATTTCAGCTGTTTGCTTCTTCTTCTGTTGGTTTCATCTATAGTCTGCTGCATGCTCCGGGTTACAACATCTGCATACATAATAACTTTCCCATTCAGGTTACGTGCTGCTCTGCCCGCTGTTTGGGTCAGTGACCTTGATGACCGGAGAAAACCTTCCTTGTCAGCATCAAGAATGGCAACAAGTGACACCTCTGGGAGATCAAGCCCTTCTCTCAGCAGGTTGACTCCAACAAGCACATCTATTGCGCCTGTTCGAAGCTCTTCCATTATATCAATACGGTCAAGGGTGTCGATATCCGAATGAATGTAGCTGCATTTTATATCAAATTTTATCAGATAAGATGAAAGCTCTTCTGCCATTCGTTTGGTGATAGTAGTTACAAGTGTTCTCTCCCCTAATTTAGACCTTGAACGGATTTCACCCATCAGGTTATCAATCTGGTTAAGGCTTGGACGTACCTCTATGGGAGGATCAAGCAGGCCGGTGGGTCTTATTACCTGGTCAACATAGACACCTTCACTTTTTTCGAGTTCATAATCAGCAGGAGTGGCGCTGACAAAAATTGTCTGACCTGTAAGTGATTCGAATTCTTCAATCCTCATAGGTCTGTTGTCGAGGGCTGCCGGCAGTCTGAATCCATATTCAACAAGAGTTTGTTTTCTGGAATGGTCACCTCCGAACATTGCCCTGATCTGAGGCAGACTGACATGACTTTCATCGATAACAGTAATGAACTTGTCGGGAAAATAGTCAAGCAGACAGAAGGGTCTGGTTCCCGGTTTTCTGCCATCAAAATACCGGGAATAGTTTTCAATGCCGCTGCAATAGCCAAGTTCCTTGATCATCTCAAGGTCGTACAAGACACGTTGTTCAAGTCTTTTTGCCTCCTCCTTTTTTCCAATTTCATTGAAATGAGTAACCTGACGAACCATATCATCCTGTATATCGCTGACTGCCATATTGATCCTTTCCCGTGTTGTAACAAATATATTTGCTGGATAAACGATATACTCATTCAGAATTTCCAGCCTGTTGCCGCTAACCGGATCGAAAGTATTCAAATCTTCAATCTGGTCACCAAAGAATACCACCCTTACTGCTATATCTGCGTATGCCGGGAAGATATCAATAGTATCTCCACGTACTCTGAACGTACCATGTTTAAATTCCAATTCATTCCTTGAGTAGAGGCTGTCGACAAGTTTCCTGAGAAGGAGATTCCTTCCAATCATCTGACCTTTCCTTATATGGACAGTATTTGAATGAAAATCATCAGGGTTACCGATACCGTAGATGCAGGATACCGAAGAGACAACAATTACATCACGCCGGCCTGAGAGTAAGGATGAAGTGGCGCTCAGACGAAGCTTTTCGATCTCCTCGTTAATAGAAAGGTCCTTTTCTATATACGTATCCGATACAGGAAGATAAGCCTCCGGCTGATAATAATCGTAATAAGAGACGAAGTATTCAACCCTGTTTTCAGGAAAGAACTGTTTGAATTCTCCATAAAGTTGTGCAGCAAGAGTTTTGTTGTGACTTAATACAAGAACAGGCCGGTTGACTTTCTCAATTACGTTGGCTATTGTAAATGTCTTCCCTGAACCTGTTACTCCAAGAAGCGTCTGAAAAGGAACTCCCTTTTCAAGTCCGTCTACCAGTTGCTTAATTGCTTCCGGCTGATCTCCGGTTGGCTGAAAATCGGATATAAGTTTGAAGTCCATACAGAATATTTACTACAAACGTAATTAATTTACCACATATGCTCAAAAGAAAAGGCGCTCTGTTAAAAGCACCTTTACAATTCCGGAAGTCCGGTATATTTAACCTAAATAACCTTTTAATAACCTGCTACGTGAAGTATGTCTTAATCTTCTTATAGCTTTCTCTTTTATCTGGCGAACCCTTTCACGGGTAAGACCAAATTTTTCACCTATTTCTTCGAGTGTCATTTCCTGACATCCGATGCCAAAGAAGAATCTGATAATATCCCTTTCTCTTTCAGTAAGTGTGGCAAGTGCCCTGTAAATCTCTCTTGATAGCGATTCATCCATCAGAAGCTTATCAGCCACCGGAGAATCAGAGTTGGTAAGTACATCAAGTAAACTATTATCTTCACCTTCAATAAAAGGAGCATCCACAGATACATGACGTCCGGATACTTTCAGAGTATCAGTTACCTTTTCCTTTGGTAATTCAAGAACATCAGCAAGTTCTTCAGGTGATGGTGTCCGCTCGTTTTCCTGTTCAAATTTTGAGAAAGCTTTATTGATCTTATTAAGGGAACCAACCTGATTCAATGGTAACCTGACAATTCTTGACTGTTCTGCGAGAGCCTGAAGAATTGATTGCCTGATCCACCATACAGCATAGGAAATAAATTTGAAACCACGTGTTTCATCAAATTTTTCTGCAGCCTTGATAAGGCCCAGGTTTCCTTCGTTGATAAGATCGGGGAGACTAAGTCCCTGGTTTTGATATTGTTTTGCAACAGAAACAACAAAACGCAAATTCGCTTTGGTGAGTTTCTCAAGAGCAGCTCTGTCGCCTTTCTTTATCCGTTGAGCCAATTCAACTTCTTCCTCTACCGATATCAACTCTTCCTTACCAATCTCCTGCAAATATTTGTCGAGTGAAGCACTCTCTCTGTTTGTTATAGATTTGGTAATCTTTAGTTGTCTCATTATGCCTCCCAAAAAATTTCCGCAAAGATATTGCTTTATTGTATAATAACAAAAATAATTCACTATTGTTGTGAACAAGGAATTAATTTTTATTATCCCACTGAATACCAGTGATTTATGTGATAGATAAACTTAGTTGCCAAATTGGTAATTTAAAATTGTCCCATCGGGTTGGATACCACCGATCGACTTCAGGCTTTTTTCGTTATTTGTAAATTGTCGTAAATCATCAGGAGTTCTCACCTTTTTGCCATTGACATTAAGAATAATATATCCACGTGACATTCCAATATCTTTAAATTTTCCATCATTAATTTCCACTACTTTAACACCATAGTCAATATCCATTGAGTTCTTATCTGAGGAACTAAGAGATTGAAGCCGGGCACCAAAAAACATATCTCCATCCATTGCAGCAGTAACGACACTAGTATTTCCTGCCTGGTTCTTCAGAACGATCGGTACAGAATTCTCTTTCCCTTTTCTCAGGTATGTAACAGTTGCTTTGTAACCCGGGCGATGTTTACTTACCTGCTCCTGTAATTCGGAGACTGAATTAACCGGTTGTCCATCAAATTTGATAATTACATCATTTTCTTTCATCCCTGCCGCTTCAGCTGAACCATCCTGAATTACTCTGGTAACAAGTATACCCTTTACTTCGCTAAGATTCAGTTTTTCAGCATCTTCCGATTCGATATCCTGTATATTCACGCCTATAAGGGCTCTCTGAACCTGTCCAAACTCCCTGAGATCATCAACTACTTTTTTTACAATTGTTACAGGTATGGCAAATGAGTTGCCTGAATAAGCACCGTTCGGCGAAATAATTGCAGATGTTATTCCAACGAGTAATCCTTTTGTATTTACCAGTGCTCCACCACTGTTACCCATATTAAGAGCTGCATCAGTTTGTATGAATGACTCTATCTTATTGTTACCTTCATTCAATCCAAGGTATCTACCCTTTGCGCTTACTATTCCAGCTGTGACTGTAGATGTAAGATTAAACGGATTTCCAACTGCGAGTACCCATTCACCAAGTTTTAACTGGTCAGAATCACCATATTTAATATAAGGGAGGTTTTCTGCCTTAATCTTAAGTAAGGCTATATCGCTACCTGGGTCGCGTCCGACTACCTTTGCAGTGAAGGTCCTTTTATCATTTAATGTAACATCAACAGATTCAGCGTCTTCAACGACATGGTTGTTGGTAATTATATAACCATCATTGGAAATAATAACCCCGGATCCATACCCATTCGCTTCCCTCGGTTTGGAAGAGTATCGGTCACCATAAAACCACTGCATAATAGGATTATCAGCCTGTGATCCTATCACCGTTTTTGTATGAACATGAACAACCGCGTGAACTGTCAGCTCCGCAGCATATGTGAAATCAATCTGTCCCTCCTGCGACTGAAGCGAAGTCAAATAAGCCTGTGCATCCCTGACTTCAACTTTAGAGCTATCCTTCGAAACTGTTAGTGAGGGCTTCATCACTATTTTTGTATAAGCAAACAATGCAATAGATGCTCCCAACAGAGCCATAAATAGTGCACCTAATAAATACTTTCCTTTCATGTTTTTCATTTTTTAATTTAACTCAGCTTTTATTCCGGGCTTAAAGTTCACTTGGTATGCCTTCATAAAAGTTTAATATCTTTATAACCTTATTTACGCAATTTTGTTTTACAAATATCATGCATTTTTTAAAAGGTTTTCAATAATTTGCAAAGATTAACAACACTTTAACACTGATGATAAGAGTCTTTAACAAACGGAGGTTTGAGGTGTGAGCCTCCTTTGCTAAAGCTTCGAAGCCTGAAGCCTGAAGCTTGATCATTATGCAGAAAGATAAACTTTACGGAAAGACATTAAATGAGCTGATAGCTGTTACCAAGCGGCTCGGATTGCCTGGTTTTGCAGCAAAACAGATATCCGACTGGCTCTATAAGAAGGAGATACAGACGGTTGATGAAATGACAAATTTGTCAAAAAAAACCAGAGAACTTATTTCGGTTGATTATGAGATCGGACTTTCATTACCTGTCAATGAATCCAAAAGCTCTGACGGAACCAAGAAATATTTATATAAAGTACTTACTGATAAATTTATAGAAACTGCTTATATTCCTGATGATGATCGTGCAACAATTTGTGTTTCATCACAGGCCGGATGTAAAATGGGTTGTATCTTCTGTATGACAGGGAAGCAGGGTTTCCAGGGGAACTTATCGTCCAATGAGATTCTGAACCAGTTCAGAAGTCTTCCTGAATTCGCAAATTTGACCAATATTGTCTATATGGGTATGGGTGAACCTTTAGACAATATTACTGAGGTCCTTAAGAGTCTTGACATTCTTACCAAGGAATGGGGATATGCATGGAGTCCAACCAGGATCACGGTAAGTACAGTCGGATTAACGGCAGGTATAAAAGAATTTCTTGAAAAAAGCAGGTGTCATCTTGCAGTGAGTCTGCATTCTCCATTTGACGAAGAGCGGAGGAAGCTTATGCCTATTCAGCGTACTAATACTGTTAAAGAGGTACTTGATATAATCCGTAAATTCGATTTTACGAGTCAGCGAAGAGTCTCTTTCGAATATATCCTGTTTAAGGGAGTAAATGATACACCCGCCCATGTTAAAGAGCTTGCCAGAATCCTTAATGGAATAAAGTGCAGGATTAATATTATTCGTTTTCACCCGATTCCGGGTTCAGAATTCCAGAGTCCCAATCTTGGAACCACAATCAATTTTAAGGAGGCTCTTAATGCAAAAGGAATACTTACAACCATCAGGGCGAGCAGGGGTGTCGACATACAGGCTGCATGCGGTTTACTATCCACAATAGAACAAAACAAATTTGGTCAGAAATGAGGAAAATACTTTTTATCATTTCGATGGCATGCTTAACTGTGTATTCTTTTTCACAGGAGAAATCATCTGAAACATTTCATGCCGACTCGTCTTTGACACATGCATCAGTCTCACTGTGTGTTGCAAATGCAAAAACCGGAGATATAATTATAGATTATAATTCCGGAATAAGCCTGACTCCGGCTTCAGTTATGAAAGTTATTACAACAGCTGCTGCTCTTGAATTGCTTGGCCCGGAATACACCTTTAAAACCACTGTAGGCTATACCGGATCTCTGAATAAAAGATCGGGAAAGTTAAGAGGGAATATAGTCATTCTTGGAGGAGGCGATCCTGCATTGGGATCGAATTATTTTTCTGATCATTACCGCGATTTCGTGAATAACTGGGTTACAGAAATTGCAAAACTGGGAATCAGAAGAATAGAAGGCAGGGTAATAACTGATGACTCATACTATGATTTTTTTCCGGTCCCGGCTAAATGGCTCTGGGAAGATGAAGGCAATTATTATGGCGCAGGAGCATATGGTTTATCTGTCTATGACAACACTTACGAAATTCATTTTAAAACGTTATCCGATAGTTCTGCTCCTGCTATTAAAGAGATTATTCCTGATGAATGCCGGTTTGAATTATCAAACTTTCTCATTTCTTCAGGTACCACCAGTGAAGGTTACGTTTTTGCCGCTCCCTACAGTAAAAACGGCTGGCTTGCCGGAAAGATCCCTGTTAACCAGGACGATTTTGTACTGAAAGCATCAATTACCGACCCTCCCCTTCTGCTCGCCAGAATATTAAACGATAAACTTAAAGCCAGGGGGATCAGAACTTCAGGAAATCCCACAACAATAAGACTGGAATCAAAGTATAAAACGGAAAAGGTTGTACCTGTTATAGAAACCATCTCTCCCCCTCTCGCTGATATAATTGAGGTACTAAACCATGAAAGTGTTAATCTGTTTGCCGAACATCTGATTAAGGAACTGGGGAAAAAATTCAAAAATAACGGATCAACTGCTTCAGGTGCTGATGTTATTATTGAATTTCTTAAAAATTCCGGGATAGATACAAATGGAATGTTTATCGAAGACGGAAGTGGATTGTCGCCTCTTAATGCCATTAATACCAGAGAATTGGTCAATCTCCTGGTCTATATGAAAAACAGGGGTAAGTACTTCACTGAATATTATTCATCTTTTCCGGATGCTGGAAAAGATGGAACGCTCAAAAATTATTTCAAGGATCCTCTCTTCGATTCAAGGCTCAAAGCTAAAAGCGGCTCGATGACCAGGGTTAGAAGCTTTGCAGGATATTTCACTACGATTTCGGGGAAAAAAATGGTTTTCAGCCTAATAATCAACAATTACTCAGGTCCTTCGGCAAAAATTATTTCAGGAATCGAGGAAAATATCAGAGAATTAATATCCAATTATTAAGATAATCAACTCCAAGTGACTATCTGAGATAAATTGACAATTCTCACTTTCAGAAATTGGTCTATATTTGTACCTTTTATTTCATTAAACTATATGAATAATAAAATTTCTATACGAAAATGTAAAGAATATGATCTTCATGAAGTCTTTGATCTGATTTCCGATATATATAAAAATACTGATGGTCCTGATGTTAATGGCAAAAGAGTACTGGTTAAACCCAATATTCTTACAGATGATGACCCTGCAAAATGCATTAGCACTCATCCCGTGGTTGTTGAAGCAATGATCCGGTTTCTGCAATCAGAGGGTGCCACTGTTCTGGTAGGAGACTCTCCTGCGGTGCATACTCAGAAATTCAGGGGTGAGAAATCCGGTATCTTCAGAGTTTGTGAAACTACCGGTGCCAAATGGATTAATTTCATGGAGCATCCAGTTGAGAAAGCACTAAGGAGAGGGAAGATCAGGATTGCCTCTGTTATCAACCATGTTGATCTTATCATATCTCTTCCTAAATTCAAAAACCACGAACTTGTATATTTTACAGGAGCTATAAAAAACACTCTTGGTCTGGTACCCGGCTTCAACAAGGCAAAACAGCATGCCTTGCACCAGGACAGGAACAGATTTGGTGAGTTTCTCGTTGATCTTAATGAAGCTGTTACACCAGACTATTTTCTGATGGATGGAATAATGGGAATGGAAGGTCCTGGACCAGGCAGAGGTTTTCCGGTTGAAGTAGGACTATTATTTGGCTCAACAAATCCTCTTGTACTTGATATTATAGCCAGTCGCATTGCAGGTTATGAGCCCCTCCTGATCCCAACTTCCAGAGTCGCTTTTTTCAGGAAAATCTGGCTCAGTTCAGAAGATGAAATAATTTATGATGGTCCGGATATCAACAGTATTAAAAAGGCAGGATTTACGAAAATTCCGATTTCAATTACCAATAATATTTCTCTGAAGTTTATAATGAAAAGGATTAAGTTCCTGAAAAAGCTTGAAATACGACCGGTCTTTATACATGAAAACTGCACAGGTTGTCAGAAATGTGTAAATATTTGCCCTGTTCAGGCCATTCTGCCTCTTTCATCAAAAAAAACTCATATTGTTCTTACTGATAATAAATGCATCCGATGTTTCTGTTGCAGTGAAGTCTGTACTGATAATGCTGTAGAAATCAGAAGGAAAGTCTTTGGCGTCTAGACATCAATCTTAGCGTACTTTGCATGTGTTTCGATAAATTCCCTGCGTGGTGGTACCTCATCGCCCATGAGCATTGAAAATATATGATCAGCTTCAGCAGCACTTTCAATTGTAACCTGTCTGAGAGTCCTTGTTTCAGGATTCATGGTTGTTGACCAGAGCTGCTCAGCATTCATCTCACCAAGACCTTTGTATCTCTGCACACCAACTGAAGATTCTTTCCCCTGTCCCATTTCCACAACTGCCAGTGCACGTTCCTCTTCGGTCCAGCAGTAACGTTCTGCTTTACCCTTTTTGATCAGGTAGAGAGGCGGCGTTGCAATATAGATATTTCCACCTTTGATCAGATCCTGCATATACCTGAAAAAGAAGGTCATGATAAGCGTGGTAATATGAGAGCCGTCAACATCGGCATCAGTCATGATAATGATTTTATGATATCGGAGACCAGCAATGTTAAGCGCTTTGCTATCATCTTCAGTTCCGATATTTACACCAAGGGCGGTAAATATATTTTTTATCTCTTCGCTTTCATAAATTCTGTGTTGCATAGCCTTTTCAACATTCAATATCTTGCCTCTTAATGGCAGAATTGCCTGGAAACCGCGATCACGGCCTTGTTTTGCCGTTCCACCAGCCGAATCACCTTCCACAAGATATATCTCGCAATTGGCAGGATCTCTGTCGGCACAATCGGCCAGTTTACCCGGGAGTCCGGAACCTGATAATACATTTTTCCTCTGGACAAGCTCCCTGGCTTTACGTGCAGCATGACGGGCAGTGGCAGCAAGGATTACCTTCTGAACAATTATTCTTGCATCTTTTGGATTCTCTTCGAGATAGTTTGTAAGCATTGTGCTGACAGCCTGATCTACCGCACCCATTACTTCAGAGTTTCCCAATTTAGTTTTAGTCTGACCTTCAAACTGCGGTTCAGCAACTTTTACAGAGATTATTGCAGTAAGTCCCTCACGGAAATCATCTCCGTTAATATCGAATTTAAGCTTTGAGGTAGCACCCGAATCTTCAGCGTATTTTTTGAGCGTACGCGTTAAACCTCGTCTGAACCCGGCAAGATGAGTACCCCCTTCTATAGTATTAATATTATTCACATAGGAATGGACATTCTCGGAGAAGGAGTTGTTGTATTGAAGAGCTATCTCCACAGGTATTTCAGTCTTATCGAATGTTATATGAATGATTTTTTCAATAAGCCTTTCCCGGTTAGAATCAAGATATTCTACAAATTCCTTCAAACCCAGCTCAGAACGGAATTCTTCATAACGAGGAATTCCACCATTTCCGTCATCAATGAGCTCTCTCATATCTTTAATAGTGAGTAGTATCCCTTTGTTCAGGAATGCCAGTTCCCTAAGACGTGCCGAAAGGATCTCAAAGTTGAATTCAGTGGTCTGGAAAATGGTGCCATCAGGCTTAAAGGTAACAGAGGTACCAGATTTATCTGATTTACCAATGATCTCTACCTCGGTAACCGGTTTCCCTTTTTCATATTGCTGTCTGAAAATCTTTCCCTCTCTCATAACAACAGCTGAGAGATGGGCTGAGAGAGCATTCACGCAGGAAACCCCAACACCATGAAGACCTCCTGATACTTTGTAAGAATCTTTATCAAACTTACCCCCGGCGTGCAAAACAGTCATAACAACTTCAAGAGCAGATTTCTTTTCTTTTTCCATTATTCCGGTAGGAATACCCCTGCCGTCGTCTGTCACAGTGACGGAGCCATCTTCAAGGATAACAACTTCGATTTTAGTACAATATCCTGTAATCGCCTCATCAATAGAGTTGTCAATAACCTCATACACAAGATGATGCAAACCTTTTACTCCGATGTCACCTATATACATTGCAGGTCTTTTCCTTACAGCTTCAAGACCTTCAAGAACCTGAATATTATCTGCTGAATAATCTTTACTGTCCTGCAATTTTTTATCTTTCTCGCTCATTATTCATCTATTATTTAGTCTGTAATATTTTATTATCAATTTTATCTGACCATACCAATAAAAAACAGGGAGACTTACCTGATCTGACTCCATTATAATGACATTAAACTTGTTTTAATTGGCAATGAAATCACGATATCTTTTTCACCGTTTCCAGCCTTCAGAATCAACCTCACTTTTCCTATTATAAATTATTGATATTATGATTATTAATTATATCGGCAAATATACGGATTTTAAATCGTTTTTCCTTAAAATAATGTTAAAAATAATACACATTTTTCATTTAGAAATTAACACTAAAAAAGTCTGGCAGGTGGGTTACAAACTATAAGTGAACCCAAGCATGAACAGGAAATTCTGTGAGGGGTAATAGGCCCATTCATAGTATCTATTATAGGAGATATTATTAAGTTTTGTCCAGATTGAGAGTATCTTGGAGTAACGATATTCAGCACTGAGATTCAGATTGAAATAAGCAGGCATTTTAATTATTTCAGCAGGATTATTCAGTGGAAGAACTGTTGCTGAAATGTTTTCTCCATTTATAATCAGTCGGCGCATACCCTGAACCGATATATCCATGCCTGCAATAATTTTATCTCTCAGGTTATATTTTAAACCCAGTTTCCCATCCCATCCCGGCTTATTCCAGGCATAATCATAATTGGAAAGGGTATATTTATTTAGATTTACCATACCATTGAACGAGAGTTTCTCATTAATAGCCCCGCTCATTTCACCATGAATATTAAAAAGTTCAACATCATCAGTAAGAGCGGAGAAATAACTTCCTCTGTCAGGTGTAAAAATACTGTCAGGAAAGACGATGCTTGAATAAAAGAGCATTTTATCAATCAGAGAATATGAAGCAGATACCATGTAGTTCCCTCCTATTCCTGTATTACCTTTCAAACCGGTAAAAACAATCAGCTTATGATTTGTGTTTGGCAGTTTGAACAGGCTGCCGTTGCCGAGTAAAAACGGATTTTCTGAAATTATTTTCGTGGGTTCATTCTTCTCGAGTTTTCCTGATAATCCGGCAAAAAACCTTATGTATTTGGGTACCACATTAAAGCTGAAGTTGATATCAGGATATACATGAAGCTTCGCAGTTACTGTCTCATTTTTATCAAGCAGTGCCTGTATGCCAAGTTTAAAGCTCCACTGTTCAGCACTCTTTTTTATAAATGGACTTATTGAGAATATGTATTTTGGATCCGAATAGAGAAAATCAGAAAGCCGGTAATAGTCATAGCTGATGCCGGATCCGACATAAAATCCCTCATATGATTTTGCCATCATTCCGGTAATCCCGGCACTATGCTGGAAAATGTTTTTTGTATTATAAAAGAAGTTATAATAAACATCGAAATCATAAGAGAAGCTGGTTGAGTCTAATGTTAAAGAGGATAAAGAAGCTTTTGCACCTAAATTATTATAGCGCATCCTCAGATCACGTTTAGGAGGGGATAAGTCTATTAACATTGGACTAAATGGACTATAGCCATAAGCATATCTGATCTTCTGACTGAAATCAAATGAGCTTTTAAACAGGCTTTTTCGAAAGAATTTCCTTCCAAAAAGGGAAACATCGTTGTCCATATATCCGGCAAAAACCTTCTTGCCATTATCGAGTTCAACCTTCCCGTTTGTTGAAAAATGCCTGCCGTAAAATCCAATTGAACTTTTCTTCGATCGCTCATTTGTAATGCTTACTTCAGCGAGCGGTGTAATGTAATTGCCAAGGCCGATATTTACATAGCTTTTGTAAAGCTTAGGTAAAGGATCCGGTAATAAAGAAGCTGCCTTTATCGGACTGATTGTATACTCAGGAAGAAAAGGTGTTGTATTTATTTCATAATGAAAGTCAGGTCTTACTTTCGAAGTATCATTCATGTCGGGCAAAAAGCTTTTCTTTTTAGACTCCGGCAAAGATGGTTTGTATGGATTATACAAAGTAACCTCTCTCTTAAGCCCTGTCTCCTGTTTCTTAACCTGTGCAGTCAAAGGCAATAAAGAAAATAATAAGAAGACTGGTACTATAATGTTTCTTTTTATCATGTCAAATTAATTTCTTAATCACTTGGTAATTTTTATTGTTCGCTTTTTGGTAATTTGTCGTCTCCAATGGTATCAGGTTTGGTCTCGTCCAACGAGTTTAATTTAGCTTTAGCCTCATCTAGTATCCCGTCGTTATCAACTGAATAATAATCCTTCAGGCTCTGAAGTGTTGCTCGGGCCTGCAATGAATCTCCCTTCTTTATACTGATATCTGCAAGAAGAAGAAACATCCTTGCCATCCAGTATTGATGCGGAGATTTCTGATCAATGAACTCTAAAATTATCTTTTCTGATTCTGCCGGTTTATCTTTCTTGTACAGAAGCTCAGCTACTCTGAATTTTGACTCTGCTCCTTCTATACTGGTTACTTCAGTTGCCACTTTTCGGAAATCCCTCAAGGCATCATCAAAATTATTGAGACTATAATTTGCTTTTGCGCTCATAAAAGTAGCTTCCCTAATAAGCTCCTCGGAAATATTTACAGAACTGTTTATTTTAGCCGCAGCAATAATTGTCTTCTGGGCATCACCAGCCTGATAAGCTGATCTAAGTTGTCCCCGAAGGGCAATGAGCTTATTTGCATCAGTTGATGAAGCTTTCTCAAGTTTCTCATAATAACCAAGGGATCCTAAATAATCTTCTTTGTCGTAAAGCATTGAAGAAGAAGCGATCAGCGATTGTTCAAGGAATTGACTATTGGGTTCGGTTGAGACTTCTTCGTACAGTTTCAGGGCTTCGTCTGTATTACCTGCAGATACCAGGCATTCTGCCAGGTAATATTGTGCATTTTGTCTGAAGCTGCCATTGGGAAATTCATTAAGGTAGTTCTTCAAAACATCTGTTGCTTTATCATATTTACCGGTCATAAAAAGATTTTCGCCTGATGTATACAGAAGCGAATCCTTCTGTGCCAGGTTAATATCCCCGTAACCATTGAGAGTCTTTACATAACTAAAATAAGATTCAACATCATTAATATCAACATAAGTATTTCTCAGTCCGGTCATTGCATCTCTTGCTTCCGGGGTTGATTTGTAATTCTCGATCACTTTTTTATACTGGGAAATAGCCTTTTCATTTTCACCCAGATTATAATAAAGAAGTCCAAGTTGAACAATAGACCGGGGAACAAACGGACTGGCCGGATAATTTGAGATGATTGTATTAAAATCTGATTCTCCGCTTTTGAAATCTTCAAGAACCAGGTAAGCCCTGCCTCTTTCGAATATGGCATTAGGAACAAACGGAGAAGAAGGATATTTCTGAGTAAGAGAGGTAAGCACTTCAATTTTGCCTCTCCCTTCATTGATAAGTCCGAGGCAGAATCCCTTCTGAAACAAAGCATAATCAGCATCCTGCAACCCGTATTCAATAACTTTATCATAATAGGCAATTGCAGAAGGATAGTTGGTGGCAACATAGTAACAATCAGCAATTCTGTTCTTAGTATCAGAAAGAACTTCGGGTCTCACATTTGTTACCCCTGCTTCGAAAGTTTTATAATGATTTAATGCATTCGTGTAATCTTTCAGGTTAAAGAATGCATAGCCAAGATTATACCTGATAAGGCTATATTCACTTAAAAGGGTAGAACCGGGTATTCCCATGAACAACTCATAATCATCTTTTGCCTCACTGTAATGACCAAGCCTGTAATTTGCTTCACCCCGCCAGTAGATAGCTCTTGCCCTGATCTGCCTGTCATACTTTTCATACTTAAGCGATTTATCAAACATTTCAATTGAGGCTTCGATCTGAATGTTTTTAAATAGTTCCAATCCTCTGAAAAATGCTACCTTTTGATAGGCCTCTTCCAGCCTGCTATCTTTATTCCCAATCTTATCAAGTGCAGACATGGCAGCTTTGTAGTTTTTAATCTGCATGAATGTACTTACAAGGTAATCGTATACCTCCTGGATCCTTGGTGAACCGGGGTAGAGGTCGATATATTCCTGAAACGCTGCAATTGCCTCACCAAACGGAGAATACGCCGTTTCGTATGTCAGTTTTGCATAGTTATAAAGTGACTCTTCTTTTATTCTTTTATCGTAATTAAGTTGTGATGCCTGACCAAAAGCTAACCGTGAACGTACTTTATCTCCTTTCTGCATATAACAATCACCAAGTATATTCCATATATTCTGACTGAGAACGTCACTTTTAGCCCCTACTTCAAGAAGAATCTTAATTGCTTTATCAATTTCGCCGGTTTTATAATAACAGTATCCAAGCTGGTATTTATCCTCACGGGCACTGGCTTTTGCTCCAGTTGAATATTTTTCAAGATAAGGCAAAGCCTCTTTATAATTCTCCTTATTATAATAGGCATCTCCGATGAATCTATAAAGTTCAATAGCCCTTGCTTTTCCGGCTGATTGAAGAAGATCGGGAGCCATCGAAAGAATGCCATCATAGTCTTTCTGGAGATATAGAATCTGAACAATATAAAAAGGGACCACACCTCCGAATGTTTCATCCTCTTTCAGGCGCACAAATCCCTCCATAGCTGTCTGATACATCTTCTGTTCATAAGCTATCTGCGAAAAGTAGTAGACTGCGGGTGGAGTATATTCCGTATCGATATCTTTAATTTCCGAAAACATAAGAAGTGCCCTGCTTTGATCTCCTTTGATATAAAGAGAATAACCGAATCTGAAAAAATATTCTGCAAGGATGTCAGATTTCAATTCCTGCCGGTTCACAGTTTCATAATAGTTTGCTGCTTTTCTGAAATTTTTTATCTGATAGAAATAGTTGCCTAATTCCAGTCTTGCGTCATTAATCCGCGGGCTCTCAGGATGGGAGTATATGAACATCATCATTCTGTATTCAGCATCAGGATTGAAAAGTTTCAATGCTGCAATTGCACTATAATATTCAGCATCAGCAACTAATATCAGGTTGGATTTATCTCCGCTCCTGACGAACGAATCAAAAAGTCTTATTGAAGCAGGATATTTCTCTTTATTGAATAGCTCCATTCCCCTGTTAAATTCAGACTCTATTTCTCTAGCAGTATAGGGAACCTGCGCAGAGACCTGAATTATTAATATCGATAAAAAACTGAATAGTAAAATGAATTTATTTCTGTTCATAACTTATTTTTTTTGGCCTGATACAAAAAAATCCGGTTTGTGTCTGAAATCCTATAAATAGTACATAACATATTAATTGTAAGCAACATATGACATTAACCAGAGTTTTTTAATCAATCGTAAAATTACAACTATTAAACGCCGGCAGCAGGCCTTTATTACTGATTTTATCAACATATAAATGTTAATTATCAATTCTTTCCTTATTTTGTACCTAAAATCATTGGGAAATGCAGGAGAATCTTCCATTGGATATTATTATTGAACTGACAAACTGTACTATCTGGCAGCAGGATCATTTGGTGCTTTCCAATGTAAATCTGAGTGTCGGGAAAGGTGAGTTTGTCTACCTGGTTGGCAGAGTTGGCAGCGGAAAATCGAGCTTAATCAAAACTCTCAATGCTCAGATCCCGCTTAAAGATGGCGTTGGACTGGTTGCAGGATATGATCTGTCAAAAATAAAAAGAAGGGAAGTTCCTTACCTTCGGCGAAAGATTGGGATCGTTTTTCAGGATTTCCAGTTGCTTACCGACCGGTCGGTTAATGAAAACCTTGAATTTGTTCTGAAAGCAACAGGGTGGAAAAACAGGAATGATATTGATGCCCGTATCGGTGAAGTTCTTGAAAAAGTAGGTCTTGGGTTAAAAGGTTACAAGATGCCTCACCAACTTTCAGGAGGCGAACAACAACGTGTTGTTATCGGAAGGGCACTTCTGAACGATCCCGATATTATTCTCGCCGATGAACCAACCGGCAATCTTGATCCCGAGACATCAGAAGGTATTTTAAGACTGCTGACGGATATCAGTAAAACCGGCAGAGCGGTTGTTGTTGCTACTCATAATTATACGCTCCTGAAAAAATTCTCTGCCAGAACAATCAAATGTGATGACGGAAAGCTTAAGGAAGTTAATGAGGATGAAGAAATTGAACTTCTATAGGAAATGGTGTGGTTGTATTAATTAACAAATATTTAACACATGGGTTTTTTTGTTTACTGAAATTATGGCGACTTTTACAGCCATGAAAAGAAATATACTCTTCAGGATAATCTTTCTATTAGTAGTTTTCATCAGTTTTGGAAAAGCTGCATATCCAAATTTCAATCAACAGCCATTTAATGTGGAACAATCCATGTCCGTAGATAATCACACAAAAAGTTTCAGCTCGCACAATGAATCTATAACAGAAGACTTTATAGACCAACCATATAAATATATATTTACAGAGGAATCCAAATGTCAGTTGCCAAACTCGCGGAACTGCTCCAAAATATATAGTTTCTGCCTTTCGATATGGCAACCACCAAAGTTTTTCTAGAATAATCTAAAATCATGTCCCTGGCTTTATATGAGTGTATAACTCATATTCGTCGGATATGTACATCCTGGATAAAGTGAAATTAATGTGTCTCTTTATTAAAAAATCCAAATCTATGAACGTATTTAATTTTTTCGATCACCCGGGGAAAAAGCAGAACAAAGAGTATTTTGTTCATCTTGTCCGTATTGCAAAGGCCGATGATATTATCAGTATCTCTGAACTTGAATTGCTACATCGGATCGGTAAAAAACTGGGTTTTACTGATCCTGAAATTGATAATTTAATCGCAACAACTGACAAGTCAGATTACATTCCCCCTTATGAATTGGCTAAACGATTTGAACAGGTTTATGAAATAGTAAAAATGACAATGGCAGACGGTTTAATTGATAATAGTGAAATGCGTTTAGCAAGCGGATTTGCTGTTAAATCAGGTTTTAATGAAACCGAAATCCCAAATCTGTTGGGCCTGCTAATACGTGGTATCAAAGAAAGTAAAGATGAAGATGAGCTCTTTGAAGTCTACAAAAAAGAAAGAATATTTTAAAAAATCAATTTGTTTCATAGTCAAAAAAATGATGAATGAAAGACTGGTATAAAAGGTTCTATGCCCGGATATTGGAATGGGCAAACACAAAATGGGGTGCATGGATGTTATTTGTATGCGCTTTCGCTGATGCATCCATATTAGGCATGCCAACACCAATTTTTTTTCTGGGCTTAATGTTGCTGAATATTAAAAAAGCTTACAAGTATGTATTATTCGGGACCCTGGGGACATTGTTCGGAGCAATAGCAGGTTATTCCATTGGCCATTTTGCATGGATAGATGCGAACGGTGAATTTACGGGACTTGCACAATTTCTGTTTAACAATATCCCAGGGTTTTCCATAGCTGGATACGATAAAATCCATATTCTATACGAGAAATGGGACTTTTGGATATTGTTTGTTGCAGCGGCTCTTCCTCTACCGTATAAGATATTTTCAATTTCATCAGGGGTGTTTGATATTAATCTACTCATCTTCTGTTGTGCCACATTGTTCAGTCAGGCAATAAAATTCTTTTTGCTGGCACAGCTGACAATTAAATTAGGTCCCGAAGTTAAAAAACTACTTGAGTTTAAATGGAAACCGGTTGTGATTATAGTAACTGCATGTACTGCAATAGCGATTATAGTTATTAAATTCTTTTAGGATATGTTTTTCAATTTAAGCCTTATTTCAGCATCCTTATTGGCCAGAAAAGTTTGTTTCGGTATATCCTGTAAAAAGGAACCTTTACACAACCGAATGACTCCATAAAAGAAGCAATTGAGGGTATTGATGAACCTGCAAAATCGAGTATGGTCCTTGTTGAAGAATAATTTCTTATTAATTCATTGACAACAAAATAACCAATGCGTCTCTCCCTACTTTGCGGGGTATTGACAACCAGAAGGATAGTCTTGCTTCCTCGTATTTCAACCAGAAAAATCCCGAAAATCAACCTTTTTCTTGTCGCTCTTACACCTATGATCCTCCCTTTTTTATTTTTCAAACAAAAATTCATCAGATTTCTAAGACGCTGATAATCACGAGCTTTAATACCTTTTATATCTTTACCTTTATTCTGTAAAAAGAGATCAATTATCTCATCCGGGGTGATGTCTGAAACAATTTCGGGATTCTTTTTTATTGATGATTCTATGTTTCTCCTGCAGTGATTCGAAAAATTTTCAAATAATGTTTCATAAGGTTTTGAAAGATCCAGAACTAAATTAGTTTTTTCAGTCACTTTGTATCCATTATTATCTATTTTCTGTCCCACACAGATATCAATAAGCTTAAAGAAATCAGGCATGTAATCAAGAAACTCACTAATTGCCTCAGCTGCAGGCTTATCAGGCGAAAATGCACCAAGTTGCTGAAGGAAAACCGGAGTAGCTATATATTGTATTCCGAAGCGGCTGAAGCCAGGAACCGGAAATACAGAATCATAATCATCATCGACAAGTGCCTGCCAACCCGGCGCCATTATATCGAGATACCAGGAATATGCATACGGACTGACTCCCGGAGAGTTTCTAATGCAATTATCCCATTGTTCCCTGTCAATTTCGTTATTTTTATGATATACTATCATGGTGTCTGGTTTTTGACCATAAACTCAAAAACTTCTCTCCAGCAGTGCCATTCGGGATTATCAATCAAAGATGTATTATGCCATATACTTATGAAAAGTCCTCCAACTTTTCGTGTTTCATTTATAAGTTCTGAAATAACTTCTCTGGAAGCTTCAGGATCAAGATTCCTATAGTTATATAATGTTACATCCATAACCTGGAAAGGAAAGATCTTCAGATTGGTTAACTGATCTGACATAACGTCATAGAAATAATAAGGTCTGGCTATACCTGCTCTGAAACCCGGTTCATCAGGATAGCCCATTGAATAGTCCTCAGTAATTCCAGATTTTTGAAGATCATGGTAGGATTTGGGCATGAATAATCTGATATAATGGAAACGGCTCAGGAGAATATCTTCTTCCAGGATAAGCTTAAGTCGTGATGCTTCACTATTTATAAGCGAAAAGCTTCCTGCCGCGTAAAATGAGGGATGCAGTCCTGTTTTATATAAACCGGATATTTTCTTAATCAGCTTCCTGTATTCATTATTTTTCCATGAAGGATTCTTGTCATATTTTGAATGATCCCCAACCGGAAAGAAGAACCTGGCATTAGTATTATTAGATTCAATGTTCTCAATAATATAATCGAATACCTCGTATGGATCTTTTTCCTCCCCGGCCAATATTCTGTATCTCTCACTTACATGGCCGTCACTTTTTTTTAAATCACGAAAGAGGCCTCCGATAGATCTGAAAAGGTTCTTGCCCAGGTAGGCAAATGGCTGATCTGTATCAATAGTCAGAAGTGCCTTATATTCATTGCGTTTAAAAGTAATAGTCTGATATCGTTTCAGAAAAGCTTTTGCCATCTCTTTTGTCCACAAGTCGACAATGGGCTTTCTTAAAAATCCATATTTGAATGCAATCGAGGAAGAAGCCTGAAATCTTCCATATTCATCAGGCTGAAATTCAAGATATTCCTCATACCTGCTTACCAGATAGAAAGATGCTGCAAAAATATCAAAAGGAAGATCGGAATCAGCAGGGGTCTGAAAAAACACCGGTAATCCTTTCCAATCGCCAATAATAATTTCCCTTGGGGCAATATTTTTTTCAAAAAGAATTGAATGCGGATTGATTTTAAATGACCCGGTTATATTTTCCGAAGAATAGTTAATAACAGGGTGTTTCCCAAGCTTACGTTTATCAGTAATAACATCCCAGGATAAACCCAAAATATCCCCCAGGATAATACCTGCAATATACCTGAGACGAGGGACATCCTCTGTTGAATATATTTTAACCGGTCCCGTATCCATAATTACAAATTTATGTAATTACTTGTTAACTAATGGTATAAAGTTAGGCAATTATCACAGTTTTTTTAATGAAATTATTAGGTTACCTTTAGTAGAAGTGCCTAAAGTGACTAGAGTTTGTAGTGAGCTAGAGTTATGAAGAAGTTTGGAGTACTTAAAGTTGAAAAAATGAAACCAGGTAAATCGAGAACAACTTTAGGCACTCTAGGCACTTTAGGCACTCCAAACTTTTAATTATGTTGCATTTAGAATAATTTGATTATCTTTGCGCCCTAATTAACAAAGTGATTTCCACGAAGCGTTGTCAGGCATTTTGCCCAGTCTGTATTTGAGTTCATTTCGACCGGGATAACAAATCCATCGCTCCCGGAACCACATCATAAAAAATAATAATGATAAATTTTGAAGAGATGGGATTCACTCCCGGTATCCTGAAAGCAATTCAGGAACTGGGATTTGATAACCCTATGCCCGTGCAGGAAAAAGTTATTCCACTAATGCTGGGAGGTGAGGTTGATATTATTGCCCTGGCACAGACCGGGACAGGAAAAACTGCCGCTTTTGGGCTGCCATTGGTTCAGGCAACTGATACAGAATTAAACAGTACTCAGGCACTTATTCTCTGTCCAACGCGTGAATTGTGCATACAGATCACAGGCGATCTGACAGATTATGCCAAATTTACTGGTAAGCTGAAAATACTTGCCGTATATGGTGGAGCAAGTATTGATAACCAGATCAGAAGTTTAAAAAAAGGTGTCCATATTATTGTCGCCACACCGGGGAGGCTTATTGACCTTATCGGAAGGGGAGCAGCCAGATTATCTGCTGTTACAACAGTAATCCTCGATGAAGCTGATGAAATGCTTAATATGGGTTTCCTTGACAGTATCAATGAAATTCTTGAAGAAGTTCCTGATGGAAGGAGAACTCTCTTGTTTTCTGCAACAATGTCGAAAGAAATTTCTTCAATTGCAAGGAAATACATGGACAACCCGGTTGAAATAACAATTGGTACAAAAAATTCCTCTGCAGAAAATGTCAGCCATGCCTATTACCTTATTCATGCAAAAGATAAATACAAAGTGCTGAAACGTATAGCAGATTTTGAGCCGGATATTTACGGTATTGTTTTTTGCCGTACCCGTAAAGAGACCCAGGAAGTAGCTTCAAAGCTGATCGACGATGGTTATAATGCTGATGCACTTCATGGCGACCTTTCTCAGATGCAGCGCGATGCTGTTATGCAGAAATTCAGGATAAAAAACCTTCAGCTGCTGGTGGCTACCGATGTTGCTGCCCGCGGATTGGATGTTGACGATCTTACTCATATAATTAATTACAGCCTTCCGGATGATACCGAGGTGTATACACATAGAAGCGGACGAACAGGAAGAGCCGGAAAAACCGGAATTTCAATATCGCTGGTTCACCTCAGGGAGAGGCATAATCTTCAGCAGATAGAAAGAATGGTTAAGAAACCTTTCAAAGCTATTCCAATTCCAACTGGAACTGAGATCTGCGGAAAACAACTATTTCATTGGCTTAACAAACTTGAGACTGTCGTCACTGATCATCAGGAAATTGAAAAATTCCTGCCAGAGATAAAGGAAAAACTTGCAGGGCTTGACAGGGAAGAACTTTTAAAGAGAGTTGTTTCACTTCAATTTGACCGGTTCCTCGATGATTACCGTAACGGTGAGGATATTATCGATACTGTTTCTGACAGAGAAAACAGTTTCGAACGATCTGGAAGAAGAGGTAAACATGAAGAATATCCGGGCAACTATACCAGGCTATTTATCAATCTTGGTAAGTCTGATGGATTTTACCCTGAACAACTTATTGAACTTGTTAACTCCAACACAAAGGGACGGAAAGTACCTATCGGTAAGATCGATCTTCTGAAAACATTTTCCTTTTTTGAAGTTGAAGCAAGCTATGCTGAGGATCTTATTGGAGCATTAAGCAATGCAACATTCATGGACAGAAGAGTGGCCGTTGAGATTGCCCAGGAAAAAACTGATAAACCAAGACAAGGTGAATATTCAGGAAAAAGACCGGCCAAATGGTCAGACAGGAGACCTGAAAAAAGAAGCACCGGCAAATCGGAAAGTAAGAGCAGAGATTTTAAAAGAGATAGTAAATTCGGCAGGAAGGATAAGAAAAAGTACAGCCGGTAATTCACTTGTTTAACGAGAGCCTCTTGAAGGCTCTTTTATTTTTACAGCAAGGAGTATCATTGCTATAATGGCAACGGTCCCACCAAATCCAAAGGCAACAGTTCCTCCGTAACCTGGAATTACTTTATCAAAATAGCTATATAAAAATCCGAAAATAATACTTGCAGGAAGCGCCCCAAGACCGATCGAAAAATTGAACAGGCCAAACGCAGTTCCCCTCTTCTCATCACCAACCAGATCCGCAACAAAAGCCTTTTCAGTACCCTCTGTAAAAGCATAGAATAAAGCATAAACAGCAAAGAGGAAAAATGTAGCAATAATCTGAAGGTTAGGAGAAAGGAAAACGAGAAGGGCAAAAGAGATGTAAACAAAAGCGTAGATTCCCCATCCGATATTAATAACTATTTTTCTTCCTATTCTATCTGAAAGACTCCCGAGCGGAGTTGAGAAGATAACCTTAATTATATTGTAGAAAGCCCATACAAGTGGCAGAAACAGGATATTGATAACCTTTGACTGTGCAGCTTCATCGCCGAAATTTGAGACCATGGTATGAAGAGGAGCTATCTGGTGAACCAATTTTACTACAGCACCACTTTTATGAATAGCCTCCTCAACCCGGAATAGCAGAAAAGCATCCGAAGAGTTGCCGAGAGTAAACAGAACCATAATAAGTAAATAGTTCCTGAAATTTTTATCAAAGCTTTTCAAAGAAAATATAAATGGTTTTCCAATCCCATTTTTTGGCACAGATTCTTTTACAAATAAAATAATTGTCAATACTGCTAAAATCCCAGGTATTATTGCAAGAATGAATGTCCATCTTAAAGCTAACAGGGAATCCTTCATTCCGAAGCCAATGAACAGGATGAGAAGGGTTACTATCGCTAATACAGGTCCTGCAACTGCCCCGGCATTATCCATGGCACGTTCAAAACCGTAAGATTTTCCTCTGATACTTTCATTAACTGAAGAAGCTATTAAAGCATCCCTGGGAGCTGTTCTGATCCCTTTTCCCACACGGTCAAACATTCTGACTAATATGATCTGCCAGGCCGAGGCTACCAGACCTGTCAATGGCCGTATCAATGATGATATTGAATATCCGATAAGAACAAGAAGTTTTCTCTTTCCAATCTTATCTGATATAATTCCGCTGATCAGTTTAACCATTGAAGCCGTAGTTTCAGCAACTCCTTCAATTACGCCAAGCAAGATTGCACCGGATCCCAGAGCTGCGATATAAACCGGAACCAGAGGGTAGATCATCTCTGATGCTGCATCAGTGAAGAGGCTCACTAAACCAAGCATAATCACTGCTTGTGGAATTCGGTTTTTGGATTTTTTAATCACATCTGATGCCATTTTAACAGAGATAAGCTTCGGTTAAAATTATCTTTTTAAATAATCATTAAACAGAACCTGAAGATAAGCTTTACCTTTTCTCTCGGCAGATTCAGGGTCTTTACCTTCAGTAAGTACCGGTGTTTTACTTTTCAAATCAAAGCTTACAGCTGAGCTATCGGTAATAAATCCAAAACCTTCATTATAGGTATAAAATGCAAATGATTTTGAATAATTAGATAAAAGATCTTTGCTGAAAGGAAAGTTCCCGGTAAGTCCAAGCTGATTCAATAATGTTATTGGAATATCAACCTGGCTTCCCAGTTTCTCTATTCGTAATCCTCTTTTCGAAACGGCTCCACCGATCCATAACATGGGTATTTTGAAGACATTCTGCCCGTAATTAGGCATATCGTTTGTAATTCGGGCTGCATGATCTGCTACCATAATAATCAGGGTATTCTTCCACCAGTCTGTGCCTTTTGCCCAATCAAGAAAAGATCCGAGAGACTTGTCGGCATAATATACAGCGTTTTTGTATTCCGTTACGACATCTGAACCCTTAAAAACTGGTTCCATCGGAACATCAAATGGTTCATGACTTGAAAGAGTAAGTACTACTTTAAAAAAAGGTTCTTTAACAGCTTTCATCGAATCCTCAAGAGCTTTAAAAAGAATATGATCGTGAACTCCCCATTTTGAATTATAATTTTCAGGATTAAAATTATTCCTGGTAATTATCGAAGTAAATCCGGAACCGATCACGAAAGAATTAAAATTAGCAAAATTTATCTCGCCACCATACCAGAATGCACTATTGTAACCATTCTCAATCAGTATTTTAACAAGGCTTGGTAAAGACTGGCTTTTTTTAGGCTCCTTTATTATCGATTGAGCTGGTTGAGCAGGATAACCATCAAGAATAGCAGGCATTGCTTTGTCAGTTCTGGTTCCTGATGCAAAAAAACCTGAAAAGAGTATACCCTCCTTTATGTATCTGTTTACATTGGGAGTAACTGTTGAATCACCTCCAAGCGGTCCTATGAGGTAACCACTGAAACTCTCCAATACAATTATCATAATATCAGGTCTGGAGGTGTTAAGTATCTTCTCAGATATTCCGTTTTTAATTGTAAGTGTATCAACTACACTTTTAGCGATTGAGAGATCCCCGAATTCATAAGGATTCTTTACCGGATTCTGAGCAAAAGCAGAACAGCCAACATTCCAGACTGCATTAATGGCAGTATGGTTCAGAAACATTTTTTCACTGAAATAGACTGTTCCGGCGTTAATCGGTGCGACTCCAAACCCGCCTCTGATCGGTATTATAAGTGCTCCCCAGAGAACCATGAAAAATAAAATCCCGGGCAGCCAGTAACGTATCCGCTCAAAATTGCTGAATAATCTGTTTATAAGTCTATTGTAGAAATAAATAAAGAATGAAACAATAAGTAAAATGGTCAATAAAAACATAATGATCTTAAGAGTACTTACTGAGGCCAACGCCTCCTCCGGAGTTTTCAGATATAACATTGGTGTGTAATCCATCCTGAATCCCCAGTAGGAATAGAGATTGGCATCTGATACAACAACTATTGTCGAGAAAATTATCAAAATATAGGAGTACCACCTCATGAAAATCCCGTACCAGTTACCGCTGAAAAAGATTCCGGGGATAGCAATCAGCAAAGGAATAAGCAGATAATATCCTATGGTTGAAATATCCAGTTTTGCACCATGCCGGAATGTACCCAAAAGATTCCCGATGCTGTTCTGAAACGCAGGATGATATTGAAACAAAATGAAAAACAATCGGGCTATAAAGAAAAATGCAAGCCAGAATAATGCGTAACAGCTAAAAGCGATAAGTCTCTTTTGCATATCTGAAACAAATTTTTTATTCCGTTGGGTCTTCTCTGGTGCTTCTGTAAAACATAATCAATGATACTGTTATTATAATCATCCCTGAAACGGTAAGCCATTCAGGATGTTCATCCGGAATAAGCAGCCAGCTTAAGATGGCTCCTAACACAGGTATTACAAATTTCCACAGATTAAGTTCAGATACTTTAACACCCGGTCGTTGTAATAGTTTAAACCATAATGAAAAAGCAGATGCTGCCATAAAACTTAGCCATAATAAGATCAACCAGTACTCAGGTGGTAATGGCCCATTCGTATGACCTTCAAGAGGTATCGAAACAAGGTAAAAAATTACACCTCCGGTAAATAAAGTAAAGGAACTGAGAACAAAAGGATTAATACCTTTACTCTTAACCGACACAATTACATTGCTGGTGGCTGTTGCAATATTTCCACAAAGAATCATCAATACGCCAAGTAGTTCTATTGCAGTTCCTAGCTTAAATGCCTGTCTTCCTGCACTGATCAGTATAACTCCGGAGATACCAAATACAATAGTTACAATTTTTTTCCTGGTCAGCTTATCATCTTTATGCATCATCGATGCGACAACTGCAGTGACCAGAGGCTGTGAACCAACTATAACTGCACCTAAAGCGCCGGGAACAAGGTTCAAACCCTGATAGAACAATGAATAGTTCACCAGGATCTGCAGGGTTGTAACCCAGGCAACCACCTTCCAGTGTACTCTGACCATTTCTATATATAATGCAGGTTTCACAGTAAAAGGTAGGATCATCAATCCTGAAATGATAAATCGCATACCTGCAAAATGGAATGGTGTATCAAATTGTAAACCAAGCTTTATTCCTGCATAAGCGGTTGACCACAGCATACAGGCTATAATTGCCCAGAAAATAGTGTTCCCTTTACTGTTCAATCAAGAATAATTTGATATCAGATATCAGAAAAAAATATTCCTATAAATGTAACAGAATTTGGATTCAATTTTAATATGAAGACTTCATAATATTTAATAGTTTTGTCTGTTATTCAACATGTTAATAATGACTATTGCAGAATATATTGCGAATCAATTATTTAACCATGGAGTCCGATATGTATTCGGCATTCCCGGGGGTCCATCCATACCCTATCTTGAAGCATTCAAAGGCGCCGGCATCGAGTTCATACTCACATCAAATGAAGCATCAGCTGGTATTATGGCAGATGTAACAGCCAGGTTGACAGGTAATCCGGGTGTATGCCATGCCACATTCGGACCGGGAGCAACTAACATTTCAACCGGCGTCGGAGGCGCTTTACTGGACAGATCTCCGGTTATCGTTTTTACGAGTGAAATGAATGATTTAATGCTCAACCGGACCACTCAGATGAATATCAACCATCAGAAACTTTTTGAACCAATAACTAAAGCAACTTACAGGCTTAATCCGGAAAATGTTGTGGAAGTTATGAAATCGGCGTTCAGACTCTGCCAGGAGTCTTACCCCGGTCCCATCCATATAGGACTACCAGCGGATATTTCTGATATTGAGATAAATACAACATCCTCAGAAGGGTTTATTACTGAAAATAATTATTACCATAATAATATTCAAAAAACAATTTCATTGCTTGAGAAATCCCGCAGGCCTTTAATGGCAGTAGGACTTACGGCAGCACGGCTTAATCTCAAGGATAAGTTGCTGTCATTTCTCGATACATACAAAATGCCTGTTGTAATAACACCAATGGCAAAAGGATTGATCCCTGAAGATCATCCCTGCTATGGAGGTGTACTATTCCATTCGTTAAGCGACTATCTTGAAGATATATATGAGAAGACTGATATGGTGATTGGTATTGGCTACGATCCGGTTGAATTTAATTACGAAGCATGGATGCCGGATGTACCTCTGCTCCATTTCGATATAAGGGAAACAGATATGCCTTCAAGGAGTAGTGTGACCCAGTTTATAGGACCACCAGAGGAGTGGTTTGGTATCCTGAAAAACCTGAATATCGGCTCACTGATATTTGAAGATACTGTTTTAAAGGGAATACGTGATGAGATGGCTTCTGTCTATAATGGCTTTACAAACCATTTCGGACCTGCTGCAGCTCTTCGAGTCCTGCAGGATGAATTACCTGAAGACACAATCCTAACATCAGACGTTGGTTCACATCTTCATCTTGCAGGACAATTCTGGCAAACTCATGATACAGGGAAAATAATCATGACAAACGGTTGGTCAGGGATGGGTTTCGGAATCCCGGCAGCTATGGCGGCCCAGCTTAATAATCCTGAAGCAACGGTGGTATGTATAACAGGTGATGGTGGTTTTCTGATGATGGCCGGAGAGATAGTTACTTTAAAAAGATACAATCTGCCTGTAATAGTCGTTGTATTTTCTGATGGTGAACTAAACCTGATTAAAGTAAAACAGTCATGGAAAGAACTCCCTGCCTATGGGACACTGCTCTATCAGGGTGATCTTTTTGGTTCAGATATCTTTCTGGGTATTAAAGTATTAAGAGCTGATTCCATTGAAGAAATGAGAAAAGCGATAATTGAGGCGCTTTCAGTAAATGAGCCGGTAATTATAAATGCAGTAATAGATCCGGAGGATTATAAGTGGCTTATTGTAAGAAGATA
>Ga0209744_1000068_pt1 | contig 30705 bp, 26 predicted proteins | sample BarGraNGADG00311_2_FD_184494 | JGI IMG/M metagenome (GOLD analysis project Ga0209744, IMG submission 184494) | Arctic peat soil microbial communities from Barrow, Alaska - Barrow Graham LP Ref core NGADG0004-311 (SPAdes) (version 2) | ecosystem: Environmental > Terrestrial > Soil > Wetlands >... | reverse complement strand
AAAAGACAAAAGTAAAGATCAAGACAAAAGACAAAAGTAAAAAGACAAAAGTTGAGGATCTGTCTATTGCTGAACCGCTCCGCCCTTGCTGCTATCGTTGGCTTTTACATCATCGTTTTGAATACCACGACGGGCTTTCTTAACCTGTGTATCCATTTTTCCGAAATTGAACGTCAGACTGAAACGAAAATTTCGTGCCCGATAGGTATATTTATTTACCGAAAGGAAGGTTATGTCCTTCGATTCATAGGAATATTTTTTATAGTACCAGAACGGATCAGTTGAGGAAAAATTTAACATCAACTTACGTTTTAGCAGGTATTGCGACACTCCAATACTGGTGTAATAATATGTAAAACCTTTTGCCTGCAGCATGACGCCGGTTGAAAATATTCCTATGTTGCTGCTTACTGAACCATCTTTCCAGAGAGTCCACCGTCCGCCCACATAGCTTCTGTAGTTAAACCCTTCGTTGCTAATGGCATAACCATTGTCAGCTGCCAGTTTGATGTAACTGCCGCCTCCGTTAAAAAAGATGCTGAGCTTAGGGGTAGGACGATATCCAAAATAGAGGTTTAAGCCGTAGGTTTGATCCTTACCGATATTTTTATATGTGCTGACTCTAGCCCCGTTGGTCTCAATTGTTGAAATATTCTCGATGGCATTATTTATAAAAGAGGCGGAAGAAGTAGCAGAGAAATTGAATTTGGGAGTAAAGTAAGTATAACCTGATTCGAACGAATGCGATATCTCCGCTTTCAACTGCGGATTTCCATAACTGATATTCAAAGAATCAGTATTGTTGACATACGGATTCAGATACCAGATACCGGGACGGGAAAGACGCTGGGTATAGGATAATTTTATGGTTTGTCCCTGTTTGGGCATCAGGGTGAAGGTGATATATGGCACCAGATTAAAAAGCCGGTTGGTAAAATCGGTATTGACGCCGGATGTTTTTGACGTCCCGTCGTTCCATGTCCGTTCGAGACGCAACCCCATCTTGGCGCTTAGCTTCTTCCATTTGAAAACATAGCCGGCATAAGCTCCCAGGATGTACTGAGTATAGTCAAGATCGTTCTGGTTATCGAGCTTCACAGTATCGTTACGGAAAGTTTCTGAGGTGCTTGTATTCTGCCTTAAGATGAATTTTAAACCGGCTTCTACCTGATGCATCGGGGTTAAGGGGTCATAATAATCCGCCTGGAAGGTTTGCTCCCGGCCGACAGCATCATTCTTTGATAACTGGCTATAGGAGGGATAATTAGTAATTCCCTCTACATTAGTAATGTATTTTGTGGTTGAAGGATTGTTGTCAAGTTTGTAGGAAAAGGTGAGTGACTTGTCGGGTTTTTTATAAGTCTTTTGATAATCGATATTTCCCGAAAGCGAGCCATTGCTGTTTCTGCTGTTTATCGTATTCGTGTACATCCGGGTAATATCATCTGTGGTGTTCATATATTGCGTTTCAGAAAAGCCATTGTTCCTGTAAAAACCCTGGTATCCCCAGAAGGAAAGGCTTATGAGGTTCAGGGAATCAATGTCGTAGCTTGCTTCACCTGAAAATCCGTTGGATAATCCTTTGTAAGAGCTACTTCCGTTAGAGCTTGAAAAACGGTAATCGGTATTATTAAAATATTCCGACGAACCGGCTGTCTTCGACTCGGGTTGTATAAACTGGCTGCCATAATAACGCGCTGAGAAACTGAACTTATTTATTTTTGTAGCAAGATAACCGCTCCAGTTTAAACTGCCCCGCGCATCTACACCGGTACTTACACTGCCGTTGTACCCGCTTAGCGTTTTTTTGGTGGTGATGATGTTGAGGATTCCTCCGACTCCTTCGGCATCGTATTTTGACGAAGGATTGGTTATTACTTCTATGTCTTTGATTGTATTGGCCGGCAGACTTTTAAGCACCTCCTTGAAATTCGTTGACATCATCGAGGAACTTTTTCCGTTTATCAGGATTTTGAAATTTGATTTCCCATTAATTGTGATGTTGTCCTCAGCATCCACAGTTACCAGCGGTATCTTATAGAGCATTTGCATTACATTGCTGGTCTGAGCTTCAGGATCGGACTCCATACTGTAAACTATCTTGTCCGGTTCCATTTTTACCAGAGGTTTTTGTGCAGTTACGGAAACTTCTTTTAATTCTACACCCGATTCCATTGATAGTTTCCCGAGGTCGGTTTTCAGTTCTAAGACATTAAATGGAATGCTGAATTCTTTATATCCTACAGAGGAAACCGTTAAAGTATATTTGACCCGTGCACTCACATTCATTGAAAAATGACCTGAAACATCGCAGGCCTGTGCTTTTTTCTCTTTAATACTATCGTTTTTAATAGTTACCGTAGCAAATGGAACACCATCGCCCGTCAATTTTTCTACAATCTGACCACTAACCTTGTAAGATACAGGCTTATTTTGTGCAAGTAGTGATAATGAAATCGAAAAGCTTAATAATAACAAACAAAGATATTTCATAACTTAATTAAATAATGGACGGATGAATGGAACATGAGGATTTCAGGTCTGAAGTGCCATTGATAAAATGTTTAATATCGGGTGATCAGAGATAAAAGGTTAATGAGTTTTTGCTGGTTCTGTTTTTATTTCAAATGTATAACGGATTTTTTAGTTAAACAATAGCCGGGCTATATTATTTTAATGCAGGTTACGCTATCGCCCCGTCAGTCACATCATTAAAAGGGCCAACAAGGAGGCTGAATAAAGTGGACGCAATGTCCTTTAAAACAGATCAGAACCGGTTTATCGCATATCAAATTTGCACATCCGGCTAAATTACAGGGACATTGTGTCAGATTATTTCCGGATCAGAATACAATGTTATATTCGGAATACATGTAGTTTGTTACTTCCTGAATCTTTACCATAGTTTCCTGTCCTGAAGCCCGATAAAAATGGTTGAGGCTAAGGTTGAGGTTGAGGGCGTGCGGCATGGGGCATGGGCGTCAGACCCGCTTACTTACTTCCGCACACATAAGAAAGGAGTGAAAATCCAAATACCCGGAACTTTGCCTGGGAAATTTGTATTCCCGAAAAACCAGATGACTCCATCATAGGCAACAATTCCTTTAAATCGTGCTTCAGCATAAATTTAAACAACACTTTTGCAACAGCTCTGGACACTCCATGAGCAGGTAAAGCAAGGTCAATCACCATGAGTCTTCCCTGTGGTTTTAAAACCCGAACGTACCTGTGCCACACCAAGTTTTTTTATATCCAATAACACCATTCCTGAATCTTTCAGCAAAACAACAGACCATCTGATAATTATGAAAGAACTAATGATTGCACCCAATGCATCGAGCCAGATAACATTCCAGATCCACGCAGCAGTTAATCCGACAATTGCTGTTACACTGGTCAGTGCATCAGCAATAACATGAAGGTATGCGGCTCTTATATTGTAATCAGAATGTTCATGTTCGTGATGCAAAATAAAAGCACAGGATATATTAACTAAAAGTCCGATGGATGCTACGAGGATAGCCATACCAAACTGAATGGGAGAGGGATTGGATAAACGTTGAATTGCTTCAGTTAAGATAACAAAGGCAAATATTAACAGCATCAGGCCGCTGCTATAACCCGAAAGAGAAAGTATTTTGCCGGTGTTGCCTTTAAATGACTCATTTTTTGAAAGACGTCTGACTGCAATATATGCAATCCAGCTCAATCCGATGGCTAATACATGAGAACCCATGTGAATACCATCGGCAAGCAATGCCATGGATTTAGTTAATAAACCATAGAAGATTTCAACAACCATTGTTACCGCAGTAATCAATACTACCCAACTGGTTTTCTTTTCATGATTGTGAGAATGTTCTGACATAATGAATATTTCTGAAAAATTGCTTCTACAAAAGTACAGGGTAGCAATTTTCTTTACAGGTACTATTCATTATGATGCTGGTACATTTTATAGATACCGCTGCGAAATCCGGTAGGACTGATTCCTGTTGACTTTTTGAAAAACCGTGCGAAATATGACGCGTCCTTAAAGCCTAGTTCATAAGCTATTTGTGTAATGTCGGTGTTTTTGTTTATTAATAGTCTTTTGGCTTCGAGTAAAATGCGTTGATGCATAAGTTCGTTTGCTGTAAATCCTGTAGTTTCTTTTATAATAATGTTCAGCCAATTCGGTGTAATACTTAAGAGTTTGGCATACCCGCTGATAGTAGTGATCTCCTTGTAATTAGCGTTTAATAGCCGCTTAAAATTGTTCAGAATTTCAGTTTTATTGCCTTTCGATTTTTGTATGGTTTCAATCCTGGATAAACGCTCTATCTCTGCAAGTATGATGAAGATCTGTGCCTGAATTATTTTGTCGGAATTCAGGTCATTTTTATTATTTTCAGTTTCAATTTTACATATAATATCGTAAATCAGGCTCGATTCTTCTGTCTGTAAATCAATGTATTGCTTTAAAGGTGAATGTATAGCTGGTATATTGTCAGGATTGAATAACCCTGCCAGATAATCAACTGAAAACTGAATTATAGCAAGTTTTGATCTGGGACTTATCTGCCAGAAATGGACTTGTTCGGGTTTAATAAAAAACAGGCGATTGGGTTTAATATCAATTTTCCCGAAATCTATCACATGTACTCCATTACCTTTAATGACGAGACACACCGTGTAGAAATTATGCCTGTGCGGGAAATTGGTTTCTATGCTTTTATCATCGAAATCCTCAGATATTTTTATCTTGAAATTATTATCAAAACCACGTTTTACATGTCCAATATCCAGGTTTTCAATTCTATTCACTATAATTTGGTTTAACGTATCAAATGTAATATAGTAAAGTTTAATTATTTTAAAAAAAACTCTTCTTAACCTCAGCCTCTACCTCAGCCTCAACCTTAACTATCCCCTTGAAATATATCACCCCCGACAATGGCTATATCTGACATGTATTGATGAGGTGAAAAGATAGATATTTATCTGTATTTTAGTACACTATAAAAACAAAAATACCCCAATATTTAAGATATTTGGGGCATTCAATTGATATTATGGACTTTTGTTTTAAAAGCAATCAGGTATTATTTTTCTCTATGAAGAGTGAAAGTTTATTTCTAAAATCCTCTCAACTCTCTTTCAGCATAATACCAATTGTCCAGTTCATTAGAAGAAGAGTTGTGATTCTCTTGATAAATCTCAAATGCTCTTTTGCGAATATCATCCTCAGTTATTAATTTTTTAGATTCTTTAGATTTTAATGTTAAGGCATCTTTACTTTTTCTCGTTTTACTAATTGTGTTTCCCATTTTAAAATTTTTAATTTATTAATAACAAACTTCAAAATACTTAATTTTGTAAGATACGGAAAATATATTGATAATAATTGAAGGTACTAATGCAATAACAAGTAATCCACCCACAACATATCCTAATATCATCTTTTTATCTTTATTCATGTAATACGTCTTTTCAGGTTTTTTAAAATCTAATTATTCTATACAGCCCGCCAGTATGATGGGCTGATGAAATGAAAGCGCCCGGAATAATAAATCCTGGAGCATATTTATATTCGAGAAAGCAAACTGAGTAACTTAAAACATCAAATGAATATTATTACAGTGCCTTGTTTAGTTTACCTAAATCCTCGTTATTTGGTATAAAACTTATACTGATAAAATCAATTAGCCAATCATTACCTGATTTAACGAGATGAGATACCATGCGGACAGGCATCTTCTGACTTATTGGCTTAATATAACATTGCTCAACAGAAATGGCTGTATTAGCATCAGCAGAAATTCTTATTTCACGCTTATCAATTGAATATGTTATCTTAAAGGAAGTATCAGCAACTGCTTTGGTAATCTCATTTGATATCGATGACTTATTAAAAAACTCCCTGGAGTCTGTTCCACAAACAAGACAGTCGGGTGCTAACAAGGAAATTATTTTATATCCCCCCATAACTTCTTGTATTCATCACCATCGGATATTGTCATAAAATCTTGCCCCTGAACCACTTTTGCTCCCTTTATTGTAAGTAAGGTAACTCCGCTATTAGAAAAACTCATTCCATCTTTATTGACTATCTCTAAGTCCCATTGAGCCGAGATAACATTGTTCCCTACTAAATCAAAAATATTTCCAACTCCTAAATGGTTTATGATGAATTTCATTTGAGGAAACTGGTATTGGAATTTCTCAAACCATTTTCGTACCTCATCTTTTCCAACAAATCGCCCACCGGCAGTAACTTTTCCAGGGTAAATCCAGATACAATTGTCTCCCCATGCCTTCATAAATTTGTCAAGGTTACGTTCGTTAAGTGCGTCAAATCCTGATTTAACGGCTTGTCTTGCAATAATTGCTCCAATCATCTTATTTTATTTATTTAATTAATGCAGATAGATTTTATACTTCAATTTATCTTAAGATTTATCGTAAATCATGATGGTATACTAATTTATTTAAGTCAAATAGCTACTTCTGTTTTTTTTACTTATTACCAAAATTACACCTTGTGGAATCTAAAGTCAATTTTATTAATAATAATTTATGGTAATATTTTTTTAAGTCATGGACAGAAATCATTTGAAGTCGTTAGGCGGCGTTGCTTTCTAAGTCCCGGTAGCTAATGTTGAAAAAATGCACTGGAGCAGTGTCGTGCCGCGCCCCGTGCGAGCGAAGTGAGTGACGGGGGTACAATTTGTCTCGGTGCCAGAAATTTGTCATGGTACAGAATTATATTGCGTGCAGCTACGCGTATCCGGGTGCCGGGTATATTACAAGTCCTGGTAAGTGGCTCAGAGTCATGCAAAAAGCATGACAAACAACTTACCTTTATTGTCCGTTTTAGGTGATCATAGTAATTATCTAATAATCAGGCTAATATGATCTTTCCATTATTACAGCTTACGAAAGACCTGTTTATTTATTGATAATATATTCAAATTCGCTAATTGATTTCTTCTGTGGCTCTCCTGAATTATAAGTCGTTGTACCAATTCTTGACATAACTAATCCAGAAGAATTTAATGTATATTGATAAGTAGTTGTTAATCCATTTGATGCCATTTGAAACTCCATTTGTCGAGATTGCAAAAGGTTCTTGTTTAATTTACCAAGGTAAGTTCCATTGAATGAATCTATATCAACAAGGTTGATTTGAGAGTTATATTGATAGTATGATTTATTTGAACCCCAGATTAATTTAATCTTATTTCCATTAGCATATTCATAATAGATAATACTCCCGTATTGATTAGAATAAGAAGTCAGAAAATTATTCTGGTCGTAATGATATTGTATTGTATAGGTTCCTTCGTGACAACTGTCAGCTAAACCAGTTTGATTAAGAAAATATGTACTCAATGAACCGTTTTTTGTCTGAACATTAACATATTTTTTAGAATATTCATATGATTTTTCATACTCCACAGTATTATTATCTACAATATGAGTAACTCTTGAGAGTCTATACTCGCTATTCATCTCTATTACGTATTTGTCATGTTCAGTGTTATTATCATCTATAGGATCTTTTTTGCATGATGGAATAAAGAATGCCAAGATTATTACAATAGAGATTATTGGAATGTTATGCAATAGATTCATGTGGAATATACATAATTAAGATTAACAGATTTATGCAAAGTTAAATATGGATTATTGAAGCTTTATTGTTATTGAGAATAATTTTTGACCAATCAAGGTAGAATTGAGATACTATGCCACCTCACTTGTTTATATATCTACTAAAGGTAAACATATTAGCCCAATCAGGGAGTTATTACACACTAAAAGATGTTGTTTAAAAAACTAAAATAGTGGCAGTTGTCAACATAAAATAATTCACCTCATAATTTACTACTACTACATCTGAGATGGGTTGATGAGGCAAAATGGAGATTAAATCTTTATATATCAACGCACTATGAAGAAGGAAATGCTGCTGATATCAAATATCCGAATATTGGTTGCTTGTTATAACAAAATAATGTAGCTGGAAGCAATCAGGCAGGTTTGTAAGCAAAATGAAGTAGTCTATTTTATCCGAACATATTTTTCAATCTCATCTACTGAATTATTCGCCACTCCTGCTGTGTCTATAGGATGATAAGTTAAAATAAGAGTATCGTTTTTAAGTTCTAATCCCATATTAGTACTTATTTTGCCTTCATATTGTTTAACAGCGTGATATAAAATATTTTCTTCATATTTATTTCCTTCGAGGGTATAAGTTCCTCCAGCATACAAATCCCCACTTAACGTATTTTGTATCCATTTACCAATATTCGCCCAATTCTTTTCTGTCCACATTTTTATCAAGGATCCACTCCATGTGACAGGAAATCCTTCATTGACTTTCCCATCAGTTATGGTTTGAGTTTGAACTAATTGCCACGCACCTTGCGGAAACTTAACGGTTTCTTTCTTGGCACAACCAAAGATTAACATTAAACTAATCGAAAATAATAAAATTAAATTCTTCATGGTTTCTGATTTTAATAATTATGTTGGTCAGGTTAACTGTTTTTTAAAAGTACGACATTATCTAATACAAGTCAAATTTATTCTCACCACATAATTAATTAACACTATATCAGTATTTCAGTGCTGAGGAAAAAGAGAATCGGAAATACTTTAATTTTATCCAATATAACATTTAATAAAAAAGCCCCCGGAGCTGATTTCCGAGGGTTGGTTATAAGTCTTTAGTAACAATTAGTATTTTAGAAGGTGGACAGACACGCAATACTTATTGTGCCAGTGTGCTTGCTTAATGATGAAGCAATAAACATCATATAATTAATCATATTTTCTAAAACGGAAGATGCCGATAATTCCTACAATAACTCCTATAATACCAACAAATACAATAACTTCGCCAAAGTCTTTATCCAAATTGTTATTTAATTGCATCTTTGTCAGAATACCAATTCCAACGCTCAGAAAAAGTGTAAGAAGTATGATGATTATGATACACATAATTCCATAATATTTTGCATTTCCCCAGAGCCGCAACACTGCATAAAAAAAGAAAGCAATTCCGAAAAAAAACATAAAAGTCGCCCATCCATTTTTATCTATGCCCAATACCAGTGAAATTATTATTAATGGGAGTGCAATTACAGAATAGATTATTGTTTTTCTAAGATTGTCGGCATCGAACCGGGAAAGGAAATGATTCTTCATGATGAGTAATTTTAGTAATCAAAGTTAAACCGATAAAAAGCCAAAGTCAAGAACATCAATTTCACCACATTTTAACTAATGGCTATATCTGATGAAAAGTGATGAGGCAAACTGCAATAGCTTTAGTGGTTGTCAGAAACGGCATTTCTTTTACCTATCCGTGCTCCTGTTATTGAAGCAGTTATTGAGAGTACCAATCCAAAACATAATATAATCCCGTATGATTCTTTTCAAAAAGCGGTATCTGCTATAGCATTAACAATGCCATAGGCATTACAAATTAAGGGGATAAACCAGATGCTCAAAGGATTCTTTCTAACCTAAAATGAACCCAAGTCAAGTAAATTTTAATATTTTGTAATGGTATCAATTGGGGAGCAGTACTAGTTAATTCTTACTCGTTGAGAAATTTGTTATTAAAACAGCGAGGTAAAGCAATTTTATGAAAAAAATGTGGACTGTGTCCACCGTCTTTGTGTGCCAAAGCTTTAGCGAAGGCACAAGCCCGGAGAAGATTTAGCGAATCAAAATTGGTATAAAAGAAAAAGCCCTCCGTCGCTAAAGCTATGGAGGGCGAAGGTGGAGCTGCGGGGAGTCGAACCCCGGTCCAAACATGGAAATCATATGCTTTCTACATGCTTATCTCTGCTTGATTGTCGGGACCAGTCAGCTGCAGAACAACCTAACAGATCCTTATTTCCTGTTTGTTTCGCCATCGGGTCGGAACAACCTTCAGACTAGCCCCGGATTGCGTGCGTCTCCGTATCGGGTTGGATCAGGGCCTGACCGCCCGGGAAACGTCTCGTCCCGGCACATGTGCCGGGAGACCCCGCCGAAGCGGGGAGTGCTTAAGCTACTGTTATTCGCTTATGCTGCGAGAGCGTAATTGTTTTCGCCTTTTATTGTTTTGTGACACTGTGAAAGTGACGCGCCACCACACACTGCATGCTTACATAACACCTCTCATGCTGTCAAATCCATGTCAGCCCCGGTGATATGAACTGCAAAGATACAAAAAAAAGTTTGGAGTGCCTAAAGTGCCTAGAGTGTCTAAAGTACTTAGACTAGCTTTATTCATTTTTTTTAGAACTCTAGGCACTTCAAACTTTAGCTCACTCCAAACTATTTTTTTGTATCTTCACCTCACCATCAGTAATGTTAGTATGGCTATGGAAAAAACATTGAGAGTTGGAATACTCCGCGAAACGAAAAACCCTCCCGACAGAAGGGTGCCTCTTACACCACCTCAGATAGTTGCACTCGAAGAACTCTATCCAAGTGTTGAATTCTTTGTTCAGCCCAGCGATTACCGGTGTTATTCAAATGAAGAATATGAGTATCTCGATATTCCCCTGAAAGAAGACCTGAGGGATTGCGACATACTCCTTGGAGTTAAAGAGGTGGATAAACGGACTTTTATACCCGGGAAAACCTATCTCTTCTTTGCTCATGTTGCTAAAAAACAACCTCATAATCTGGAGATGTTTAAATCGATGGCTGAAAATAACCTCAGCTTTATCGACTTTGAATATCTTACTACCGATAAAGGACAAAGAGTAGTGGCCTTCGGACGACATGCGGGCATTGTCGGCGCCTATAACGGATTGAGAGCAAGAGGTATCAGGACTAACAAGTTTAAGCTCAAACCGGCTTACCAATGCCACGATCTGGATGAGATGTGGGCCGGATTAAAACTTATCGAGCTTAAACCGGGATTAAAAATTCTTCTCACCGGTAATGGACGCGTTTCTCATGGGGCAATGGAAACAATGGACGTTGCCAATGTAGTCCAGGTCTCTCCGGAAGATTATCTCAGCCGTGAATTCGATGTACCTGTTTTTTGCCAGATAGGACCTGAATATTACACCAGGCATAAAGGTGGCTTGAATTTCAACTTCAGCCGTTTTACAAAGTATCCCCAGGAATATGAATCAACATTTCTGCCCTATTCCAGGGTAACTGATATATTAATTACAGGTCATTTCTGGGATCCGGGATCTCCGGCCTTTTTTTCAAAGGAGGATATGAAAAAGCCTGATTTCAGGATTTCAATAATCGCAGATATCAGCTGTGATGTAAATGGTCCGATACCATCAACAACACGCGCTACAACAATTTCCGACCCGTTCTATTCCTTCAACCCATTTATGGAAACCGAGGAGCCTGCTTTCTCAAAACAGAGCAATATAATTGTTATGTCAATCGATAATCTCCCCGGTGAACTTCCAAGAGATGCTTCGCTTGACTTTGGTAAGATGTTAATGAGCAATGTTTTACATAATCTACTGACAGAAACAGCAAGCCCTATGATTGAAAGAGCCACTATACTCAAAGACGGGAAGCTAACCTCCCGATACAACTACCTTAATGATTATCTGAATAGCTTATGACAGAATGCGGTATAGAAACCTCAACCTTAGTCTTATGCGCACAACCCTATTCTTCTTACTTCTTCTTCTATCGATCCCGACCCTGGCCCAGCAGGACGATGCTCCTGTTATCGGAGTAAGCGATAAAAGAGTTGAAGTTTACGGACTGAAAAATGCCCGTGTGGTGGTTGATTATCAAACCACTCTTGAAAATACAGATATTCTCATTTCAAACGGAAGGATTGAAGCCATTGGCACAAACCTGACCTTTCCGAAAGGCACAATTACGTATGACCTGACTGGAAAAACTGTATATCCTTCATTTGTTGATGCTTACGCCGGAAACTTTGGTATTAAAGTCCCGGCAACCACGACAGATGTAAACCCATATACTGCCTTCTTTAATCCACCTCCGACCGGAAGAGGAGGAGCACAGGTTGCCACTCCGGAGGCCAGGATCGCCGATTACTGGAACGATGGTATCAACTCATCATTTGACTTTTCTTCAGAGTTTATTCCTGATCCTAAAGTTTCAGCTGAATACCGTCAGATAGGATTCGGAGCAGTTGTAGCATTTAAAGCCGATGGAATTGCCCGTGGTACTTCAGCCCTGGTGAGCACTGGCGATGGGAAAGCAAATAATGTGATCCTGAAAAACAAGACTTCAGCAAATTACTCAATTACCAGAGGCCGTTCATCAGACCTTTATCCGGCCTCGCAATTTGGAGTAATTGCCCTGCTCCGTCAGGTTAATTACGATGCACAGTGGTACAGGCAGCTTCCTGCCGGTTATTTTCATGATGATGGTCTTGAAGCATATACTGCAAACCTTGCTTTGCCACAGATATTTGAAGTAACGAACAAGCTGGAGGTAATGAGAGCTGATAGAATAGGGAAAGAATTTGGCATAAATTATATTATAAAAGGTGGTGGTGATGAGTACCAGGCATTGAATGATATAAAAAAAGCAGGAAATAAGATGATCATTCCTGTCAGTTTTCCGGAGACTCCCGATGTTAAGGATCCTTACGATGCAGCTTCAGTCTCCTATACTGTACTTAAGCATTATGAACTGGCTCCGTCCAATCTGTCAAGGGTTTCAGGTGCAGGAGTTACTTTCGCAATTACCTCTTCTGACCTTAAACTCCGTTCCTCCTTTCTTACCAACCTGAAGAAAGCGATAAAATACGGTTTGCCTGAGACAGAGGCACTTAAGGCTTTGACGTATACACCCGCAAGCTATATAGGAGCATCTGATCTTGTAGGTACAGTAAAAAAGAATATGATTGCAAACCTCCTGATAACCTCCGGCAATATATTCAGCGATGATTGTGTCATTTATGAAAACTGGGTTCAGGGAATACCTTACAGAATAGTTGACCTCAGAATAAAGGATTTGAGAGGAACTTATACTCTTAAAATCGATACTGCCCAATATAAAATGGTTTTGTCGGGCACGTTTGATAAACCTTTACTTAAACTTTATTACGATTCAACTGAGATCAAAGGCGCAACATTTACTCTTGATAAGGATCTTGTAAGCATCAGCTTCGACAGGTCGATACAGAAGTATAGATTATCAGGATATGAGAATAATAAGAATATTGAAGGAAGAGGTCAGCTCGAGAGTGGCAAATGGATTAGCTGGAATGCAACTTACTCAGATAGTGCCATTGAACCAGATAACAACAGGAAGAAACCCAATCCTCCGGTACCTGAATTAGGTAAAGTAGTTTATCCTTTTACAGCTTATGGATGGACTGAACTCCCAAAACAGGAGGATGTGCTGTTTAAAAATGCCACTGTCTGGACCAGTGAAAAGGAGGGTAAGCTTTTGAATACCGATGTTCTTGTGCAGAAAGGGAAGATTTTCAGGATAGGAAAAAATCTTATTGCCCCTGAAGGGGTCAGGATAATTGATGCCACAGGAAAGCATCTTACTCCCGGAATCATTGACGAGCATTCTCATATTGCTGAGGATGCAACAAATGAAATGGGACAGGCTATTACATCTGAGGTTCGGGTTGGTGACCCGCAATGCTTCTTAAACAGGGGGTGCTTACATGCATCCATTCAGATGATGCTGAAATGGGCAGAAGACTGAACCAGGAAGCAGCCAAAACCATGAAATACGGAGGTATAAGTGAAACGGAAGCTCTTAAGCTTGTTACCATTAATCCTGCAATAATGCTGCATCTGGGAGACAGAACAGGCAGTATAAAGGTCGGGAAAGACGCTGATCTGGTACTATGGACCGACTATCCGCTTTCAGTCTATGCACGTGCAAGCAAAACAATGGTTGACGGCACATTCTATTTTGATGAAGAACAGGATGCAATAATGAAAGAGCAGATTGAGAGTGAACGAAACAGGATTATTGCTAACATTCTGCGAGAAGCGCCGGCAACAAGTTCAACAACTCCTAATTTTCCAATACGATGAGAAACAAGATATATTTTACAATACTGCTGATCCTTATCTGCCTGGCTCAGATAAAAGCGCAGAGTCCGGTTGTTGCTACGGCACAAATGAAACCGGTAATGCTTGTCGGCGGTACAATCCATACTGGCACCGGTAAGGTTATAGAAAATGGGACCGTAGTTTTTTCAGGCGGCAAAATAATCGCAGTTGGCAAGTCAGAAGATATAAAAGTTGATAAATCAGGTTCTGAAGTAATAGATGTAACCGGAAAACAGATTTATCCGGGTCTGATATTCCCGAATACGAGTATAGGATTGGTCGAGATTGGCAGCGGAGTTGATGTTGCAACCGACAACCGTGAAATTGGTGATCTGAATCCGAATGTTCGGGCAATTGCAGCCTATAACACCGATTCACATGTAATTCCTGTTTTAAGATCTAATGGCATTCTTCTTGTCCAGATCGTGCCTACGGGAACTCTGCTTCCCGGAACTTCCAGTGTTGTTCAGCTGGATGCATGGAATTGGGAAGATGCCGCTTATAAGATTGATAACGGCATCCAGCTTGGCTGGCCGAGAAAATCTTCATTTGTTGGAAGGAGAGGAGGTGGAGAATTTCAACCGGCAGCAACTACAGGCTCAGCCACATACGATAAAAATGTGGAAGCTCTCGAAAAAATCTTTACTGATGCTGTCGCATATGCAGCAATTGAAAAGCCAAAAGATGAAAATCTCAGACTTGAATCTCTGAAAGGGCTTTTCGATGGCACAAAAATCCTGTTTATCATTGCAAATGAGCCAAAAGGTGTAATTGCAGCGATCTCATTTGGCAAGAGATATGGTGTGAAGAAAATGGTTCTTGCAGGAGGCGACGAGTCGACCTGGGAAGTAAAGGATTTTCTTAAAGAGAATAATATCCCTGTACTTCTGTCTGATCCCCTTGGTCTTCCTAAGTATGATTACAGTGACACTAAACTTCCTTTCAAGCTGTCTGCAATGTTTAAAAAGGTGGGGATACTGGTAGGACTGACATATTCAAAACAGGCATATGGTAACCTTCCCTTTGCAGCAGGACAGACTGTAGCATATGGTCTCACAAAAGAGGAGGCTCTTCAGACAATTACCCTGAACAGTGCAAAAATACTGGGGATTGATGATAAAACCGGGTCTATTGAAGTAGGAAAGGATGCCAACATTGTTGTTTCAACGGGAGATATCCTGGATATATCAACAAATAATATAGAATATGCATTCATCACAGGGCGCAATATAAACCTCGATAACAAGCATAAGCAGCTATACAGACGGTTCCAGGCTAAATTTGAAAACATGAAATGAAAATAATCTCACTTGGACCGGCATATCCGTACCGGGGCGGGCCTGCTTCATTTAATGACCGTCTTGCCCAACAGTTTACTGCTGAGGGGCATGATATTGAAATATTCACATTCAGTCTGCAGTATCCAAAATTGCTTTTCCCGGGGAAAACACAATTTACTGATGGCCCGGAACCCGGGAATATTAAGATAACCCGGCTGGTCAATTCCATAAATCCATTTAACTGGATCGCTACCGGATTTAAGATTAAAAAAGCAAAACCCGACATTCTTCTCATCAGGTTCTGGCTGCCTTTCATGGGCCCTTGTTTTGGAACAATTGCCAGGATAGCAAAGTCGAACCGGCACACAAAAGTTATCTGTATTTTTGACAACGTTATACCACACGAAAAACGTCCCGGCGATAAAATTCTTACAACTTATTTTACAAATAGCATTGATGGGGCTATTGTAATGTCTCAGACTGTTCTGGATGATCTTAATAACTTCAGGAAAAATATTCCTGTTAAACTGTCTCCTCACCCTTTATTCGATAATTATGGTCTGGCAGTCGTGCGAAAAGAAGCATTAGCAGCGTTAAGGCTTGACACGGATAATTTATATCTCCTGTTCTTCGGATTCATCAGGGCCTATAAAGGACTTGATTTGCTGATCGAAGCATTTTCCGATAAACGATTGAGAAACAGGAAATTAAAGCTTATCATTGCCGGTGAATTTTACGAAGATGACAGAGTATACAGGGATCTTATTAAAAGGAATAATCTTGAAAATGACATTATCTTTTTTGATCATTTTATAAAAGATGAGGAGGTTCCTCTTTTTTTCAGTGCAGCCGACCTTGTTGTTCAACCATATAAGACTGCGACCCAGAGCGGGGTAACACAGATCGCCTTTTATTTTGATAAACCTATGCTGGTTACCGATGTTGGCGGCCTGAAAGAAATTGTTCAGGATGGAAAGTGTGGTTATGTTGTAAAGCCAGAACCTCAATTCATAACAGAAGCTATCATCGATTACTTCGAAAACAACAGGAAGCTAATTTTTACAGAAGGGGTGAAGCTGGAAAAAGATAAATTCTCATGGGATAAGATGACGGCGGCGATAGTGGAGGTATATAAAAGATGCCTCTCCCCAAGGGGCTGAGGCAGAAAAATTAGAAAGGTGAGGCATTTCAATCAGATATTCACCTTATCCTTGATCAGATAGCTATTCCGTTCTGATGAATTCCTGTTTACCAGTTCTCCCAGGAAACCTGTAAGGAAGAGGAACGATCCGATTATCATTACCGTAAGCCCGATGAAAAAGAATGGACTGTTAGTAACCAGAGGAGCCCTGAGATGATTAGAAATAAAAACCAGTTTTCTGACACCCAGATAACCGGCCATAGTAAAACCAATCAAAAACATCACAGTCCCAAGGGAACCGAACAGATGCATTGGACTTTTACCGAAACGGGTAATAAACCCGATTGTTAAAAGATCGAGATACCCTTTTATGAATCTGTCAAGTCCATATTTTGTAACCCCGAATTTTCGTGGCCGGTGTTCAACAATTTTTTCCCCAATCTTCCTGAAGCCGGCTTCTTTTGCCAGCATTGGTATGTACCTGTGCATCTCCCCAAAAACCTCAATACTCTTAACAACTTCTAACCGGTATGCTTTAAGGCCACAGTTAAAGTCATGAAGTTTTATCCCCGATGACCAGCGTGCAGTGCCATTATAAAATTTGCTTGTGAATCGCTTTACAAAGGGGTCATATCTTTTCTTTTTCCACCCCGATACAAGATCATATCCGTCATCCATGATCAGCTTTACAAGTTCAGGTATCTCATCAGGACTGTCCTGAAGATCTGAGTCCATTGTAATTACAACATCGCCGGCTGCTTCACTGAATCCTGTGTGAAGGGCAGCAGCTTTGCCATAGTTCCTCCTGAACCGGAAGCCTTTAACGAACTTATTCATCCCTGCCAATATTGTTATCTTTTCCCATGATGAATCAGAACTTCCATCATCAATGAAGATAATTTCATAAGATAGTCTGTTGTTTGTACAAACCCTTACGATCCATTCAGTTAATTCCTGAATAGATTCTTCTTCATTAAAAACAGGGATTACAATCGACAGATCCATCAGAATTGTATTCAGATTAGTTCGCAGGTGTGTCTATCAATGGATTACCTTCTTTTTTAACAAAGATACTTACGAGCAGCGTTATAATTGTTCCAAAAAACATAACCCCAAAAATACTGATAGGAGCCATTATAGCAGGTTTCATAATTTTTGCCTGCATTGCCATCGCGGTATCAATTGCTGCCTGGGGAGTTCCCTTGTCCACCAGTTTCTGTTCTGTAAATGCAAGCTGTTTAGCTAAAAGTCCGCTGTCAATAACAGTGTAGAGAATATATGTGAATACAGCCATTATAATTGCATAATAGAGGTAGATGACCACACCTGCACCAACCGACTGACCATAAGTTATATGGCCATGCATAGAGTTGTCGCGGTACGATTTAAGAAGATAATAGAGAAGGAAAATCTGAATTATAAAAAAAACATATCCCTGATATTGATTAAAGGAAAGATTCAGAAAATAAACAATGAGTGAGTAGACAACACCTACGAGGCCCATGATAAGACCATTTGTAAGATTCGTTTTCCAGACGTTGACTTTTTCTTCCATGATGTATATTATTTGATTGGTTAATAGTTTAATTGATTAACAACAAATATAATGTAAAAATAGAAATGAGAACTGATGTTAAATTGGAATAATTATTTTGCCGGCTACTGAAAAAAAAGTACTTTTGTGCGGGGTAAGTCTTATACGACCAGCTCCTGCTGAACTCCCCCAGGATCGGAAGGTAGCAAGGGCAGGCAGTTGTAGCGGTGCGATATAAGTAGCTTACCCTTTTTTTTAGTGCCTAAAGTTTGGAGTGCCTAAAGTACTTAGAGTTATAAATACTCTAGGCACTCTAGGCACTTCACACTTTAGTCACTTTTCTCTATATTTGTCGGAATTTTAGAACATCATGCTGATTCGAATATTTAACGAGAATCCAAACCCGAAGCATATCAGGCAAATAGTTGACCTGCTTGAAAGTGGCGGCATCATAATATATCCAACCGATACAGTTTATGCGATGGGTTGCGATATCCTGGCAACAAAATCAATCGAGAAGATAGCCCGTTTTAAAGGATTAAATCCCAAAAACCCGGAACTCTCCCTTATATTTCACGATATGAGTCAGCTTTCGGAATATACAATAATCAGGGATAATACAGTATTTAAACTATTGAAGAGAAACCTCCCCGGACCCTTTACTTTCATTGTACAGGCAAATAATCAGATTCCAAAACTATTCAAGAATAAGAAAAAAACTGTTGGTATCAGAATCCCGGATAATAATATTGTGCTTGAGCTGGTAAGAGAGCTGCGGCGACCGATTATTACAACATCAATACATGACCCTGATGAAGTAATTGAGTACACAACCGACCCTGAACTTATTTATGAGAAGTATTCTGATTTTACCGACGCGGTTATTGATGGCGGATATGGCAGGAACGAAGCATCCACAATTGTTGATTGTACTGGTGAAGAAATAGAAATTATAAGACAGGGACTTGGAATCCTGGAACTGTGAAAATCAATGTTTGTAAAAATTTCTGCTAAACAGGATCATAACCGTAAGAAGTTCAAGTCGTCCCAATAACATTAAAAATGATAGAAACCATTTGCCTTCCATTGGAAGAGCAGAATAATTTGTAAACGGACCGAATGTACCCAGGCCGGGGCCAATATTGCCAAGCATCGATGCAGAGGTACTGAAGGAAGTAACAAGATCATACCCCATAAAGGAAATAATAAAAGTACCAAGGCACATCACAAAAAAATATAATGTTATGAATACCAGCAGATTGTAGATCGTATTTTGTGAAATTATTCTTCCGTCGAGACGTACCGGTATAAAAGCATTTGGATGAATTAATCTTTTCAGTTCCTGCCGGCTGTTTTTTGTAATCAGAAGTAACCTTACAATTTTTATACCCCCGCTTGTTGAACCGGCAGTCCCTCCTGTAAACATCAGAATAAAAAAGATGATCAGTATTACGTTTCCCCATAAGTTATGGTCCTGAGTATAAAAGCCGGTCGTTGTTATTATGGATATAACATGAAAAGCACCATCAAGAATTGCTTTGCCGGAAGAGAAACCTGATTTAAAATAAAGTATCAGCGAGACTAGAACAACAAAGATAAAGCAGACCAGTGAGTAAAAAACGAACTCACTATTGCCAATGATCTTCTTGAAATTACCCTTAAGACCGAAGTAAATCAGAGTCATATTGGTTCCTGCAATAAACATGAATACTGTTATGACAATCATTACATAAGGAGTTGAAAAGGCAGCAATTCCATTGTTACGTGTAGAAAAACCTCCTGTCGACAAAGTCGAGAATGAATGACAGACTGCATCAAAAACCGGCATTCCTCCAAAGATTAGTAAGACGGCTTCTGAAAGGGTAATTAAGAAGTAAATAGTGACAAGACGTTTTGCCGCATCTTTAATCCTGGGATGGATCTTATCAGTAGATTGTCCAGAAAACTCAATTGCCGCAAGCTGGATATTAAAGGATTTTAATACCGGAAAAACAGAGAGTGAGATAAATATGATTCCGATTCCTCCAAGCCATTGAGTAAGACTTCTCCAGAACAGTATTCCGTGAGGCATCGACTCAATATTAGTAAGTATTGTAGCTCCGGTAGTGCTGAAACCTGACATTGACTCGAAAAAGGCATCACCAAAACTTCTTATTGAACCGCTGATAAGAAATGGTAAAGTTCCAAAAAGGCTAAAAATTATCCAGATACCCGTCACAATAATGTATCCTTCCTTGTTTCCGAAAATCCGCTCTTCATGACGGAGTGGAGTGAAAACCAAAACGCCTGTTACAACTGTAATAAAAGCAGAATATAAGAAAGAAGACGCTGCATGCTCTTGGTATATTAGACAAACTCCTGCCGAGATCAGCATGAACAAACCTTCAACAATGAGCAGCAGGCTGAAAGCCCTGGCTATTATCCTGAAGTTGACCATAAATAATCAGGTAAAATATTTAGAAAGTGTCTCGTAGGCTGAGGGTAATGTAAATACAACGACCTTATCATTAGCTTTTATTATAGTGTCGCCGGTTGCAATGAATGGTTCTCCATCTCTTGTTCCGCCTCCAACAATAGCATCCTTGGGGAAGTCAATACTTCTTAAAGTACCCTTGGTTATTTTTGAGTTTGCAGGAACATTAAACTCTATAACTTCTGCATCAGTTCCTGTCATGTATTTAACCTGTGTTACATTCGGATTAGTGGTGTGCCTGAATATTCTGCTTGCGGCGGCTATCTTTTTATTGATGATTGTGTCAATGCCTGTGTTCTCTGCAAGATTTATAAATTCCATGTTCTCAACCTCGGCAATAGTCTTTTTTACACCAAGCCTTTTTGCCAGGAGACACGATAGGATATTTGTTTCAGAATTACCGGTTACTGATACAAATGCATCCATTTTCCTTATTCCTTCCTGTTCAAGCAGATCAACATTTCTGCCATCACCATTAATAATAAGAGTACTGTCGAGGATCTCCGCGAGATCCTGGCATTTTTCAATATTTGAATCTATCAGCTTAACTTCACATGTTTTCTGAAGGTACAGGGCAACATGTTTACCTATCCTGCTACCCCCCAGTATCATTATATTTTTAGCTTCAAAATTTGTTTTCCCCGACGACTTCATCATTTCATCAATTCCCTCGTGCGTTGAGATAACAAAGACCATATCTCCGAACTGAAAATGTTCATTTCCTCGCGGAATGATAGTTATTGCATTCCTTTTTATTGCTACTGCCCTGTACTTATCATTTCTGTTATTAATAGCAATTTCCTGAAGGCTTTTGTTCAGGATAGGTGCCTTTTCATCAAGTTTCTGAACGTACATTGCCAGTTTGCCCTCTGAAAACTCCATGAATTCAGTTGATCCTGTTTCATGAAGGAGTCCAAGCACCTCACGCGCAGCGATCAGTTCAGGATATATCAGGGAGTCGACACCGATAGACTTAAAAAATTCCTGAGTGGAAGGCTCAAGATAGTCAAGATTGTCAATACGGGCTATTGTTTTTATGGCCCCAAACCTTTTGGCAAGAATGGATGAGGTTATATTGGTATCTTCGGAATGAGTAACTGCAATAAACAGGTCAGTTTTTTTGCGGAGTGCATCCAGTAAAATCTTTACGGATGTAGCAGAGCCTTCATAGGTCAAAACCTCAAGAGAACTGTCTATAGGTTTAAGCCGGGACTCTTCAGTATCGATAAGAATGATTTCATGATTTTCATTAGATAACATCTTGGCAAGATGCGTCCCAACTTCACCGGCTCCGGCAATTATTATTCTCATGAAAATTTTTTTTAAAAAAACATGACAAAATAAGAGATAAATCGCTTAATACTCAAGTTTTTTAGGACATTTATTTATTAACTTCTTATATCTGCTTAACAAATGCTCCCGATTTTCTTACAAAATGGATGGAGTCAATACCGGTAATCACAACCTGTTCAGGGATACGAAAACCTGAAGCCAACCCGGCTGAAAAAATAATTATCCCGGGAGGGTGCCGGAAATTTAAATTATTTTCAATATCAGGTTTTGAACCGGTAAGAATAACTATATCAGGAACGAATTCCTGAACAATGTTTTTGTTCAGAAAATCACTGATCAGTATCTTTTTCTCCCCTGCCCTGATACAGTAATGGTTATTCATCAGTGGGGTTGTTTTAATCCTGAGTCCAATTGATGCACAGTGTCTTTTTACTTCATTTGATACCAACGATGTATCGGAATAGAGATTCAGTATTTTGCCTGTTTTAATTCCGATTGTCGATGAACCTGGCGTATTGTATATGATTAATTCATTTCTGGTTCTTGATGAAATGTCTTTGGCTGCGCCAACGAAAGCAAAAAGGGTCATAAATAAAAAGGGATAAAATACCGGGAAAGATTTTCTATTCAACAGTGAACGAATAAACAGAAAAATTGAAATAGTAAGCAGTATACATTCAATATTCGTAATACCAATGTTTTCAATAGTAGAATATGGAAGTGAAGCGGCACGTGAAGTTAGCTGCTCCGTAAGACCGGTCAGGTAATTCAGGAGCAGAGCAAGAAATTGCGAAAGAAAATGAACCGGAAATATCATCAGAACCAGACATCCTGTAATAATCAACAGGTTCGAGAGCGGTACAATTGTAATATTTGCAAGGATGAAATATGTAGGGAACCTGTTAAAAAGCATAATTGTGAGGGGGAGAGTACCTGCCTGAGCTACAATAGTTACGACGGCCGATTGCCATATCTTATCTATTAGCCAGTTTTTAAAATGCAATATATTATAAAAGTCCTTGTAAAAACAGATTATATAAATAACTGCTGAATATGAAAGCAGGAATCCGGCATCGAAAAGTACAGATGGTTTTATAATGATTAGAATAAAGGCGGATGCCAGCACGGAGTTTATTCCGTTTACAGGTCTCTTCATCAGCGTACCGGCCTGGAGAAAGGTAAACATCAGGGTCGCTCTGAGAACTGAAGGAGTGAGGCCTGTCACAAATGCAAATGACCAGAGTATGAGAATTGTTATTAAAATCCGGAGAAAATTAAACCTCCCTTTTATAAAAAACAGAAGATTAAATACAAACCAACTCAGGAGAACAGCATGAAGCCCTGATACTGCCATAATATGCATAACACCGGCTTTAATAAAATTCAGTTTCTGTTCGGGATCCAGCATGCTTTTCTGACCAAGAATAATTGCTGCCACCAATGCCAGTCGCTCACCGGTAATGCCTCGTTCCCTATACATCTGGATGATCTTCTCTCTGATGATCAATGCCCTGTGAATCAGTTTTCTGTGAACAGGAACGGTATGGCTTATAATATCATGGCTATTTGTAAATGCATAATACCTGATACCCTGGGTTTCCATATAGAACCTGTAATCGAACTCATTTGGATTGCCTCTGTTTGAAATTTCAACCGGCGTACAGCCGATAATCAGTATATCACCGGGCAGGAATGGGACCGCCGATAAATCTTTTTTATTGTATAAGATGATGGACCCTGTTACTGATTCAGAATTTTTGCCATCAGATTTCCGGTTAAGTTTTACTCTTAACCTGATGCTATTTTCTTTCTCTTCGGGAAAGTCGGAGAGGGTGCCGGTGAACACTGTCCTTTCAGGTCGAAGTGTTGAAATGCTGTTTTTTTCGTTAGTGTACAGGATCAAGCCGCATATGAAAAGTGAGACTGTCATGGCCAGACCATAGATATGGTTGACCTGATATTTATTAAACAACAGGCTGATTAAAAATCCGGAAATAATGATAATAACAACAATTACCAGGAAAGTAATATCCGGTTTGAAGTAAAGGCCTGAAATAATTCCGGCACATAACGGCAGGCCAATACGAAGAAATGGAATTTCTTTATGTAGCACAGTCCGCAGCTAATGAGACCTAATAAAGTTAAGAAAAAGTTTGGAGTGAGCTAGAGTTTAGAGTGACTAAAGTTGTGAAGAAGTTTAAATTCTTATTCTTTTATTCTACCTGCTTTCTCAAGTAGCTTATCTATATAGTCTTGTGTAAAGTTATAGAATATTATAGGAGCACTGGTCGAATCATTCAATTCAGGAACCTTAGATGCTGTAATTGGATTATCAGAACTGGCCAAACTTTTTGGATACCCAAAATCAAAATATATTATGTAGTTTCCCCTATCCCAGAAATATATCTTATCCATTATCCATCTTCCTTTTGGACCCGGGAGATAAACATTTGATATTTTTTTTGACAACCAATCATATTTTTCTCCCTGGCCAATTAAGGTTGGTGTTCCATATTTTTCTTTATATGATTCAAATAATTTTTTAAGTTCATTCAGGTCACAATTATATGAAAATATTGGTTCTGTGATATTTGACCTGTTGCATAGAGTTAATTGAATACTGGTTAACCTTTGATCAATTATATAACTCCCTCTAAGATTAACTTTTGCACAGAGGGAAGGACTTATTCCTGCAAAATCATAGTATAAGTTTTTTTGTTTATTTCCAACTACATCTGTAGTTTCAAAATAATGCAATTCACCTATATTAAGTAAAGAATCCATTATACTATTGACTTTCAAATAGTCCATATCAAGATAAAACCCATGAAAACCAATTTTCTCGACTTGATGTTTTGAATTGTATGATTTTGTATTACAGGAACTTAATAATAATATTTGCATAACAATCAGAACATAAATAAGAAGACCGTGTTTGTAACGAATTAATTTCATAATAACATCATTAAATAATACTTGAAATTAGAGCGGTAAATATCATTATCAAATTTACTCAAGTAAATAGCTAAAGTCAAATTTATTATAGCAGTCAAATAACTAATTTACAGAAAAATTAATGGTCGTCACTAAAAGGTCTTAAATTCATTTTATTTTCTGCCCGTGTAGAATGGTCTTGTATTCGGCTTCAAACTGGCCTTTACTAATAGCCGTGAGTTTACCTTTAAGGAGCCTTCTTCTAAGTGGATTTATTTTGTCGGTGAAAAGAATACCTTCAAGATGATCATATTCATGCTGGATTATCCGGGCTTTGTAACCATCGAACACCTCATCGTGATACTGCCAGTTTTCGTCATAATAGGTTATCTTTATATGTGACTCACGCATTACTTCTTCCCGCAGATTAGGGATGCTTAAACAACCTTCATTCATAGGCTGCAACTCGCCGCATCTTTCAGAAATTTGAGCATTAATGAAGGTTTTTTTGAAATCGGCGAGTGAAGGCTCATCTTCAAGGAGAGGTTTACCGTCGATCACAAATATTCTTATTGATTTTCCAATCTGTGGTGCTGCAAGACCCATTCCTTCGGAGTGGTACATAGTCTCAAAAAGATCTTCTATCAATTGATTAAGTCCCGGATAATCCTCCTTAATCTCTTCGGCAACTTTTCTTAGTACCGCGTGTCCGTATATAACAATCGGGTAAGTCATTTCAGTTAATTATTTTCTGTTTTGTTAGATCTTTTATCAAGGAAAGACTGAAGAATTATAGCGGCACTTATTTTATCAACCATCGATTTATCCTTTCTGTCTTTCTTTTTCACTCCTCCATCGATCATTGTCCTGAAAGCCATTTGTGATGTAAATCTTTCGTCTGCCAGATATATATGTTTTTCAGGGTATGTTCTCTTAAGCTTCTTTATAAACGGATTAATGTAAACAACAGATGTACTGGGCTGGTTGTTCATCTGTACAGGATATCCGATAACAAAAGCATCTACCTCGTTGGTTTTAAGATAGTCTTTTATATAGTTGTCAAATTCAACGGGATTTACAGTAATCAGAGGTGAAGCGAATATCTGCAACGGATCTGTAACTGCCAGCCCGATCCTTTTTGAACCATAATCTATTCCGAGTATCCTGCCCATAATTTTATACAAGCGACAAAAGTACAAAAAAAGTAGAGACGTCCAATTTGGGCGTCTCTACAATATTATTGTAAAACAATTATTATTCTGTTTTTGTTTCTGGTTCTACTGCGGCAGCTGCTGCTGCAAATTCCATTGCAGCCATCCGCTGATATGATTTGTACCGCCATTTGGCGTTCTCTTCGGCAGCCTTGAAAAGTACATCAGCCTCACCCGGGAATGCTTTCATCAGCGAAGTATAGCGTACTTCCGACTTCAGAAAATCCTGGAACTTCGACCAGTCAGGTTCTTTTGAATCGAGTGTGAAAGGATTCTTACCTTCATTTTCGAGAAGGGGATTAAACCTGTAAAGATGCCAGTAGCCAGCTTCAACAGCATGTTTTGTCTCGAGCTGAGTCTTGCCCATTCCATCCCTTAAACCGTGGTTAATACAGGGAGCGTAGGCAATAATAAGAGATGGTCCAGGAAAAGCTTCCGCTTCTTTTAAAGTCTTGAAATACTGTGAGTTACTTGCACCCATAGCAACCTGCGCAACATAAACATAACCATAGCTCATAGCCATCATTCCAAGATCTTTCTTCCGGATTTTTTTACCTGAAGCTGCAAATTTTGCCACTGCTCCTGCCGGAGTTGATTTGGAGGCCTGACCTCCGGTGTTTGAATAAACTTCTGTATCGAGTACCAGAATATTTACATCTTCACCTGAAGCTATAACGTGATCGAGACCACCGTAGCCGATATCATAAGCCCAACCGTCGCCACCAAATATCCAATGTGATTTTTTAACCAGGTATTGCTTAAGACTCAATATCTCTTTTGCAATTTCCGATTTTTCTTTGGTGCAGGCTTCTATAACCTTTGCAGATGCAATTTTTGAAGCCTGAGCGTTATTTTTTCCCTTCAGCCATTCTTCAAACACAGCTTTGGTCTCAGCACTTACAGAACCGTTTGCCAAAGCCCCGGTCATACGTAAAGCTATACGATCTCTCAGTTTAGAGGCCCCGAGTGACAAACCCAGTCCATACTCCGCATTGTCCTCAAATAATGAGTTTGCCCATGCCGGTCCCTGACCATTTTTGTTATGTGTGTATGGAGTAGAAGGAGCGGAGCCACCATATATTGAGGAACATCCCGTAGCATTTGAAACTATCATTCTATCTCCAAAAAGCTGTGTTATTGCCTTGATATAAGGTGTTTCGCCGCAACCTGCACAAGCTCCTGAGAATTCGAACAATGGCTGAGCGAACTGGCTGTTCTTAACATTAACAAATTTATCTACAATTGTTTCTTTATAACCAACTTTTTCATTCATATATGTCCAGCGGGGAACTTCCTCAAGCTGCGTTTCAAGTGGTTTCATTATCAATGCCTTATTCTTTGAAGGGCAAACGTCAGCGCAGTTGCTGCAACCTGTGCAGTCAAGCACGCTAACCTGCATTCTGAACCTGAACTGTTTCAGAACTCCGGGGATTCCCTGGATAGTTGCTGTTCCTGCAGGAGCATTTGCCATCTCTTCTTCAGATAAAAGGAAGGGACGAATAACTGCATGAGGACAAACGTATGAACACTGGTTACATTGAATACATTCTTTTGGCTGCCACTCCGGAACGTTGACTGCGATGCCACGTTTTTCGTACTGGGATGTACCTGATGGGAAAGTTCCGTCTTCCCTGCCGGCGAATGCGCTTACAGGCAGATCATCACCTTTCATACTGTTTATAGGTTCCATTACATTACGGATGAATTCCGGAATATCACGGTTATCAACAGTTTTTGTGACTTTAATGTCTGCCCATTCTGCAGGAATTTCAACCTTTTCAACACTGCCACCTTTATCTACGGCGGCATTATTCATCTTAACGACCTCTTCCCCTTTTTTACCGTAGCTTTTATAAATTGCCTTTTTCATTTCTGATTCGGCTTTTTCATAAGGAATCACGTTTGCCACTTTAAAGAAAGCAGCCTGCATTATTGTATTGGTACGATTTCCCAGTCCGAGTTCTTCTGCAATTAAGGTTGCATTGATAATATAAAAGTTGATATGGTTCTCAGCCATATACTTCTTCATATGATCAGGGATCCGTTTCTTTGTCTCTTCTGCATCCCATATGGAGTTGAGAAGGAAAGTTCCGTTTTTCTTCAACCCTTTTAGCATATCATACTTATCGAGGTATGATGGTACATGACATGCGACAAAGTCAGGTGTATTTACAAGGTAAGGTGAGCGGATTGGTTTATCACCAAAACGCAGATGTGATGTTGTAATACCACCCGATTTTTTTGAGTCGTAAGCGAAATATGCCTGGCAATATTTATCGGTTGAATCACCGATAATTTTGATAGAGTTTTTATTTGCGCCAACTGTACCGTCTGATCCCAGTCCATAGAATTTTGCTGAGTATGTGCCTGGAAGGGCAACATGAATTTCAGGAAGTATTGGAAGAGATTTGAAAGTAACATCATCAACAATACCAAGAGTAAACTGGTTCTTAGGTTCTTTGAGCTTCATGTTCTCGAAGACAGAGAGAACCATACTTGGAGTAGTATCTTTCGAACTTAGTCCGAAACGGCCACCTACTATCACCGGTCTTTCCTGTCTGTCGTAGAACATCTCTTTAACATCAAGATAAAGAGGTTCTCCGTTAGCTCCAGCTTCTTTGGTTCTTTCAAGAACAGTTATTTTCTTTACGGATTTCGGGAAAATATCGAAAAAATATTTTGAAGAGAAAGGACGATAAAGATGTACAGTAATCAATCCTGTTTTTTCTCCTTTAGCTGCGAGGTAGTCGATAGTTTCTTTGGTAGTTTCTGTCACTGACCCCATCGCAATAATGATGTTCTCAGCATCCGGAGCACCATAATAAGTGAATGGTTTATATTCTCTTCCAGTAAGTTTGGTTATTTGAGTCATATAGGAGTTTACAATATCCGGTATAGGCTCGTAAAATTTATTAATGGACTCTTTAGCCTGGAAGAAAATATCCGGGTTCTGTGCAGTTCCCCTTGTTACCGGATGCTCAGGATTCAAAGCATTTTCACGGAATTTTCTGAGGGCATCCAGATCAATGAGTTTCTTAAGGTCCTCCATCTCGAGATATTCGATTTTCTGAACTTCGGCAGATGACCGGAAACCATCAAAGAAATGCATAAAAGGGATCCTCGATTTTATTGCAGAAAGGTGTGCTACACCTGCAAGATCCATAATCTCCTGTACACTACCGCTGGCCAGCATTGCAAAACCTGTCTGGCGAGTGGCGTAAATATCACTGTGATCACCAAATATTGAAAGTGCATGTGCAGCAACTGCACGGGCACTTACATGAAAAACACCCGGGAGAAGTTCTGCTGCAATCTTGTACATATTGGGTATCATAAGAAGCAAGCCCTGTGAGCAGGTGAAAGTTGAACAAAGAGCACCTGTCTGCAATGCACCATGCAAGGCACCGGCTGCACCTGCTTCTGATTGCATTTCAACTACTTTAACCTGTTCTCCGAAAATGTTCTTAAGTCCGTTGGCAGCCCATTCATCAATGAATTCTGCCATAGTGGAAGAAGGTGTGATAGGATATATGCAAGCTACTTCGCTAAACATATATGCAACATGCGCAGCAGCCTGATTGCCATCGCATGTTATAAATTTTTTTGTTCCCATTGTGATTTATATATTTGATTTAAAAGTGTGTTTTTAAAATAAAGCGCAAAAATATAAAAATTCAGTAATCGTTATCCTCCATTCATTGAAACCAGAAATTCTTCATTCGACTTAGCCTGAAGCAGCCTGTCGCGAAGGAATTCCATTGCTTCAACCGAATTCATATCAGTGAGGAAATTGCGCAAAACCCATATCTTTTGAAGAACGGTTTTATTCAGAAGCAGATCTTCTCTTCGTGTGCTTGAAGCCGGGATATCAATTGAAGGGAATATCCTCCTGTTTGAAAGCTTACGGTCAAGCTGTAATTCCATGTTACCTGTTCCTTTAAATTCCTCAAAGATGACATCATCCATTTTTGATCCTGTTTCTGTAAGAGCTGTGGCAAGAATAGTAAGTGATCCGCCATTTTCAATGTTACGTGCTGCGCCGAAAAACCTCTTTGGCTTATGGAGAGCATTGGAGTCTACACCTCCTGATAATACTTTTCCCGATGCAGGGGCTGTTGTATTGAAAGCTCTTGCAAGTCGGGTAATTGAGTCAAGAAGAATTACAACATCATGACCACACTCAACAAGCCGTTTTGCTTTTTCAAGTACAATATTGGCAACCCGGCAATGACGCTCGGCAGGTTCGTCGAATGTTGAAGCAATAACTTCAGCTTTCACATTTCTTGCCATATCTGTAACCTCTTCAGGACGTTCATCTATAAGTAATATCATAAGGTAAACTTCCGGATGATATTTTGCTATCGCATTGGCAATCTCCTGAAGAAGAATGGTTTTACCGGTTTTTGGCTGAGCTACAATTAACCCGCGCTGTCCTTTCCCAATAGGAGTAAACATATCTATTACCCTCACCGACAGCGATCCTTCACCAGGCTGGCACAGAGTAAATTTCTCATCGGGAAAAAGAGGAGTGAGAAAGTCGAATGGAACTCTGTCCCTTATAAAATCGGGACTTCTTCCATTTATCTCGTCAACTTTGATTAATGGGAAATATTTTTCACCCTCTTTAGGTGGCCGGATTGATCCTTTAATTGTATCTCCTGTCTTAAGACCGAAAAGTTTTATCTGGGATTGGGATACATATATATCATCGGGTGAGTTCAGATAATTGTAATCGGGCGATCTTAAAAATCCGTATCCATCGGGCATAATCTCAAGAACGCCTGTATTATATATTATACCTTCAAAATCATA
>Ga0209744_1000067_pt1 | contig 30711 bp, 22 predicted proteins | sample BarGraNGADG00311_2_FD_184494 | JGI IMG/M metagenome (GOLD analysis project Ga0209744, IMG submission 184494) | Arctic peat soil microbial communities from Barrow, Alaska - Barrow Graham LP Ref core NGADG0004-311 (SPAdes) (version 2) | ecosystem: Environmental > Terrestrial > Soil > Wetlands >... | reverse complement strand
ACGAAGGGACGAAGAGACGAAGGGACGGAGAGACGAAGAGACGAAGGGACGGAGGGACGGAGGGACGAAGAGACGAAGGGACGGAGAGACGGAGGGACGGAGGGACGGAGGGACGGAGGGACGGAGGGACGAAGAGACGAAGGGACGGAGAGACGGAGGTACGGAGAGACGGAGGTACGGAGGGACGAAGGGACGAAGAGACGAAGGGACAAGAACGAGATCAATAATATTTTGTATTTTTAGATTGGAATAATCATTGTCTTACTTAAAACGCTGTAAAATGAAAATCAGATCTCACAGAGAATTGGATGTGTATATCCTTTCATTTGGTACTGCCATGAAAATTTTTGAAATATCTAAGAGTTTCCCTAAAGAAGAGACCTATTCTTTGACTGATCAAATCAGACGGTCTTCAAGGTCAGTTTGTGCCAATCTTGCAGAAGCATTCAGGAAAAGGAGATATCCAAAATCTTTTATTTCAAAACTTTCTGATTCTGAAAGTGAAGCAGCAGAAACTCAAACATGGCTGGATTTCTCCTTAAATTGTGGATATATAACTGAAGCAGAGCACCATGATTTAAACGATACTTATGACAGAATATTAGGAAAACTTGTAACAATGTCACTTCATCCAGAGAATTGGAGTTGGTAATATCCCTTAGTCTCTTAGTCTCTTAGTCCCTTAGTCCCTTAGTCCCTTAGTCCCTTAGTCCCTTAGTCCCTTAGTCCCTTAGTCCCTTAGTCCCTTAGTCCCTTAGTCCCTTAGTCCCTTGGTCCCTTAGTCTGTTAATTATTCGGGATTTTACTATCTTTGACCGAAATTTTTAATTAATTTGATTTTATTAATCGCAGATCCAATGGGGAAACGGTTTCCTGAATATAAAGGTCTTGATCTTTCAGTAGTAAATAAAGAGATTCTCAGAATATGGGATGAGAATAATACTTTTAATAAAAGTGTCCGTGAAGTAAATGGGAAAGGTGAATTTGTATTTTATGAAGGTCCGCCTTCTGCCAATGGCATCCCAGGCATTCATCATGTTATGGCTCGCACCATCAAAGACGCGATCTGCCGTTTTAAAACCCAGTGCGGATACGAGGTGAAGCGTAAGGCGGGCTGGGATACCCATGGATTGCCCGTGGAACTTGGTGTTGAAAAAGATCTTGGTATCACAAAGGAAGATATCGGCACAAAAATATCGATTGAAGATTACAACAAAGCCTGCCGTACCGCTGTAATGAAATACACAGATCTTTGGGAAGACCTCACACGGAAAATGGGATACTGGGTTAATATGGAACACCCTTATGTGACTTACGATAATCGTTATATCGAATCTCTGTGGTGGCTGCTTACAGAACTCTACAAAAACGGACATCTCTATAAAGGCTATACTATCCAGCCATATTCACCGGCTGCAGGAACCGGTCTGAGTTCCCATGAACTTAATCTTCCCGGTTGTTACCGCGACGTAAAAGATACAACCTGTATAGCGCTTTTTAAACTTATAAGGGATAAAAAATCGGAATTCCTTTATAACAAGGTCGATACGCCTGATTTAAACATGATGGCCTGGACAACAACTCCATGGACACTACCTTCAAATACCGCCCTGGCTGTCGGAAAAGAGATAAGATATATAAAGGTACGGAGCTTCAACCCTTATTCGGGAGAGCCGATCACAGTAATTATTGCCAAAGACCTTCTCAATTCTTTGTTCCCGGAATCAAACGCGGCTCTTGAATTTTCAGAATATAAACCCGGAGACAAGAAGATCCCTTTCAAGGTTTCCGGAGAATTCACCGGAGCTGACCTTGAGGGAATAAACTATGAACAGCTTATAGACTGGATGAACCCGGGAGAAGGTGCATTCAGGGTACTGACCGGCGACTTTGTCACCACCGAAGATGGTACCGGAATCGTTCATATTGCCCCTACCTTTGGTGCCGATGACTATCGTATTGCTAAAGAAACCGGAGTACCTCCACTTCTTGTTAAGAGGAAAGACGGATCCTTAGGTCCGATGGTAGATAAAAGAGGTTACATGGTTCCCTTGATAGATCTTGATGAAACTTTTGTTAAACAAAATGTCAACAAAAAAACATACGCAGCTTTCGAGGCTAAACCAGTCAAAAATGAATATGATTCAAGTCTTCCGCCCGAAACTGAGACATTAGATGTTGAAATAGCAGTAATGCTTAAGCAGCAGGGTAAAGTCTTCCGGATTGAAAAACAGATACACAGTTATCCTCATTGCTGGAGAACCGACAAGCCGGTCTTATACTATCCTCTTGATTCCTGGTTCATCAAAACAACTGCATTCAGGGATCGTATGATTGAGCTTAACAATACCATTAACTGGAAACCTCAATCTACAGGCACAGGAAGATTTGGCAAGTGGCTCGAAAACCTTGTTGACTGGAACCTCTCCCGTACAAGATATTGGGGAACACCTCTTCCAATATGGGTTTCGGAGGATCGGACCGATGAATTATGCATAGGTTCCGTTGCTGAATTGAAAAGACAAATTGAACTTTCAGTTAAAGCCGGCTGTATGAAGAATAATCCTCTTGAGAACTTCGTTGAAGGAGACAACTCTCTGGAGAATTATGAAAAATTTGACCTCCACCGTCCTTTTGTTGATGAAATAATTCTTGTCAGCCCAGGAGGTACTAAGCTTTTCCGCGAGCCTGATCTGATAGATGGCTGGTTCGACTCGGGCGCAATGCCATATGCTCAGGTACACTATCCTTTTGAAAATAAGGATAAATTCCATGAGATGTTCCCAGCCGATTTTGTTGCTGAAGGCGTCGATCAGACAAGGGGCTGGTTCTTTACTCTTCATGCCATAGCAACAATGATTTCCGATTCAGTTGCTTTTAAGAACATAATTTCAAACGGACTTGTTCTCGATAAGAACGGGAACAAAATGTCGAAGAGGTTGGGGAATGCTATCGATGCTTTCTCTGCTATTGAGGAGAATGGTTCCGACCCGTTGCGCTGGTATATGATAACCAACTCGCAACCCTGGGATAATCTTAAGTTCGACATCTCAGGCGTGGATGAAGTTAAACGCAAGTTTTTCGGTACTTTGTTTAATACTTATTCCTTCTTTTCACTCTATGCAAATGTCGACGGTTTCAGTTACTCTGAAAAAGAGATTCCTGTTAAAGAGAGACCTGAGATTGACTGCTGGATAATCTCCCTGCTCAACTCACTGGTAAAAGAGGTCGGAAGAAGTTATGAGGATTATGATCTGACCCGTGCCGGACGGGCTATTCAGGATTTTGTCACTGAAAACCTGAGCAACTGGTATGTGCGGCTGAACAGGAAACGCTACTGGGGTGGGGAATATGACAAGGATAAACTTGCAGCTTTTCAGACGCTTTATATCTGTCTTGAAACCGTCAGCCAGCTGGCTGCACCGATAGCTCCTTTCTATATGGACCGGCTTTTCAGCGATCTGAATGATGTTACCGGAAGACATAAGGAAAAATCTGTTCACCTGGCTCTTTTTCCGGAATATGATGAGACTCTCATTGACAAAGCTCTCGAAGAGAGAATGGATATTGCTCAGAAAGTATCTTCCATGATACTCGGGCTACGAAGAAAAGTAAGCATTAAAGTCCGTCAGCCGTTAGCGAGGATAATGGTCCCTGTTCCTGATAAATATTTCAGGGAGAAATTTGAAGCAGTTAAAGATCTGATACTTGCCGAAGTCAATGTTAAAGGAGTTGAATATATTGATGACACTGCTTCTATTCTTGTCAAAAAAATAAAACCGAATTTCAAAACACTTGGTCCCAGGTATGGCAAGCTGATGAAAGAGATCAGCAATATAATTTCTGAACTCAAGCCTCAGGAGATCGTGGAATTTGAAAACACAGGAAATCATAATATCAATATAAACGGTCAGCAGATAGTTCTTACAACGGAAGATGTTGAGATAATCTCCGAAGATATTCCGGGCTGGCAGGTTGCCAATGATGGTAAACTCACTGTTGCTCTTGATATAACAGTATCCGACGAGTTGCGTTATGAAGGAGTTGCCCGTGAGTTCGTCAACAGGATCCAGAATATCCGTAAGGAGAATGGGTTTGATGTCACCGACAAGATAACTGTACTTATCGAAGATCATGAGTTCGTCCGTGAGGCTGTAAAAAGACATGCTTCATATATTGCTTCGCAGACCCTCGCTACAACTGTTGATCTCGTGAACAGCTTCAGCGGCAATAACATACGGGAAGTGGAGATTGACGAGGTGGTGGTAAGGGTAGTGGTTACAAAGAATGGTTGAGTTCAGGAACTGAATTATTTAACTACATTTGTTTCAACATCAAACTCGTAAATCATATCAGATGAAACGAATCTTAGTCACCGGCGGTGCCGGATTTATAGGATCTCACCTTTGTGAACGATTGCTTGATCTGGGAAATGAGGTGATCTGTCTCGACAACTATTTCACAGGCTCGAAGCAGAATATAATACATCTGCTCCATCACCCCTATTTTGAGCTTATACGGCATGATGTTACAATGCCTCTCTTTGTTGAAACGGATGAGATATATAACCTTGCCTGTCCGGCCTCTCCTGTTCACTACCAGTATAATGGCATTAAAACGATCAAGACTTCGGTTATGGGTGCGATCAATACGCTCGGCCTTGCAAAAAGAACAAAATCAAAGATCCTGCAGGCGTCAACCAGCGAGATATATGGAGATCCCGAGGTACATCCCCAGGATGAGTCTTACTGGGGAAATGTGAACACACTAGGACCAAGGGCGTGCTATGATGAAGGGAAGAGATGTGCCGAAACACTTTTTATGAACTACCACGATCAGAATAATGTGCGAATAAAAATTGCACGGATCTTTAATACTTATGGTCCGAAGATGAATTCCAATGATGGAAGGGTTGTCTCCAACTTCATTGTCCAGGCACTAAAGGGGAAAGATATAACAATCTACGGCGACGGCACCCATACACGTAGTTTTCAGTATGTTGATGATCTTCTTGACGGACTTATTAAATTGATGGATACACCTGACAGTTTTACCGGACCGGTAAACCTTGGAAATCCTGTTGAGATTACAATTAATTATCTCGCCGGAATGATAATAAAAATGACAGGGTCAAAATCAAAAATTATTTATCTTCCGCTTCCACAGGATGATCCTAAACAGCGCAAGCCTGATATTACGCTGGCAAAAAAAGAGTTAGACTGGTCTCCGAAGGTTGATGCAGAAACCGGACTGGCGAAGACGGTGGAGTACTTCAGGACCGTACTGAAGAAGTGAAGGGGAGAATGGGAGAATGGGAGAAGGGGGGGATTGGGAGAACTCAATACTTTGGGACCCATTTTTCAGGATGATAGATCATCATTACAATTTTCCCAATTATTCTCTCATATTCTAGGTAGATCTTCTGGTGAACTTCATTAGTAATATAACCACATTCTAATGAATAATCCAACCACACTTGTGTTTCGGCTGCTTCTGCTTCAGAATCAGATAGTTTTGCAACAAATGCTTTTTCATATCTTCTCTTTCTAAAAGCTTCCGCAATATTTGCTGAAACTGATCGTGAGCTCCTACGGACTTGTGAGGTCAGTGCATAGGTTTCTTCTTTAGGAAACGTTTTAGTAAAAAGAAATATCTGCATTGACGATTTAAACGACAATTGAAATACCTCTAATTCTTTGTGAGATTTAATAATGTTCATGACAATTAGTTTAAGCAGCGACAATAACAAATTTAATAAAATTCTTTCACCTTTACAAAATTATCTGGATTTCCCTTTCTCCATTTCTTCCCCTCTCCGCTTCTTTTCTTATCCCCCCTTCACCCCTTCCCCCATTCTCCCATTCCATTGATATAAATTCCCTGACACTAATCGTATTTAGGTAATTTCCTGATATCTTTGAACCATGATAGACCGATCTACCATTGAACGCATACTTGATGCTGCTCAGATAGTTGATGTAGTACAGGAGTTTGTTCCTCTGAAGAAAAGGGGAGTAAACTACCTGGGGTTATGTCCTTTCCATAATGAGAAGACCCCTTCATTTACTGTATCTCCTTCAAAAGAAATCTTCAAATGCTTTGGTTGCGGAAAGGCCGGCAATTCAGTCAATTTTGTGATGGAGCATGAGCACCTGACCTACCCTGAAGCACTTAAATACCTTGCAAAGAAATATCATATTGAGATAGTTGAAAAAGAGCTCACACAGGAAGAGCTTGAAAAACAGAATGAAAGAGAGAGCCTTCTAGTCGTTACATCATATGCAGCACGTCAGTTCACCGAAAATCTTTTTCATACTGACGAAGGAATATCCGTAGGCCTTACCTATTTCAAGGAGAGAGGCTTCCGTCAGGATACACTGAAGAAATTCGAAGTTGGTTATAGCTTTGACAAACGTGATGCCTTTTCTAAAAAGGCCCTCGAAGATGGATACAAGCAGGATTTTCTTGTAAAGACCGGTCTTTCAATTCAGCACGAAGATCATATCTTCGACAGGTTCAGCAGCAGGGTGATGTTCCCGATTCACTCTCTTTCAGGGCAGATACTCGGGTTCGGTGGCAGAATCCTCAAAACTGACATCAAGACAGCAAAATATCTGAACTCTCCCGAGTCGGAGATTTACCATAAGAGCAGAATACTTTACGGCATATTCCAGGCAAGGAAATCAATTTCACAGGAAGACCGGTGTTATCTTGTTGAGGGTTATACCGATGTGATGTCGCTTCACGAAGCTAATATTGAAAATGTCGTAGCATCATCCGGCACCTCTCTTACCCAGGAGCAGGTAAGATTAATTAAAAGATTTACCCAGAACATTACAATCCTCTATGACGGCGATGCTGCCGGAATAAAAGCTTCTCTCAGAGGAATAGACCTGGTTCTGGAAGAGGGCATGAATGTTAAGATAGTTCTTCTTCCGGATAACGAGGACCCTGATTCCTATTCAAAAAAAATAAGTAATGAGGAGTTCCTGAAATTCCTTAAAACGAACGAAACTGATTTTATACGCTTCAAAACACAACTTCTTCTGTCAGAAGCTAATAACGACCCTGTCAGAAAAGCCGATCTGATACGCGATGTTGTGAAGTCAATTGCCGTCATCCCCGAAGCAATAACAAGAACTGTTTATATTAAGGAATGCAGTACTGTTCTTGAGGTAAGCGAGCCAATCCTTTATCATGAGGTGGATAAGCTCCGGCATCAAAAGAGTTTCCAGGACAGAAATAAATACCCGGGTCCGGAAGATCTTCCTGTTCCTCCACCTTTGATCGTTAAACCATTACAAAATGAAACTGTCACTTATTATTCTGAAGAAGCGGTAGTCAAGTGGCTTCTGAAATATGGCAGTGTGGAGTTTGAAAGAACGATTAACAAAGAAGACGGTAAAGAGGAGATGTTAACTGTTTCTGATTATATTGTTAGAGAAATCACATCTGACGATCTTCAGTTTGATGACACGGTCTGCTCAAAGATATTTGCCGATTTCCAATTTCATGTTGAACATGGGCTTATTACAGGTGAAAAGCAGTTTGTAAAGCATGAAGATCCGGAGATATCAAGACTGTCGGCTAATCTGCTATCAGAGCCGCACCAGCTGAGTAAAATATGGAAAGAGAAGCAAACCTTCGTTGAGACGGAAGAGATGAAGCTGAAAGAGATTGTGGGTGATGCTGTACTTAAATTCAAGAGTGATAAGATCATGATAAAAAGAAAGGAGATCATGGTCCTGCTCGAAGAGGCTGTAAAAGCCAACGATTCTGAAAAAGTGCTCCTGTTACAGAAAAGATATGCAAATCTTAGTGTTGTCCTTGGATTGATTTCAAGGAAACTGGGAAACAGGATATTACTTTAATTTTTACCTACTAACCATATTTATTACTAATTTTGAACTATTATTTGTGAAAAAATGAAAGGGGTACACTATTTCTTCATAATAATTCTTTTGCCGCTGGCTTTTTCCTGCAAACCCGGAGGAAAGGATAAGGGTTCTTTTGTGCCGGTTTTCTCAACTTATTCAGACTCTGCAAGTACTCATCCATTGGAACCTAAGAATGAGATATTCTATGGCATTCTTACACCAGTTGAAATATGCACAATCTTTAACAGGCTTGGAGTACCTTACAATAAGGCCGCGCTAAATCCCATTTCCAACAGGGATCAATATTTAAGCAGTTCAAAGGCCGCAATCAATACGGGTATTTATGGGGTTGATTTCGGGTATCTTAATGTATTTGGTATCGGTCAGGAGATAATCGACTATATGGTAACTATCCGCGAAATGAGCAACAGGCTTGGAATACCCGATAGCTACCTGATGGAACCTATCAAAAGGGTTCAGAGCGATATTTCTGAACCGGATACAATCCTGTTCCTCATGAATGATGCCTACACTAAAATGGAGGCTCATCTGCGGGAGGGAGGAAGAGAGAGTACTGCCGGACTTATGATTATGGGAGGGTGGGTAGAAGCTATGTTTATTGCTACGCAGCTCGTTTATAACCCGGCAAACCCCGATCCGGTGGTAATCCAGAAAATCGCCCAGCAGAAATATACACTAACTTCCCTGCTCAGTTTCATGAAAAACTATTATGACGATCCTGTCATTGTTTATTATTCGAAAAAACTAAAGTACCTGAAGAACTATTTCGACTCTTTCGATATCTACTTTAAAAAGGGTGATCTTGAAATTGATACAGCAAAACAAGTCTTCCGTTCCTCAGGCAGCAAGATGAATGTTACTGTAGAAACTCTTAATAAGATCCGTGATTATGTAGCCAAACTCAGAACTGAGATGGTGACTCCATAAGTTCCTGGGTTCTCCCTGCTCGTTTTGCCCAAATGCCGCTAACTTCCTGTCTTTTTTGCCCCCCTGCCCCCCTAAAGGGGGGTTCGTACTCGTTATTTACCTGGATTTTGTATATTTGAAATGTTGCTGCACTCTTCATGAGAACAATTATTTCCAGAATTAGTATGTATTATGGAGCGGATTCAAATACTTTAAGAGCTGCTCATCTACTAAGAAGGAGTATGACTAAAGCTGAAGCTGTGCTTTGGAAAAAGTTAAGGGACAGAAATGTATTTAACACCAAATTTCGAAGACAACATCCGATCAGTATTTTCATTGTTGACTTTTATTGTCACGAATACAAGCTGGTAATTGAAGTTGACGGAGATATTCACAATGATGAAATTGCATGTCAATATGACCTGGGCAGAACTGAAGTATTAAACAAATTTGGATTGAAAGTAATCCGATTCACAAATAATCAAATACTATATAGTTTAGATTCTGTAATAGGGAAAATCCACAAAGAAATTACTGAACGAACCCCCCTTTAGGGGGGCAGGGGGGCAAAAACGCGGATTTTTGGGGGCGCAAAAATCCAGAAAAGAGAAGGCCGGAGGTGGGGGTCGAATACAGTTTTTTTTGTATTTTAGATTCTCTAATCTGATTTACTGTGAAACCAAATACTCTGAATATGAAAGCTGCAAAACTCATTTCATTTTTATTAGTTTTTCTTCTGGTAACTTCATGTGGTTCAAAGGATAATAAACCTCTCCGGTCTTTTAAAGATAAATCTGCTGAAGCTGCTCCCGTAAATATCCCCCTCGATAAAGGATTCAGCGAATATATTTCGGGATACACCTCAGGAGTAATCCCTGCTAATTCGGCAATTGAGGTACGATTTACCCCGGAGTTTGCAGCTAAGGTTAATAAGTCAGCTTCAGGGTTGTTTGTTTTTGAACCATCAATTAAAGGGAAGACCGAATGGAAAGATGAAACAACTCTTGTCTTCACTCCTTCCCGGCTTCTCGATCCCGGAAAAACATATACCGGAGGTCTTAACCTTGATAAACTTTCAGAAGTGAAAGAGCGGCTGAGCGTTTTTCCTCTAAGGATACAGACTCTCAAAAAAGATTTCCGCGTTTCAATCGGGGCATTGGAATGCTCCGCTACCAATGGGAACAGTTATATTCTGCATGGTGAAATTGTGGCAGCAGATTTTATTGAACCAGCGGAAGTCGAAAATTATTTGTCGGCAAAACTGGGCAGAAAAAAACTGGAACTGACCTGGGATCATTCGGTTAACCTGACTCATAAATTCACTGTTGCAGGAATCGACCGTACCGGTAAAGCTCAGGAGCTTCTCCTTACATGGGATGGTTCCTCATCCGGAGTAAACCAGAAAGGTTCTTCAGCAGTAAATATTCCTGCTTCAGGGGAATTCAGCATTCTCGACATAATTACAACCTCCGGGGAAAGTCAGAGGATCGACATCGTATTTTCCGATGGCATAGATGCTGCCCAGGAGACAGACGGACTAATTCATTTTACACCTTCAGCTGAATATACAGTCAGTATCGCTTCAAATATTGTTAGCATCCTCCCAACAAAAAGATTACAGGGTGTTGTTGTCCTGAATGTTGAATCATCCGTTAAAAACAACAAGGGAGCAACTCTCACTTCATCATTCGGGAAACAACTTGACTTCACTTCATGGTATCCCACAATAGTCCCGGAAGGAAAGGGTGTAATTCTTCCTTCTTCAAAGAACCTTATCTTCCCATTCAGAGCAGTTAACCTTAAAGCTGTTGACCTTAAGATTATCAAAGTATTTGATAATAACATTCCTTATTTTCTTCAGGATAATGACATCAATGGAAGCAACTCTGTCAAACGGTTTGGCAGGCCTGTATATTCAGGAAGAGTTGACCTTGTTACCGGTTCTTCAATGAATGCCGGAATCTGGAATCTGTACACTATTGATCTGGCTGACTATATCGATGTCGAACCGGGAATACTTTATAAGGTAGAGCTCGGCATGAGAAGATCTTATTCTCTCTATCCATGTGCCTCAGGCGGAGACAGTAAATATGAAGAGGCTCTTCAGCAGGCTGAGGAAAAAAATCATGAATTTTGGAACGATCCTGAGAATTATTATGAAGACAGCGAAGATGAAATCTATTATAATTTCGGATTCGGCTGGAATGATCGTAATAATCCTTGTAATGATGCATATTTCAGTCCCGACAAAAGGGTTTCAAGAAACATCCTGGCATCAAATTTAGGACTGATCGCCAAAAAAGGTGATGACAATATTCTGCACGTTATGGTGAACGATCTTCTTACTGCACTACCGCTAAATGAAGTTTCCATAGATGTTTTTGATTTCCAGATGCAGCTTATTTCTTCAGGAAAAACAAATCCGGATGGATCCGTTGCGATATTCTGTGAAAGAAAACCATTTCTCATTATTGCGAAAAAAGATAAGGACCGGAACTATCTGAAAACAAATGACGGTTCATCTCTTTCATTAAGTTCTTTCGATGTTGCCGGGAACAAACCGGAAAATGGGATAAAAGCTTTTATTTATGGCGAAAGGGATGTCTGGAGGCCGGGTGATTCCATTTTCCTGTCAATCTTTATTAAAGATATGAAGAGCGATCTTCCGGCCGGGCATCCTGTCCAGTTCGAGCTCATAAATCCACTGGAACAGAGAGTCGATAACCAGGTGCAGAAACCCAATGGAAGCAACCTGCTGGTTTTCACATCAAAAACATCACCTGATGCTGTCACCGGGAACTATAAAGCACAATTCCGGATCGGCGGAGCAACTTTTACAAAACGGATAAGGATTGAAACAGTCAAGCCAAACAGGTTGAAAATAAACCTGAATTTCCCCGGTGAGATCCTTGGCGGGTCCAGTACCGTTACAAAAGGAACTCTTAATGTAAAATGGCTCAACGGGGCTGTTGCAAAGAATCTTAATTCATCTGTCGATTATATTCTGAAACCTGTTAAAACTGAATTTGAAAAATACGGACAGTATATTTTTGATGATCCTATAAGTGAATTCCATTCTGAGACTGTCAATATTTTTAAAGATGCTGTTGATGCCAACGGAAATGCCTCCGTTGTATTTGATCCCGGAAAAGATATCAATGCACCGGGAATGCTGAATGCTGTTTTCACTGCCAAAGCTTCTGAACCGGGCGGTGACGAGAGCATTACCCAGACAACCTATAAATATGCTCCTTACCCTGTGTTCGTCGGAATAAGCCTGCCGGGACTGAAAGGGAAAAGCAGGATGCTTTTTACTGACGCTGAGAATGAAGTTAAATTAGTCACTGTTGACGAAAATGGCAAACCGGTCAGATCGGAGGTTGAGATAACCATATATAAAATATCCTATAGATGGTGGTGGGAATCTGATGAGGAAAACCTTGCATCGTATATTTCAAACAACCATTACAAACCGGTATTGAAAAAAACAATTACCACCTCCGGAGGAGAGGGCTCCTTGTCTTTCAATATTGATAAAAAAGAATGGGGACGTTACCTGATAAGGGCAACAACTCCTGCCGGCCATTCCACTGGAAAAATTCTGCTTATTGACTGGCCCTGGGAATATGGTATGAAGGGAAATACCGAAGGGGCCACCCTGCTTGCTATCAATACCGATAAGGAAAAATATAACCCTGGTGATGAAATAAAACTCTCTTTCCCGGCTCCTGAAAATGCAAGAGCTATTGTAACTCTTGAAAACTCAACAGGTGTCCTGGACGAGATAAGAGTTAATACAGAGAAAGGCAGCACGGTTGTCACCTTTAGGGCCAAACCAGAAATGGCTCCGAACATCTATGCATATGTTACTGTAATCCAGCCGCATGCACAGACAGTCAATGATATGCCTGTCAGGCTTTATGGTGTGGTACCGATAATGGTGGAAGATCCTCAAACCCGCCTGATACCCAAAATTGAAATGGCCGGTGAGATAAGGTCACAAAAACCTTTTTCGATAAAGGTCAGCGAAACCAACAGGAAACCAATGACCTATACTGTGGCTGTCGTAGACGAGGGTCTGCTGGACATTACCGGTTTCAAGACTCCCGATCCATGGAAGTATTTCTATGCCCGTGAAGCTCTCGGAGTACAGACCTGGGATCTCTACGATTTTGTACTGGGAGCTTTTGGAGGAACTCTTGAAAGGATTTTTGCCATAGGAGGAGATGAGGCTGTTGTTGATAAATCAGCAAATAAAGCTCAGAGATTTGTACCTGTCGTAAAATTCCTCGGACCTTTTAGTCTTGAAGCAGGAAAAACAAATACTCACTCTTTAACCCTTCCTCAATATACCGGGTCCGTCAGAACTATGGTTATAGCCGGAAGCGACAGGGCGTTTGGAATTGCCGAGAAATCGGTCTTTGTCAAGGATCCGCTGATGTTGCTTGTTACAGCTCCAAGGGTTATAAGTCCAGGCGAAAAAGTAGCTCTTCCAATATCTCTCTTCATTCAGAAAGATGGCATCAAAGATATCGCAATTAAAGCCGAAGGAAATGATTTTATAACCTTTGATGAGAAAACAAAAAACATATCAGTGTCCGGGACTGGTGAGAAGGATTCGGAATTTTCGTTTACCACCGGTGAAAAAACAGGCGTGGCAAAAATAAGTGTCACAGCAACAGGAGGCGGAGAGAGTGCAACATACAATATGGAGATTGAAGTAAGAAGTCCAAACCCGCCAGAAATACGTGCCGAGGCAAAAGTTATAAGGCAGGGGGAAAAGTATGAAACAACCTTCAAGCCATTCGGTATTGACGGGTCTAACTCGGCTCGTGTTGAAGTCTCTTCTCTTCCTTCAATAAATCTTGAGAAGCGGATGGGATACCTTCTCGATTTTCCGCACGGCTGCTCCGAGCAGATCACTTCGGCCGCTTTCCCTCAGCTGTGGCTTAAAGATCTGACCGGTAATGATGCATCCATTGCAAAATCTGCCTCTGCCAATATCACGGAAGCTATCAGCAAACTCATTTCCAGGCAGATGATCAATGGCGGTATAGCATTATGGCCAGGTGCCACCCAGCCTGATAATTGGGTTACATCCTATGCCGGCCATTTCATAACTGAAGCCGAAAGGAAAGGATACAGTATCCCCCCGGGATTCAAACAGAAGTGGTTCAGTTTCCAGAGGAAGACTGCACAGGACTGGCGTTTTGACACAAAATATAAACAGACAGCTAACGACCAGGCTTACAGGCTTTTTACCCTGGCTCTTGCCGGTCAGCCTGAGAAAGGGGCAATGAACAGGCTCAGGGAATCTTCGGGAATTCCCCAGTTATCACGCTGGCTGCTGGCGGCAGCATATGCAACAACCGGACGACCTGAAGTAGCCACCAGTCTCCTGGATGTCAGGAATACCGGAACAGAACAAGAGTATTGTAATTATTACTATGGCAGCGAGTTGCGGGATAAAGCAATTATTTTATACACACTTACTCTCCTGAAAAATGAAGAGCAGGCAGTATCGCTGCTTAAAGTGATCTGCGACAATTTCAATAATAATAACTGGTACAGTACTCAGTCAATTGCATGGGGCCTCTTTTCCTACATGAAATGGACAGAGTCCATCCCGGGGGACAAAAACAGCCCCGTAAAAATAAAGATCACTTTAAACGGTAAAAAATCGGAACAGACAATTCTGTCAAAACAGGTCTGGTCAAAGGATATCAGCGAAAACAACGGAAGTAATTCGCTGATTGTCGAAAACAGTTCCGATAAACCACTCTATGTCACGCTTACGAGGAAAGGTATACCGCTCACTTCGGACATCACACGTGAAGACAAAGGATTAATAATGAAGATCGATTATCTGGATATGGAGCTGAAACCTGTGGATCAGAAGAACCTCAAACAGGGAACCGATTTCATGATGGTTGCCAAAGTGACAAACAATACTTTTGCAATTGTCGATAATATTGCGCTTACGGAAATGGTCCCTTCGGGATGGGAAATTCAAAATACCCGTTTATTTGAAGCAGACTACGGCATTAAAGAGAGTACCTATGATTACCGCGACTTCAGGGATGACAGAGTGAATACCTATTTTAGCTTAACACAAGGTCAGACCAAGACCTTCGTTTTGATTCTGAACGCGGCATATAAAGGTGAATTTTATCAGCCATCTGTCTGGTGTGAAGCAATGTATACACCAAATTGTTATTCAAGGTTTCCTGGCAATCCTGTAAAAGTAACCGGACAAAAAATTGAATAGAAAACTTAAAATATTTTTGATTGCAGCCGGAGTAGTTATTACTCCGGTTTTGCTTTCACCATTACCCCGTTTCAGGTCTCCACTCTCAACTGTTGTGGAAGCCAGTGATGGAAGTCTCCTGGGAGCCAGGATTGCTGATGACGGACAATGGAGGTTTCCAGGTTCCGGACAGGTTCCGGAAAAATTTGAAAAATCCCTTCTGACTTTTGAAGACAGCTGGTTTTATTATCACCCCGGCATAAATCCTGTTTCAATTGTGCGTGCTCTCCTGAACAACATTAAAGCAGGAAAGATAGTGAGCGGAGGAAGCACTATCACCATGCAGGTTGCAAGAATTTCCAGGGGGAATAAATCCAGAACATATACAGAGAAATTTGCTGAAATATTGTCTGCCCTGAAACTAGAGGTGTTCAGATCAAAAAAGAGAATACTTCAGCTCTATTCATCAAATGCGCCTTTCGGAGGAAACACGGTTGGTCTTGAAGCTGCCGCATGGCGTTATACCGGAAAATCAGCAGCAGATATGACCTGGGCTGAAGCTGCATCGCTGGCTATTCTTCCAAACTCTCCATCACTTGTTTTTCCCGGAAAAAACCAGGAGATACTTAAAACCAGGCGCAACACTCTTCTCAGGCATCTATATGAAAGAAAATACATAGATTCAATCACCCTGGTTCTGGCTCTTGACGAGCCCCTTCCGGGAGAGCCAAAACCGTTACCTTCGAAAGCATCGCATCTTACGGATCATTTATTCATGACCAACAAGGGGGGGAGGATCAGGACAACTATTGACCCCGTACTTCAGGAGAGAGCAACAGAAATTATAAATATGCATCAGAAATATCTTGCAGGAAATTACATCTTCAACTCAGCCTGTCTTATAGTTGAGGTTGAAACCGGCAATGTTCTCGTTTATGTAGGTAACAGTGCACTTGAAGATTCTCAGAGGCATGGAGGAGATGTTGACATAATACGTTCTTTCCGAAGCACCGGGAGTATCCTCAAGCCGCTTCTTTATGCCGGGATGCAGCATTCGGGTGATATTCTGCCAAATAGCCTTATAGCCGATGTCCCAACCCGGTTCCCCGGATTCTCTCCAAAAAACTTCGACCAGAGCTTCAGCGGGGCTGTCAGTGCCGGCTCTGCACTTTCACAATCACTTAATATTCCTGCAGTTAGAATGCTTCAGAAATATAACCCTGAGAAATTCCTGGATCTTCTTCATAATACCGGATTTACAACTTTCAATAAATCTGCCGATTATTATGGACTTTCTCTGATTCTTGGTGGAGGAGAAACATCATTATGGGATCTCACAGGGGTATATGCCTCTCTTTCCAGGGTTCTGAACAGGTACCTCAATGAGAAAAAATATTATAAAGAGGATTATCATTCGCCGGTACTTATCAGGGAACCGGATTTAAGACCTGTGAAGACTATTGAATCGAATCCTCCTCTTTCTGCCTCATCAATATGGCTGACTTATGAAGCTCTTCAAAAGGTTAACAGGCCGGAGACCGAAACCGGATGGCAGTATTTTGCTTCTTCACCTGATCTTGCATGGAAAACCGGGACAAGCTTCGGCTTCAGGGATGGCTGGGCTATAGGAACCATGCCGCAATTTGTTGTAGGTGTCTGGGTGGGAAATGCTTCCGGAGAGGGTAGACCGGGATTGACAGGTATCTCTGCAGCGGCGCCGGTAATGTTCGATCTTGTTAACCTGATACGACACGGTGCCTGGTTCAACATACCGAATGAAGATCTCATAATGATCACCATTTGCACAAAGAGCGGTTTCCGCGCCGGACCCGATTGTCCTGAAACTATATATATACCAGCTTGTGTGAATGGGTTAAGAAGTGAGGCCTGCCCCTATCACCGGATAATCCATTTGAACAAATCAAAAACATTTCAGGTAAATTCAGATTGTGTTTCTCCGATGGATATTGTCAACGAATCATGGTTCGTTCTACCACCTGCAATGGAATATTTCTACAGGCAAAAACACTCAGAATATAAACCTCTTCCTCCTGTTGCCAGAGGTTGTTCTGCCAGCAAGGACATTCCACTGATGGAGTTTATCTATCCAACTGCCGGAATTAAAATATTTATTCCCCGCGATCAGACGGGAGAATCAACCAGGATAATAGCTGAAGTGGCACACAGGAACCCTTCAAAAACGATCTTCTGGCACCTCGATGAAACTTATATAGGAACTACCCGTTTTATTCATCAGATAGATATGCTGGCAGGAGCAGGCAATCATGTTCTGACAGTTGTGGATGAAGACGGGAATATGATAAAGTGTGCGTTTGCGATAATCTAACCATATTATGAAAAATATCAATCCTGAAGAATGGTTCCCAATAGTCGATGAAGAAGGAAATACAATCGGCAAAGCCCTGCGGAGTGTATGCCACAATGGGAAGAGCATGCTTCTTCATCCTGTTGTGCATCTTCACCTTTTTAACACCAGGGGTGAGCTTTTTTTACAGAAAAGAGTAATGACAAAAGATATTCAACCAGGAAAATGGGATACATCAGTGGGGGGTCATGTAAGTCCGGGTGAGAGTGTATCTGTGGCCCTTGAACGGGAAGCAGGAGAAGAGCTCGGATTGAATAATTTCAAATCCAGATTTCTGGGAAAATATGTCTGGGAGTCTCCCCGCGAAAGAGAACTTGTTAATTCCTTTTCAATGATAACTAATGCGATACCAGTTATAAATAAAGATGAAATTGAGGAAGGAAGATTCTGGTCGATGGCGGAAATAAAAGAATCAATAGGGAAGAATATTTTTACTCCGAATTTCGAACATGAGTTTAAAATACTGCTTTCTCCTTAAATAATAAATGATCAATTTTTGAGTATCTTTACTGTTAATTAGAATGTTAACCTTACAGATATTTATGAAGCCTGATAAGATCTATTTGTCTCTCGCCTTATTGATAATTCTCACAGCCTTTTCGTGGTTCACCTCCTGCACACATGTGGCAAATATTGCAAATATCCCTGAAGTCTGTTTTACGGCAGATGTCTTGCCAATATTCATTAATAACTGTGCCATGTCGGGATGTCACGACGGAGGAGGAAGAGAATCGCGAATGACCCTGAATAATTACACTGATATCAGCAGGACGGTAACGGCTGGCAATCCTAATGCAAGCAGGTCTTACCAGGCAATAATTGCCAAATCGGGTGAAAATATGATGCCTCCCAGGCAACCTCTTTCACTTGCGAACAGAACATTAATCCGTTTATGGATTGAACAGGGAGCCATAGAGAGCTCCGCTGCCTGTCCTACTACAGGAAATGGAGGCAATACTCCTTTCGTAGCCCATGCATGTTTCACACGCGATATCCTCCCGGTGATTCTTTCCCGTTGTGCTACAACAGGTTGCCATGATGCGAATGCTGGTAGCGAATTATCCAGTTTTACAACTTATGCCAACATAAAGAGTTCTGTTTCTCCGGGGAATCCATCACAAAGCAGACTATATACTGTAATTAATCTTAGTTCCGGCGAATCAAAAATGCCTCCTTCAAACAGACCTCAATTAACCGTTGCAGAAATCGATTCAATTGGCAAATGGATAAGTTACGGTGCTCTTAACGAAACGTGCGGAGAGGTATGTGACACTATAAATCCTGTAACATTTTCGGGGACCATATGGCCGATAATGCAAACTTCATGCACAGGTTGCCATACCGGAGCATCTCCGGGGGGAGGCATTGCTCTTGCAAACTATGCCAATGTACAAGTAGCTGCAGCAAACGGCAGCCTGATGAATTCTCTCAGAGGAAACGGTGTTTCACTAATGCCCAAAGGCAGTTCTTTCTCAGTCTGCCGGATAAGACAATTTGATATGTGGGTTAAGGCTGGTTACTTAAATAATTAGTAATTTGATGAATATGAAGCGATTATTTATATCCTTTGCCATTTTTACCATATTTTCTCTCTTTTTCATATCCTGTTATTACGATAATGAAGAGGCATTATATCCGACACTAAGTAGTACGTGTGACACCAGTAATGTCACCTTCAGCGGAATTATTTCCCCAATTCTCGCTAACAATTGCTATTCGTGCCATTCAAATGCGAATGCAGCCTTTGGAGGAAATATCCATCTTCAATCAATTGCGGATGTAATTACCAATTCCGCCAGGGTAGTAGTCTCGATCAAACAAACCGGATTAAAGCCAATGCCCCCAAGCGGAAAACTAAACGTCTGTTCCATTACACAGTTTGACATATGGATAAGAAACGGGATGCCCAATAAATGAATTAACATAACTACCTATATAACATGAGACGCTTATCCTTTACCTTTCTTTTTTTCCTGATCCCATTAGGGATTTTTGCCCAGGATGACCTGATGAATCTTCTTAACAAAGACGCTCCCAAGGAAATTAATTACACTACAGCCACATTCAAATCAACCCGAATCATGAATGGTCATTCTATCGAGAGAATGCCTGAGGGACAACTCGATGTAAGAATATCCCACCGTTTCGGAACACTTAATTCCGGGGCTTACAACTTTTTCGGCCTTGACCAGTCAAACATACATTTAGGCCTTGAATATGGCATTACGAATTGGCTAATGGTTGGAGTGGGGAGATCTGAGTTCGAAAAGACTTATGATGGATTCGCAAAGTTCAGTATTTTAAGACAATCAACAGGCCTCAAAGAGATGCCTGTCTCTGTTTCTGTTGTCACTTCAATTGCTCTTAAAACAATAAAGTTCCCCGATCAGACCAGAACAAATTATTTTACATCACGGTTAGCTTATGTGGCACAGGTCCTGGTTGCGAGGAAAATCAGTGAGGGATTTTCACTTCAGTTAACTCCGTCATATATCCACCGCAACCTGGTAGCTACGGAACTTGATCCGAATGATATCCTGGCTTTAGGTGCAGGGGCCAGACTGAAATTAACGAAAAGGGTCAGCCTGAACGGGGAGTATTACTATATTGCAAATCAAAAAACTTATATGAACCCTCAGATTTACAATCCGCTTTCATTAGGTTTTGATATTGAAACCGGCGGACATGTATTTCAACTGTTCTTCACAAACTCACTTGGTATGACCGAAAAACAATTTATCGGGGCAACAACCGGCCAGTGGAAAAAAGGAGATATCCATTTCGGATTTAATATTTCAAGGGTATTTACATTGAAAAAACACCATAAACCCGCAAACGATTAGATTTGTTTTATGTTATAGTATTATGCATAGTTTCTCTTACACTTAACAGAATCATTATGAAACGTTTATTTTTATTGTTTTTCTTTCTGAATATTCTTATTGCACTCAATGCACAGAAATTTATGACCAAAAATGGCTATATCGGCTTTTACTCCCATACGCCGATGGAGGATATCAAAGCAGATAATAACCAGGTTGCCGGTGTTCTGGATATAACAACCGGAGATATGGTTTTTCAGGCGCTTATTAAATCATTCCACTTCGAACGAGCTCTGATGGAAGAACATTTCAATGAAAACTATATGGAGTCGGACAAGATCCCAAAATCGAGCTTTAAGGGAAAGATCACAAATCTTTCATCCGTGAATTTTGCTAAGGAGGGAACCTATGATGTTACTGTTGAAGGAGATCTCACCATACATGATGTAACAAACAAAATTAGTACAAAAGGCACGATCGAAGTAGTCAGCGGAGGAATAAATGCAAACTCAAAATTTAATATTGTTCCTGAAGATTATAAAATAAGTATTCCCGGTGTTGTAAGAGAAAAAATCGATAAAAATCTGGCGGTTACCGTTACAATGAAATTTACTCCGGTTGCGACTAAATAGAATAGCAATGAAAACGTATGTAAAAATCGCATTGTTTGTTGTCTCATTTATAGCTTTGTCAGCAGTTCTGGCGGCTCTGTATATGTTCAATCTGAAGCACACTGATATGGCTAAAGCCAGGCCGGATTTCATCATTAGCGCCACAGTGCTTCAGAAAGAATTTGAAGTTAATGAAACAACTGCCTCTGCAAAATATATCAATAAGATTCTGGAAGTATCAGGCACTATCGCTTCAGTCAAACCTGCTGACAATAAAATATTAAGCATTTCTCTGGTTACAGGAAGTGACATTTCTTCCATAATTTGTACATTCCCCGCAATTACCGATCCTTTAAAGTTCAAACCCGGCGATGAAATAAAACTCCGTGGAGAATGTTCAGGCTTTCTTATGGACGTACTTCTTAATAATTGCGCCGTAATTGTCAATAAAAAGTAGGCACAATGAGTAATGTTGTTAAAATACTGATGTTTCAAAACGAGATTGAGGCAATGCTTCTTGATGAAATCCTTACTGAAAAGCAAATACCTCATATTATCCGTTCATATCACGACTCTGCTTATGATGGATTATGGCAGTCGCAAACGGCCTGGGGCCATATTGAAGGCCCGGAGGAATACTCCGACGAAATCCTCAGTACATATAACGAGATGTCGCACTAATCGTTATTGTATTATTTCCTGAATTATTAACTTAAGTTTTTATCTTTGTTTCTCATTTTTTATGCCAATTGTACTGGCATTATAAAAAGTTATTGTTTATACATCAGGTAAATGAAATATAATGATAAAGGAAAGAACAAATTGTTCTTAGGTATATCCGAAGCTTTTCATTCCTTCATTCCCGTGTTCAAAAGTAAATATTTTTACATAGGATTACTTTCCGTAATTACCGGAATAGTGTTGAATCTTGCTTCCCAGGCTTACCTTCACAATTACATTAGTGCAGGGAAAGTGCTGCCTATGCTTTCTGACTTAATTCTTGATAATCTTCCTGTTATTGATGTGTCCCTTATTTATGACATTGTCTCCCTCGTCCCAATTATCCTTGCTATTATATATATCTTCCATAAAAAGGATTACAACAGGGTCCCGTTTTTTTTACTGATGATCGGCCTTTTTTATATAGTCCGGGGAATTTTTATCGTTCTGACACCATTTGGAAATCCGCCGATGTTTAATGGATCAGACCCATTATTTCATGGATTTGCAAATTATGAACTTGGGGTATATCCTTCAGGACACGCAGGAAATGTGTTTTTGATACTTCTTCTTGTGAAAGACAGGGGTTATAAATGGATCATAGGTATTTGTCTCATTATAGTAATTTGTGCTTTGTTCCTTGCACACGGACACTATAGTATTGACATCCTTTCCGGAATTTTCTTTTCATATGCTATCAGGGCCTATGGAGAAAAACATCTGGCTATGTTTGATCTGGGTAACGTGCGGGTACCTGAAAAGTTAAAGATTGCGGTTTAGATAATCACCTACCGATCCTTCATGCAAGGATTTTTTTGATAAACATTTTGTAATTAAATATCTGGATATCCTTGAAAAAGTCGCAATTAGCTTGTTTTATTTCTCTTTTTTTCAAGTCTACGGATAAAGGCAAAATTAACAATTCCAATTATTACCATAGCTAAAATGAAGAGCGGATAGCTAAGTTTCCAGTTCCCCGGACCTGTCATCATCGACCACTCAGACATACCGCCAATACTTGCCAGAAATGTCAGAGGCATAAAAATAGTGGCAATTAGAGTAAGCCGCCGAACTGATGAATTTGTATCGTTCGACATCTTGGTCATCAGATTATTAAGCAGTGAAGTATATAACTCCATCAGACTTGTTTCAATCTCCCGGTATGTTTCGGTCAGTTCAAAGAATTTAGCCAGATGATCATAAATATCGCGATAATGAACTATTGCCTTATCGGTGATAAAGGGACAGTCAAGCCGGCAGATTTTGACAAGAATTTCCCTCTCGTGGTATAAAGTTTTTCTCAACATCATCAGATTTTTCCTCATATGAATCAGCTGCATAGGTTGAAATTTTTCGACATTATCAAGTAAAGATTCTTCAGCTTCTTCAAGCTCCTCTTCCATATCATCGAATGCTTTGTATTTCGCATCAACCAGCCAATCCAACACGATATGCATTAAAAAATCGGGTCCGGTTTTACCGTTTGTATGACCATTTTCAATTAACTCAGCAATTTTATCAAGCGGTTTTCGTGTGCCGGAATTATTCCCACTGATTGTTATCAGAAAATTTTTGCCGATAAACAGATTAACCTCATCGATAAAAAGTGTCTTTTCTGAATAGCTGAAAGCATTAAAAATAATAAATGTATTATTGTTAAAGTATTCAATCTTAGGAACCTGATTATCATCAAAGCAATCTTCAACTGATAATGGATGAATGCCAATGGTATCGATCAGCGAAGAGAGTGCTTCTTTAGTTGGCTGATAAAAATTGAACCAGACAAAACCGCCTTCCCTTGATACTGCAACAGCCTCCCCGAGTGTTGCAATACCGTAAAATAATCCATCAGCAGAAAAATGGTAGAATTTTGATTCTGACATAAGCCTGATTTTTAAAATGTTATTTGTTACTTCTTCTCAAACCTATACCAAATTACTATAAAAAACAATATCCCGGAAATTTCTTTCGATCTGAGAAGAACGAACATTTCTGCAATGGATGTGTTTAATAGCTAAATAATTTAGCCAGAAAGAGACCAAAATGAATAACGCTATATATAATTTCCGCGAACCAAAAAATGAACCTGTCTTAAGCTATAAACCAGGAAGCCGGGAACGGATATTGCTTGAAGAAGAATTAAAGCTTCAGAAAAACCAGATTATAGATATCCCTCTTATTATAGGAGGAAAAGAGATCAGGACAGGGAAGACCGGAAAGGTTTTTATGCCATCTGATCACCACCATGTTCTTGCAACTTATCATATGGCTACAGAGAAAGAAGTTTCTCTTGCAATTAATGCTGCCCTTGATGCCAAATGCGAATGGATGACCCTTGCATGGATGGAAAGAGCTGCCATAATGGCTAAAGCAGCCGAGCTTATTTCGAAAAAATACAGATACCGGATTAATGCCGCTACAATGCTTGGACAAGGGAAAAATATCCTTCAGGCAGAGATCGATTCGGCATGTGAAGTAGTGGATTACCTCAGGTTTAATACTTTTTTTGCATCGCTTATCTACAGAGAACAGCCAATATCAGAAAGTGAAAATATTAACCGGCTCGAATACCGGCCACTGGAAGGGTTTATTTTTACTATAACTCCTTTCAACTTTACCGCAATTGCATCAAATCTGAATACGAGTGTTGCACTTATGGGAAATACAACCGTGTGGAAACCGGCTACAACTTCCCTCCTCTCAAACTATTACCTGATGAAAGTATTTCAGGAGGCCGGGATGCCTGACGGTGTAATTAATTTTGTACCAGGCTCCGGAGCATTAATAAGCAGTATAGTTTTAAAACACAGAGATCTGGCTGGGATTCATTTCACCGGTTCAAATTCAACATTCAATTCTCTCTGGAAACAGGTATCTGATAATCTTTCTATATACAAATCATATCCTAAACTTGTTGGTGAAACAGGCGGAAAAGATTTCATTTTCGCCCATCAATCAGCCAATCCTCTCGAACTTGCAACAGCAATTGTACGAGGATCGTTTGAATACCAGGGACAAAAATGTTCTGCTGCATCAAGAGCTTACATTCCGGAGTCGATCTGGAATGAGACAAAAATACAAATGTTGAGGATGATTTCTGAAATAAAGGTTGGAGATGTTCTTGATTTTAAAAATTATGTCAATGCAGTAATTGATGAGACTTCATTTGATAAAATAATGTCGTGTTTCGAAAAAGTAAAATCATCGGGTGAAGCAAAAATAATTACCGGGGGTACCGGAGATAAATCCAAAGGCTACTTTATTCATCCAACTGTTATTGTAACTGATAATCCCCGCTATTTCACAATGGAAGAAGAAATATTTGGCCCGGTTATGACAATATATATCTACAAGGATGAACTTTTTGATGATACTCTTAAGCTCTGCGATGAAACCTCACCATATGCTCTTACCGGAGCAATCTTCAGCAATGATAAATATGCAATGATCAAAGCTTGCCGTGCATTGCGTTATGCGGCCGGCAATTTCTATATCAATGATAAACCAACCGGTGCAATGGTAGGACAGCAGCCTTTTGGAGGAGCCAGGGCCTCCGGCACAAACGATAAAGCAGGAAGCCACCTAAACCTTCTCCGCTGGGTAAGCCCAAGAACAATCAAAGAGACTCTCATCCCGGCCATAGATTTTAAATATCCCTTCATGGAATAGTAATAAAGCATTTTCCAAATCAGGTCAGGATTTGATTACAGATCTTCATTCCTCTAATTAATTTCTCCCGGATAATACTTTATTCCCGCAAATGCTGTTATTTTTATAGCCTGTTTAATGTGAGTCTGAAAAAGTTCCTTAATTCATTATTGATTAATGCTTACTCCGGAACACTTTCTTTGGCTGGAACATTGTTTGATAATCTTCTTCATGACATTTCTTCATGAAGATGCTGCAATACTTGCTGCTGCTTTTTCGACAGTGGAACATCACTTACCTGTCTGGATGGCCTTTATAAGCGTTTACCTGGGAATTGTCACCGGTGATTTACTGATTTACGGACTTGGCCGTCTGGCAAGAAAAAGCAAATGGTTAAGCTCAAAGATAATTGGTCCTAAGGTTGAACGGGTAAGGCTGTGGCTGGAGTCACACCTGGTAAGGGTGTTGATCCTTTGCCGTATCACCCCGGGCATATTGTTCCCAACATTTGTAGCCTGCGGCTGGTTCGGGATTCCTATTGCACGTTTTGCCATAGTATCAATTCTGGCCGGAGCAATATATTCTTCCATTGTTCTGACAATTGTAATACTTTTTGGAAATATTGTACTTAATCATTTAGGTTATTGGGCCTGGGGTGCGCTTGCCCTGGTAATCGTATTCTTTGCTGTAAAAAATACTTTCAAATCGCCCTGGAACAAATCAACTGATCAGACAATGGGTGATCTGCCACCTTCATTTCTTTCTGTTTTTAAAAAGTACATTCCTGCCTTGAAAAGCAAGTTTCATGGAATGCCATCACTCGATGATCTTAAAGAAACAGTTTCTGTTGCAGAACGTATACCAAACAGCATCCTTTATATCCCGGTCGGCATTTATTATCTTATTCTTTCGATCCGTTATCATAGTCTGACACTTCCTTCAGCATCGAATCCTATGATTGAGACAGGCGGTTTTATGGGTGAATCCAAAGCATCTGTCATGCAACAGGTTGGTAATGAACAACAAAGATGGATAGCAGAATTTGTTTCCATGAATCGCAATGGAGTGGCTGCAGAAGAAGATCTCGGAAATGCCCTTTCGCTCATGAAAGAAAAGAACCTCGAATTTCCGATAGTGGCTAAACCTGATATTGGCTGGAACGGCTATGGCGTCAGGCTCATTGAAGACAGTAGCTCGCTTTTGCAATATATTTCAACATTCCCACATAATGAAAAGATAGTACTTCAACGCCCCGTAACTCATGACGGAGAAGCAGGTGTATTTTATGTCAGGATTCCCGGGGAATCAAATGGCCGGATTTGCTCTTTAACTTTACGCTATTTCCCTTTTGTTACGGGAGATGGTAAATCAACACTCCGGCAACTGATAGAGTCAGATGAGCGCACCAGTCTCAGGGCAGATTTTTATCTTGGAGGGAAATCTGAACATGTGGGATTTGGAAAGGAAGACCTTAACCAGATTCCATCGGAAGGAGAATTGATTCGTTTGTCTTTTATCGGAAGCTTAAGAGCAGGAGGGCTTTATCGGGATGGAAGCCAGTTTATCACTGCTGAGCTTAACCACCGGTTTGACACAATCTCTAAAAGCATGCCGGAGTTTTACTTTGGCCGTTTCGACATCCGGTTCGAATCCGTTGACCTGCTTATGAAAGGAGAAGGTTTTTCAATTATAGAGATCAACGGCGCAGGAGCTGAAGCAATACAGGCCTGGGATCCAAATGTAGCATTATTTAAATTGTACCGCGAGTTTTTCAAATCATACAGACTTCTTTTTAAAATAGGAGACCTTAACAGGAAAAGAGGTTTCAAACCCATTACATTAGGAGAGTATATCAAAGCAATTAAACACCAGAACAGGCTTATTAAACAATACCCCCCTGCCGGATAATCTATTTTTACTACATTTGCTTTATATGTTTAATTTTAAGATGCATACTCCTAAAAATAAGAAAGCTCTTTTTATCCTTAATCCCACTGCGGGTATGCAACCTGTTAACTTCCTTGTATCAAAAGAGCTGCACCGGCTTAAAAATGAATTGACCTGTTTAAAGTCGCTGACAGCCGCCGATTCAAAAACACTCATCAAAAATAATCTTAATAATCATAATGTTTTTATTGCTGCCGGCGGAGACGGAACAGTCCATACTGTAGCCTCGAAACTGGTTGGAAGTGAAAAGATTCTGGGAGTTTTGCCTCTTGGTTCAGGCAATGGTTTTGCGAAGGAATTTGGATTTAACCTGAACCTCCGGTCACTGTTAAATGATATTAAGAAGGCCGAAAGCATTGACATCGATGTGATTGAGATAAATGATATGTTATGCCTAAACGTTGCCGGAATTGGCCTCGATAGTTTTGTTGCAGATTCTTTTAGTAAACTGAAACTTCGTGGTTTCCTGCCTTATGTATGGTTGACATTGAAGACTTTTTTGCAGCTCCGCCCCTTTCATGTTACCATTAAATGCGGTGGAGAAGAAATATTCTCTGATAAATTATTTGTCCTGACAGTTGCAAATACAAGACAATTCGGGAATTACGCTTTCATTGCACCTGCTGCCAGGCCGAATGATGGAATAATTGATCTTGTTTTAATTAAACCATTCCCGAAGATCTTAGGTCCTCTTTTTATAATCAGACTCTTTACAAAAAGAATAAATAAATCCAAATATGTCAGGCTCATTAAAACCGACAAGGAGATTGTTATACAGACCGATGAAACCAGGTTCCATATCGATGGGGAACCATTGGAGATTTCCGGAAAGGCGGTTATAAAGATCAAAAGAGAGGTTCTGAAAGTTCTGAAAACCAAAGGTTATAAGTTTGTTGGAAACGCTTCAAAATGATATAGCTTATTCTCATTATCTATGAAAAAACTGTTTTTATTTCTGTTTTTCTGTTCGCTGACTGCGGTATATGGACAAAAACCCGCACTCCAACTGATTCCACAACCTGTTGAAATACAGCAATCTGATGGTAATTATTCATTAACCCAAGCTTCAACCATTGGTTTCGATAACCCCGACAGCCGCAAAATTGCAGAGATGCTTTCACAGAAACTGAATGTTCCAACCGGGTTTTCAATTAAACCCGAACAAAACACCAAAGGATCCATTCAACTTAATCTGAATAAAGTTCCTGTTGCACAAATTGGCAAAGAAGGTTATACGCTGGTTTCCTCAGCAAATGGGGTGGTTATAACTGCCAACAAAACAGCCGGACTCTTCAATGGCATGCAAACCTTACTTCAGCTTTTACCAAAAGAAATTGAAAGTAAAACCGCCATTAACATGAACTGGACAATACCGGTTGTCAGAATTACAGATTATCCCCGTTTTGGATGGAGAGGTATAATGCTGGATGTAAGCCGGAATTTTTTCACAAAAGATGAGGTCAAACAATATATTGACCAGATTGCAAGGTTTAAATACAATACTTTCCACTGGCATCTGACTGATGATAACGGCTGGCGGATTGAAATCAAGTCGTTACCAAAACTTACGCAAGTTGGAGCCTGGCGTGTTCCCCGTTTCGGACAATTTGGCGACCGCACTGAAGCAAAACCTGGAGAAGCAGCAACTGTAGGTGGTTTCTATACCCAGGCCGACATCAGGGAAATCGTTCAATATGCACAGGATCGCAACGTGACTATTGTACCTGAGATTGATGTCCCTGGTCATAGTATGGCAGCAATTGCAGCTTATCCGGAATTGAGCTGCACCAAAGATACGAGTACAAAAGTTAATCCGGGTTCCTCATTTTCGGAATGGTATGGCAATGGAACTTTCAAAATGCTGAAAGATAATACGCTCAATCCATCAGATGAAAAAGTATACGAATTCCTCAATAAGGTTTTTACTGAAATCGCGGCAATGTTTCCAAATCCTTATATTCATGTTGGTGGAGACGAATGCTATAAGGGTTACTGGACTCAGGATGCCGGCTGCCAGGCTCTGATGAAAAAGCAGAATATGTCGACTCCGGAAGAACTTCAGGCCTACTTCATGAAGCGGATAGAAGGTATACTGAAAGCGAAAGCGAAAAAGCTGATTGGCTGGGATGAAATTCTCGAAGGAGGTATTGCCCCCGAGGCAACCGTAATGAGCTGGAGAGGTATCAAAGGTGGAATTGAGGCCGCAAAACTGGGACATGATGTTGTTATGACTCCCACAACATTTGCCTACCTCGATTATCTGCAGGGTGAACCGACAATCGAGCCGCCGATCTATGCAACTCTAAGGTTAAATAAATGCTATAGCTTCGAACCTGTTCCTGAAGGAGTGGATGCAAAATATATTCTAGGTGGCCAGGGAAACCTCTGGACAGAACAGATAGTAACTCTGCACCATGCTGAATATATGACCTGGCCTCGCGGCTGGGCCCTGTCTGAAGACTTCTGGTCGCCAAAAGAGTCAAAGAACTGGGTCAATTTTGTGCAACGTGTTGAAAATCAATTCGCTCGTGCTGATATAGCCGGTGTAAATTACTCACCGGCAATTTATGATGCAATTCTAAATGTCAATAAGAAAGATGGAAAGGTGATGCTGGAGATGGATACTGAAGTACCCGGACTGGATATTTTCTATACCCTTGATGGTGCCATGCCAAACAGTTATGCAACAAAATATTCCAATCCGGTTGAACTCCCTGAAGGACCGGTTACTCTACGTATGATAACTTATCGAAACGGGAAACCAATCGGTCACCTGATCACATTGAAACCGGAAGAGCTGAAAAAGAGACAACCGCATACCGAGTAATCTTAAAACCATTAAAGTGAACCGGACTATTAAGAAAATACTATTTCTGTTTCTGATAATTCTGATTGGCACAACAATTAATCTTCGTGCCCAGACCCTTGACGAAATTGAAGCTCATCGTGTTACTCTGCCAAACGGATGGAAGTTAACACCTGTGGGGAAATTGTTGCCTCTTGGGGATTTACCTCTTAATATTGCGGTATCGCCTTCCAAAAAACTTGCCGCAATTACTAACAATGGTGAAAGTGATCAGACAATTCAGCTTGTGGATATTGACCGGGAAGTAATTCTCGACTCGATCATTGTCGGAAAAGCCTGGCTGGGATTGACTTTTTCGGCTGATGGTAGGTATTTGTATGCTTCAGGAGGAAATGATAACATAATTATCCGGTATGCAATCCTGAACAATCGTCTGTCGGTATATGACTCTTTAAGGATTGGAAAGCCCTGGCCTGTAAAAATATCCGTTGCCGGAATGGCTCTGGATGATTCAAAAAACAGGCTTTATGTTGTTACAAAAGAAAATAATTCTCTTTACGTCCTTGATATTCAAACTAAAAAAGTTATTGCACAATATCCATTAAGAGGTGAAGGTTATACCTGTCTTTTATCACCCGACCATACACTTCTGTATATTTCGTGCTGGGGCTGTGATAAAATTGTAATATTTGACACAAACCAGCAGAAAATTACCGGCTC
>Ga0209744_1000066_pt1 | contig 30736 bp, 27 predicted proteins | sample BarGraNGADG00311_2_FD_184494 | JGI IMG/M metagenome (GOLD analysis project Ga0209744, IMG submission 184494) | Arctic peat soil microbial communities from Barrow, Alaska - Barrow Graham LP Ref core NGADG0004-311 (SPAdes) (version 2) | ecosystem: Environmental > Terrestrial > Soil > Wetlands >... | reverse complement strand
GCGTTTTACAGGCGAACGTACCAGGGTTGCTGAAGAACGTCGGCATCATGTTCGAACACTCCCCTGAAGTCGAATAGAATCAGGCGGCCAGCGGCTGCCGCAACTGCATTCTTGACGTGCTCGTAGTCCACATTGCCCTGTCGGATGGGTAGAACGAGTGCGTCTGCCCACGACGAGCCCGCATCGATGTCCGTCTCACGTCCAAATTCCCTGGGCGCCTCAGCGATGCTGTCGAGAACACGCACTTCGCTCCCCGCCTTCGTAAGCGCCATTGCAAGGTCGACGGCCGGACTCCCAGTGACATCGTCCGAGTAGTCCTTCATGGCGATGCCCACGAACAGAACATGTTTGCCCGCGAGCTCACCTATCCTCCGGGACATGCGCCCGGCAATGTAACCAGGCTGAGCGGTGTTCGCCTGACGTGCGGAGGCAAATGTGGGCAGCAAGTCGTTACATTCGTCCTGGCTCGAGAGCGAACCGAACAGATAGGGCGAGGCATAGGGGATGCAGTGCCCTCCGACACCGATACTAGGCATGAGAATCTTGACTCTCGAGTGCGTATTGCAGGCTTCGATCAATTCCCACGTGGGAATGTCGAAGCGGTTCGCGAAGCGCGCCAGCTGGTTGGCAATTGCAATGTTGACGTCCCGCTGAGCATTCTCGAACATCTTCGCCGCTTCCACAAGTTCGATGGAGGACGCTTTGAAGACGGGTTTACGGTTGACGGCTCCGAGCACCCGGGTCGCGCGGTCGAGACTCCTTCCATTGATGCCCCCGACGACCAGCGGCATGTTGCGGAACTCATCATAGGCGTGCCCTTCAGCTATCCGCTCTGACGAATAGGCGAGGTCAAAGTCGGCGCCTGCAACGAGCCCGCTTGTGCGCTCCAGCGTGGAGAGGACGAGGCCTCGAGTCGTGCCGACAGGCACCGTGGACCGGCAGATAACGAGATCCCCTTTTTTGAGCCGTTTGCCGAGCTCCGCACAGGCGCCCGCGAGCATGCTCATGTCCAGGGCCCATGCATGGTCGATGGGGATGCCAACCGTGATAATGAAGATCGACACGTCCTTCGGGAGTTCGTCGAACCTGCTGGTAACGTTCAGGCTGCCATTTGCAAGACACGTTCGGAGGACGTCATTGACCGGTATGCTGTCGAAGTCCTCGCGCATACCGAGCGAAAACGCCTTGATCGACTCGATGCGACGCGGGTCGATATCGACCCCGGAGACCTGGAATCCATCCAGCGCATAGGTGAGCGCAAGTGGCAGGCCGACATAGCCAAGGCCGACAATTGCAAGCTTTTTTTCCATCTTTTCCTCCATGTTCAGGACTGGTGGTGTGTCAACGTGTCAAGTACACGGTCGAATTCGGCAATCCGGAACGACCAGTCAAAACGTCGGGATGACTCTACGCGGTAACGGCGCAGCTCGAGTGAATCTGTATCGATTGTATCTTGCACTGCCGAGACAAACTCCTGTGGGGTGGATGCGAGTCGCACCATGTCTTCACCGAACGACCCAAGGGCGTGGATTGTCGACGAGACCACGGGCAGTCCAGCCGCAACATATTCATAGAACTTCAGTGGGTCGACGCCCACGGTCAGCGGTGAATCACGGAAGGGGATGAGCGCGACGTCGTAGTGAGGGGCTTCCTGTGCGATCGCGGCTTGAGAGAGCGTTCCCTTGAAGACGACGTTGGGATGGGCGGCCAGTTTATCACGGACAACTGGCAGTACCTCGCCGAAGCAATGGATCACGCACTCTGGATACGCCGAAGCAACGGCGCCAAGCGCCAGCACGTCAAACCATTCGCGCATTGCTCCCACGTACAGGAATTTGCGTTGTTTTGGCAGGCTGGTCAATGTGTCGAGCCACGTCAAGGCAGGGGCGGCAAACAGCTCGTGGTCCACTCCATTCTGGATCAGACTAAGCTTGTCCTCGTGCGATGGGAACTTGGCGGCAATGGTTTCATTGGTTGCAATCACTGCAGATGCGATGTCGGCAGTCCGAGCCTCGAGGCGATCGACAGTACCCTTGTCGAGGAGTCCGGGATACGCGCTGTGGTCGTCGACACAGTCGTACACGACCGGAGCGGCAAGCAAGCGAAGAGCTCTCGGGACAAACGGCAGATACGTCAGGACGATGCCGGGTTCAGCCGTCCAGCCACCAGCAAGACTCTGCAAGTAGCGGTAGTAGGTGAGTGAGTCGTGGTCTGCCATACGTTCATACTTCTTGAAGAACGGAAGCCACGGCGTGGGCGACGCGGCCCACATGTGTTCTCCCTGCTCGTGCGTACCGGACCGCCAGGCATTCAACTTCCACCGCTGCTTCGGACGGGCGAGCGCTAACCAGGTTACCGGCGCCTCGACGTAGAGAACGTCATAGCCTCGTTCGACCAGTCTTCGAGCAAAGCGCTGTTTTCGGCTGGGGAACGAGCGATAGTTGTTGGTGCTGAGGACAAGCGCCTTCATTCGCCGGCCTCGGGAACAGCGCCGAGGGCGAAAAGACTCCACATAACAAGCGTTATTGCCCACGAGTCGAGAAGGTTGTCGGTGAAAAGGTTGACCAGAAGCGCAAGGAGGCCCACCGACGCGAACAGCCAGAGCTTGTCCTTCGAGCGGAAGAAGCGTGTGGCGACACACGCGAAGGCGCTCGACAACCATGAGATATACAAAGCGAAGCCGACCATGCCTGTCTCAGCAAGTACACGAATCCACACCGAATCCATGGAGATGCCCGTGAAGTAGCCATACTTCTGTGCGGCGGAACCTCCAAACGTGCCAAGGCCACTTCCAAGCAGAGGGTGATCAATGAGATTCACAAAGGCCTGCCTCCAGCGGAACAGGCGACCGAGGTTGTTACTCTTGTCGATGTAGGTTGAACTGAGCAGGTTGGTCATGCGGAGTCGGAATGTCGGGACGACGATGAGGATACTTGTGCCGGCGACGGCAAATACCCCTGCAAGTGCGGGGTTCAAGATCAGGAGTCCGACGAAGTAGGACCCTGCTGCCGACAACCAGGCGGCTCGCGTCAGGGTGAGAAGGAATCCGCTTCCCATAACCAGTACGCATCCCACTGCAATCGCTCGCTCGTACCACCTTGTCCGCACGAGGGCCACGTACACACCCAGGGGGATGATGGTCTCGAGGTAGGCAGCGAGAACATTGGGGCTGCCGAAGAGCGAGAACGCCCGAGTGCTGATAACCCCGGTCTCGGTGGCTTTGTCGAGCCACTGAGCGGGTACCGGGACCTTCCGGACATACTGATAGACACCGATGAACGCTATGATCGTAGCACTCACCACAAGGTGTGGAACCGTCTCGCGGAGAAGACCGGCAGCATCCCCGTCGACGAGGAGCCAAAGGATGACAAAAGCCATGAATGGTTCAAACGCCAGGCGGGCTTCATGAATGTAGGCGCCAATGTAGTAGGTGTTCGCCGCATAGCCCAGAAGCGTTGCAGCACCAAACAGCAGGGCTGTCAGAACGACGGGTGAAGTGATGAGCCGCCCGATCTTCCGCCAACTCGTGGCGACGGCGAAGGCAAGGAAGACCAGGAGCATGATCTCTTCCCACAGGTTGGCAAGAGGCAGATTGGCTTTCCGGATCATCCAGTTGACAAGAGGGTAATAGGCAACCAGCAGGAGAAAAGCTCTCGCTGCCAACCACCTCTTGCTCTTGGTGGAGTTGAGGTTCATTCCGTCCCTATGGGAGACCGTGCACCGTCAGGGTACGTGCCCATACCTTCCACGTGTCTCCATACAGGGCAAGGTTCACTCCGGCGAGGACCTTGTCGCGGCCGTACATGTATACCCATGTAACCTTCGCGTCGATGGACTGCGCCGTGATAACGACGTCCTTGAGGATTGGGTGCCCGACAATGTGAAGCACCCCCTGACTGTCAAACGCGTCCTCCTCAGCTGGTGATGTCGTGATGTTCGTGATCGTAAAACACTCCTTGCCTGTCTCGTCATAGATGGGGGTACCCATCTTGATCTGTGCGGCGGTCTCCGGCTCGATTCCAAAAGCAAGGAACGTGGCCTCGATGCGCTTGCCGCTGAGACCCTTTGCCCCGGTAGAAGGACGCGTCAGCTTATAGGCTGCAGCGACACCCGCGATGACGACGAACGCAAGAACGACTCCGACAATCCATTTGTTTCTCATATGCTACGACCCCCTTGTGTGAGTTCGCCCTTTCGGCCGCGGAGGCCGTCTGAGAGGCCCCTCACGAAGTAGTGCAGAAAGGCACGACGATTATTGTAGAAGAGCACAATCGAAATGAAACGCCGAACTGCGAAGAAAGGAAGGAACAAGGTCAGAAAACGGGCTCGCATGAGGAGCCGGCGCTGCGTCAGAATGCAGTTTCGGGTTCCATAGTATAAGCGCCACGGCTGATCGATGAGCACCGCAAGTGACCTTCCGAGAAACCGCAGCTGTCTCCGGTTGGCCGAAGGGTGCAGCAACCTGCTCGCGGGGATGGCGTACCCATGGAACCCCGCCAACGTTGCTCTCAAAGTGAATTCTGTGTCGTCGTACCATCCATACAGTGACGCGTCGAAGATGCCGGATTCAAGGAGCAAGGAAGACGGGATGAACAGACCTGCCATGGCACAGGTGTCAAAGGGAAATTCAGGCTCCTGATAGCGTTCCCGGGGCACTGGCTTGAGCATTCCAGTCTGGCGACTGTATGTGAACGAGTTGAAGAAAGGGAGTTCCGGCTGTGGCATATTGTAGCATACAGAGCGGAAGTACGTCCGCACGCCGTGCGTTTCGGCAGCTCGAATGAGACACTCCAGAGCGTCTGGGTCGGTGACAGCATCGTCGTCGAGCATCCATACCCAGTCGGCTTTGAGGTCGAGTGCCTTCTGCTGGCCGATGGCTGCACCTCCTGCCGGCCCACTGTTGTGCTCTAGACGAACAACATCGACATCCTGCCGGTATTCCTGCGGAGGTGTATATGGGATGGCGGACCCATTGTCGACGACGACGACCCGGTCGGGCCGCTGGGAGCCGTGCAGGATCGACGACAGACAGCACGATGCTGTTTCGGGGCGGTCCAAGGTGATGACGACGGCAATGACGCTCATGAGGCACCGCTGCGCGGTCGTTGCCAACACCAATCGGAGACTCCGTTCGTCTGGGCTCCTAGTTGGTCGGAACGAGCGGACTGAATAGCGGAGCAATCTTCGATCGCAAAGCATCCAGATCCGGGATGATGTACGACGTTCCCCCGACAATCCCTGGCACTCCAGGGAACGGGATCGTGGTAACTTCCTTGTCGGTCGTATTCTTGAAAGCAAGGGCGATGCGAAGCATGTCGTTCGGGAGAAGATCAGTCACAATAGCATTCTCAATGGCACGGATGACGGGTGGGAGTTTCCAAACGTTGCGAAGCGAGGTGGTCTGGGCCACGATAGCTTTGAGAAGAGTCTTCTGACGAACAACACGTCCCAATTCTTCTCCGTTTGAGGAGCCAAAATCACCGATTGCATCGTGACGAAAGCGGGCGTACTCCAGAGCCGTCTTGCCGTCCATGTGCTGTACTCCCGGTTTCAAGTTGATAAGAGTGTCCACTGCCTTAAAGTACATCGCCTTCTCGACGTTGATGGTCACGCCTCCCAGAGCATCGATGACCTTCTCAAACCCGGCGAAGTCGGCCTTCGCATAGTAGTTGACCTTGATGCCAGGGATCATCGCCTCGACCGTCTTCTCGAGAAGGTCGATTCCACCATCGGAAAAGTAGTCGGGGTTTGTCGTAGCATTGATCTTGTCATAGCCGTGTCCAGGAATGTTGACGCGAGAATCCCTGGGGATCGACATGACCGACATGGTGCGGGAGGCTGGATCGAGGCCGATGAGCATAATGCTGTCAGAGCGACCTGGATCGTTCTTGGCCCGTGAGTCGACACCGACGACCAGGATGTTGACTCGTTCCTGCAGGTTGAGAACCGATCTCGTGGCACCTGCATTGGGGTTGATCGAGCGGAGAGAACGGTAGAGAGAGATGACACTGTAGCCGGCAAAACAGACCATAATGGCCAACACGGAGACAACAACTATGAGAAGTGTCTTGCGGACCTTTGTCGAGCGAAAAGAGCCCGTCAGTCCCTTGGTTTCTGTTTTCATTGGCACATTCCTTCACCTGAAAGTCCAGATCTATTCATCTGTGTACTCAAAGAGTACGCATTTGGACCGACCGCGCAAGACGCAAACACTGAAGGAATGCGTCAGTCTCTAAGGACCGGTCCTGCCTACTTCATGAACAGGGGAAGGAAGCTGAGCGAAACCACTGATATGAGTTTGATAAGAATGTTCAGTGAAGGTCCTGCAGTGTCCTTCAGTGGATCGCCAACGGTATCCCCGACAACGCTTGCCTGGTGCTCGAGGCTGCCCTTTCCGCCAAGCGACCGCTCGATAAGCTTCTTCGCATTGTCCCATGCTCCGCCGGCATTTGCCATATATAGCCCGAGCAGCGTGCCGGTCACCGTCGCACCGAGAAGAAGACCACCGACGGCTTCCTTGCCCAGCAGAAAGTACGTGACAAAGGGAGCTGCGATACCAAGGAGAGCTGGCGGCACCATATACTTGAGAGCGCCTCGCGTGCTGATGGCTATGCACGCATTTGGGTCCGACGGAGCGAGACCCTGCAGAAGACCAGGGATCTCGCGGAACTGCCTGCGCACCTCGGCAACCATAAGCATTGCGGTAGAGCCAACGGCCTCGATGAGAAGCGCCGAGAACCAGAATGGCAGAACCGAGCCAAGGAACATGCCTGCGACCACGCGCGGATCAAGAATGTCGAGCACCGACAAGTTGACAGCTTGCGCGAAACTACTGAACAGTGCCAGCGACGTAAGGGCGGCGGAGCCGACCGCAAAACCCTTCCCCATTGCCGCCGTTGTGTTGCCGAGCGAATCGAGCTGATCCGTGCGCTCTCGGACAACAGGGAGCTGTCGCGTCAGTTCCGCAATTCCGCCTGCGTTGTCAGCGATGGGACCATAGGCATCGACTGACAGGGATATGCCAAGGGTTCCCAACATCCCAACTCCCGCCAGGGCAATGCCATACATCCCGAGGTTGGCATAGGCTGCAAGCAGGGCCGCCGAAATCGCGACAACCGGAATGACGACGCTGCGCATTCCGGCAGACATTCCGCTGAGTATGTTGGTCGCTGCGCCGCTCTTCGATGCAAGCGCAATCTGTGCAACGGGTCGTGACGAAGTAAAATATTCTGAAGCTAGGCCGATGAGGACTCCGGACACGACACCCACAGTAACAGAGATCGCCGCCTTCATGTCGCCGAATACCCGGAGAGAAAGAGGAACCGAGGAAGCCACGAGCGCAACAGAAGCTCCAATAGACCCATAGCGCAGCAGGGACTCGGGCGAGAACCGGTCACTTGTCGACAGGAGCTTTACCAGGAGCACGGCCATCAGGGAGAACATCAGACCCGCCGCAACGATATAGTAGACATAGCGCACCGGCAGGAGGACATCGGCAATTCCATGCTGACGGGCGAACCAGTAGCCCAGAATGTTGGCGGCCAGGATGGCCCCTATGTACGACTCATAGAGATCGGCGCCCATGCCTGCAACGTCGCCGACATTGTCCCCGACATTGTCCGCTATCGATGCGGGATTGCGCGGGTCGTCTTCCGGAATACCGGCCTCAACCTTGCCGACGAGGTCTGCTCCTACGTCCGCCGCCTTGGTGTAGATGCCTCCCCCGACACGTGCAAACAGGGCAACAAGCGATGCTCCCATGGAGTATCCAGTTGCAGCGACCAGAGCCTTCTCCGGACTGTGAAGGATGGACAATGTGCCATACATCGAAAGGAAGGACCCTGCAATACCAAGACTGCTCACGACGATCCCCATGACGGACCCGCCAGAGAAAGCCATATTGAGAGCCGCCCCCAGGGAATGTCGTGCCTCCAGAGTAGTGCGACCATTGGCCATAGTGGCAATCTGCATACCCACATAGCCGGCCAGTACCGAGAATCCCGCTCCGACAACGAAGGAAAGTCCTGCCACAAACCCGTCCCCAAGCGCGAGAAGAATGCCTACGATCGCCAGGATGGGGAATAGCACGCCATATTCGCGCGCCAAGAACGTAGTGGCACCACGATGGATGGTAAGAGTGATCTGGAGGATTGCCTCGTTGTCGAGTGGATGGCGCGCAATGGATCTCGCCAGAACAGCTACGAACAAGAGGCCGACGATCGAGAGGATAGGAACGAGAATGAGAGGATAAGCAACAGCTGCTTGCGATGGAATACTCACTACAAGGGTCCTCCTGTACTGGGTATCGCGAGGTAGGAGCGAAAAACAGTGGAGCCGGCGATCTGATTTGAACAGACGACCTGCTGATTACGGATCAGCTGCTCTACCAACTGAGCTACGCCGGCGCACAACTAGGCAACTCGCCAGAACAAAAAAATGGAGCGGAAGACGGGATTCGGACCCGCGACAACTGCCTTGGCAAGGCAGAGCTCTACCCCTGAGCTACTCCCGCTCTGGCGGGATCGACGGGATTTGAACCCGTGGTCTCCGGCGTGACAGGCCAGCGTGTTGGACCAGCTACACCACGACCCCGTACCATACTTAGTATAGATTGTTCTACAAAAAGTCAAGTGAGCATCCGGTGTCTCAGTCTCACCGGGCGTGCAAAGCTGTCAGCATATGCGATACAAGAAACGTGGTGGGCGGAACAGGGTTCGAACCTGCGACCCCCTCCGTGTGAGGGAGGTGCTCTACCGCTGAGCCATCCGCCCAAACTTGGTGCCCTCGAGGAGAATCGGACTCCTATCGCAGCCTTGAAAGGACCGTGTCCTGACCATTAGACTACGAGGGCTTGGTGAGCCGTACAGGACTCGGACCTGTGACCCTCTGCTTAAAAGGCAGATGCTCTGCCAGCTGAGCTAACGGCCCGCACACGAGTTCATTCTACTGAGAACCGGCTCCTCGTCAATAGTTAAGACGGTCGAGTGACTGCGTTCAGTCCTCTGCGGTCGTGTCGAGAGACTCGAATCGGGTGTATCTCTTGTCGAACATCAGCTTCACGTTGCCCTGCTTACCGTTTCTGTGCTTGGCGACCAGAGCGTTGGTGGGCGTCCGGGTGTTCATCTCGGAAGTGTCTATCGCTTCGTCGGTGTACAGGAAAATGACAATGTCGGCATCTTGCTCGATTGCTCCACTCTCGCGAAGGTCGGACAACTGAGGCTTCTTGCGGTCTCTCTTCTCGATGTCCCGTGACAGCTGAGAAACGACGATGATGGGCACATTGAGTTCGCGAGCTAGGTTCTTGAGCATGCGAGTGATCTGCGCCACTTCAAGGACGCGGCTCTCGACCTTCTGGCCAGAGGCAGCAAGCTGGAGGTAGTCGACAATGAGGAGTTCTACCTTGGCTGTGATCGCAAGACGCTTTGCCTTCGCCCGTATCTCGAGAGCCGTCAGTCCCGCCGCGTCGTCGATATACAGGGGTGCTTCCGATAGCTTGTTGCTGACCTGCGTCAGCGCCTGCCAGTCCTCCTGCGACAAATAGCCCGACCGAAGCTTGTCCGCCTCGATCATCGCTTCTGACGATATGATACGTTCGGCCAGCTGTTCTCTGGACATCTCCAGACTGAAGATGCCCACGGGCTTCTTGAGGCGGACCGCGTTGTACGCCGCAATGTTCAATGCAAGCGACGTCTTTCCGACGCTTGGCCGCGCGGCCAGGACGACCAGCTCCTGGGGCTGGAACCCGCCGATTTGAAGATCCAGATTCTTGATACCAGTGGCAACCCCGCGGATGGAACCTCTATGGTCATAGCGCTCCTCCAACACCTGCAATGTCTTCGGGAGGATGCGTTCCAGCGGCTGGAAGTCACCGCGTACCATACCCTGAGACGCCTCGTAGATGAGCTTCTCGGTCCTGTCGATGAGCTCCATGGCCGTGACGGAGGGAGAAAACCCCAGCTCATAGATGTCTCGGCCCGCGCGTATGATACTACGCTTGACCGACGACTCCTTGATGATCTCGGCGTAATACTTGACGTTCTGGGTTGTCGGGACAAGCTCCGTGAGTTTGGCCAGGTATGCCACACCCCCGATGCGATCGAGGTTGCCATGACTCTTGATATCGTTGCTCAGAACGATGACGTCGACAGGCTTGTTGGATGCTCGGAGGCGGAAAATGGAGTCACAGATGGCGACATGTTCATCGAAGTAGAAGTCGTCAGGCTTGAGGTAGTCCATGACCTCGTCGACGGTGATATTTGAGACAATGAAGGAGCCGAGCAACGACTGCTCGGCTCCCATATCATACGGTGGAACAACGTTTCCCGGATTCGAACCGGCTTCGTTCTGCCCGGCTCGTGGACGGGCTTCGCTTACCTGGGCATCACTTTGGTCGGGCATCCTCACACAGCTTCCGCGACGGTGACGGAAACGAGGGCAGTGACCTGCGGACTTAACCTCAGAGCAATCGCATACACACCAAGTGCCTTGATGGGTTCATCGGTACTCACGGTTCTCTTCTCCACGGCGACACCGAGTTGACTGCCAATGGCTGCAGCGATTTCGTCCGGAGTGATGGCGCCATACAGTTTCCCCTGTGGTGTCGCTTTAGCGCGAACGGTAACCGACTGACCTGTGAGTTTCGCCGCCAAGTCCTGGGCCCGTGCAAGGACAATATCCTTTTCCTGAGACACTGCCATCTTGTGTTTGCTGAGGGCGGCAACTCTCTCGGATGTTGCATCGATGGCCAGATGCTGGGGAAGGAGGTAATTGGCAGCATAGCCCACAGAAACGCCGACCACGTCATTCTTGTGGCCTACGCCCTTGACGTCGGCGAGCAGGATTACCTTCCTGTCCATAGTTGGTGTTGAACTACCGATTCACAAACGGCAGGAGAGCCATCACGCGAGCTCTCTTGACGGCACCCGCAAGGGCACGCTGGTGCTTCGCACACACGCCTGTCGCCCGGCGAGGAAGGATCTTGCCCTTGTCGCTTACGAAACGGCGCAGCCGTGAAGCATCCTTGTAGTCGATATCATCAGTCCTGTCAGCGCAGAATGGGCAGAACTTCTTACGCGCACGAAAGTAAAACGATTTCTTCTTGCCGGTCTTGCTTGGTTTCTTGAATGGTGCGTTTGGCATGATAGTCTACTCCTTCATCTCAGTTGAATGGCACGTCGTGGTCTTCAGAGCCGGATCCCTGCTGCAACGATCCCTCGGGGACTTCAAAGTCCTTGAGAAGGTCATCTTCGCCAGCCGCTTCACCGGGTTCACCGGCACTCTGACGGTTCTTTGGAGTACCAATGACCTCGAATGTCGAAGCCACGATCTCGGTAGCGCGTTTCTTGGTTCCGTCGTTGGCCGTATATTCCCGAATGGACAGGCGTCCTGTCACGAGAACGCGCAGGCCCTTCTCAGCCGACTTCTCGATCTTGTCGGCGACGTAGGTCCATGCGTTGATGTCAACGAAGAAGGCTTCTTCCTTCCAGTCACGGACAGACGGGTCTTTGGACGCGTTCCAGCTCCGGTTCACAGCAATTGAAACACGAGCCGTCTTCTTGCCCGACGGCGTGTACCGGATGTCCGGATCCCTGGTAATTCTACCTGTGAGGACAACCTGGTTGAGGTCGTTCATCCTTACGCCTCAGGTGCAGGGGTGGCTTCAGATACCGGTGCAGCTACTGAAGCGGGTTCAGGTGCAGGGATGGGTTCAGATACCGGTGCAGCTACTGGAGCGGGTGCAGCGGTAGCCTCCTGAGGGACAACTGTCTCGACTGGAACGACAGTCTTCTTGTGCTCGAGTCGCGTAACCATCCACCGGACGACGTTTTCGTTCACTCTCAGCTGCTGCTTAAGAGCGTCGACCTCGCCAGGCTCGCACTCAAATGCGATTACCCAGTAGTAGCCATCCTGCTTCTTATTGATCGGATACGCCATGCGACGATGACCCCATGGGTCTGCCTTCAGAATGTTGCCCTTCGATGAGATGAAGGACTGAACGGTAGTGGCGACATCCGTAGCTTCTTCCTCCGGCATTGTCCCGTCCACAATAAACATCAATTCAAACTCTCTCAACAGTTCCTCCCTTTGGACTTAGATTTCGGCCGTCTTCACGACGGCAGAGAGCGAGAATAGTATATGCAGGAGCTGCAGCGATGCAACCGGAGGGGCCTTCACGGGAGCATCCGGCTACATTGCTCTGAAATGATATGACCTAGCGGGCCTTCTCCAGGAACGTCTTGTAGGCCAGATAGCAGGCATACAGATCCGCCTTGCTCGCCAGCTCCTGTGGGGCATGCATCGACAGAAGCGCAGGGCCGGCGTCGAGCGTTTCGATACCACGCTTCGACAGGAACTTTGCTACAGTGCCGCCGCCGCCGACGTCCACCTTGCCCATCTCAGCCACCTGCCATGGGATCTTGGCCTCGTCCAGCAATCCGAGCACTTTGTGGAGAGTCTCGGCGGAGGCGTCATGGGCTGAGTACTTGCCTCGAGAGCCGGTGAACTTCGTGATCACAATGCCGTTGCCAATTGTGGCAGCGTTTGTCGGTTCGAACACATCCAGATAGTTGGGGTCCATACCGGCATCGACGTCGGCGCTGAGTGCCATGGAGCTCCAGAAAACGTGTCTGGCCGTGGTTTTCTCTCCAGTTTCGAGGATAAGCCGCTCAATGACCAGTTCAAGGAACTCGCTCTGCATACCGGTGTCGCCGTCACTGCCAATCTCTTCCTTGTCAGCGAGGAAAACGACCTGCGTACGCTCAGGCTCCTTTTTCTGGTCCAGCAAGCCGCGCAGTGCCGTGTACCCGCAGATTCTGTCGTCGTGTCCGTAGGCGAGGATGAGTCCGCGGTCAAAACCGACTTCCCGCGGCTTCATTGCCGGCACGAGCTCCAGTTCAGACGCGGCGAAGGCTCGCTCTTCGACGTTGAGCTGCTCGGCAAGCATCTTCAGGACATTCGTACGAACAGGCGTCTTGTCGTCCTTGTCATCGGCGGGAACGTGGCCGACGATTGCGTCGAGCGCTTCGCCCGAAACGCCTTCGCTCAGCTTCTTCTCTCCCTGAGCCTGCCCCAGATGTGGAAGGATGTCGGAAATGTTGAACACGGGATCACTCTCTTCCTCACCGATGCGCAACTGAAGCTTCTTCCCTGCCTTGTCATAGATCACGCCGTGCAAGGCAAGGGGGATCGTCACCCACTGGTACTTCTTGATTCCACCGTAGTAGTGGGTCTGGAAGAGGCCCAGCCCAGTACTCTCGAAAAGCGGGTTCTGCTTTACGTCGATGCGCGGAGCGTCGACATGCGCAGCCACGATATTGACGCCCTCGCCAAGAGGACGCTTGCCCAGCCTCACGATCACGGCGTTCTTGCCCCGGTTGACGAAGAGCAGTTTTCCACCTTTGGGCAATGCTTTGGCAGAGAGAGCGTCGGCAGTCCTGTAGCCGCTAGCCTGGGCAATAACCGTCGCTGCCTCAACGAACTCGCGTTCGGTCTTGGCATCCTTGATAAGCGACATATACTCCGCGGCCAGCTTGTCGGTCGCCTTGCGATCGATGCTGCTCCAGGCGGACGTCTTGTTCAACCCGATTTCCTTGGACTTCATCATTGTTCACCTCCGAGTGTGTGAGAAATTCAGCATACCTTCAAATTGGACCGAAATCAAATAGCATGCTAAGTCAGAGGAATGGGGGAGTCCGATGGAATTGCGCGGTGACCGATGCCCAGTCACCTCACAGCAGTGGCCTGCCTGCTTTCTTTTCTTCCTTCTCTTTGTTCGCTCAGGCTCCCCCGTCGCCGCCCATGTCCTGGACCCATCCATGGATCAGCCCTGATCGCGACCACGTTCTCATGACCCGGTCGCACTCCGCATCGGTGAGTTTCCGCCAGATGCCCAGTGCACGGTCAAATGCTTTGTAGGCAGGAAAGTACTGCGTCATGACACTCACGTATGTCTGAAGTGACAGCCGGCGGGACACGAAGCCAAAAACCTCTCGAGCCATGCCGGTATGGTGTGGGAGAATGAGGTACCGCACGATGAGTCCTCGCGGGACATATCTGCCCTGCTCGTCTACGCTGATGTCTCCAACCTGGCGATGCATCTCGATAAGCGCACGTTCAGCGACCTGAACGTAATCATCGACGCCCGAGAGTTGCATGGCCACGGCTTCATCCGTATATCGAAGATCGCCCAGGTAGATGTCCACGATTCCATCCAGAAGAGCCAGCGTCGATGGCTCGTCGTAGCTGCTCGTATTGTAGACGATGGGAATATGCAGGCCCTGTTGCCGCGCTGCAAATACGGCTGCGAGCAACTGGGGAACCTGGTGAGAGGGTGTGACAAAGTTGATATTGTGGGCTCCCTTTGCCTGGAGCTCGACGAGCGCACCTGCGAGCTGTCCAACCGACATCTGCGTTCCATGGTGCAGTTGACTCAGCGGATAGTTCTGGCAATAGGAGCAATTCAAGTTGCAACCGCTGAGGAAGACCGTGCCTGATCCTCGTGTCCCACTGACGGGAGGTTCCTCGCCACGATGCAGGTTCCAGACAAAGACGTTGGGCTTGAGAGCGGCGCCGCAGTAGCCAGCATCTCCTGCAAGCCGATGGGCTCCGCAACGTCGAGGACAAAGATCGCAGGCTGCCATGCGGCGATACGCTGTCCGGATCCGGGCTAGGAACTCTGCATCCGATAGCCGGAGATACGACCCTTCGACTTCCGCAACCACTTCCGGACTCGTCGCGTCGTCCTGCCTCGGCACCACGACCGCGTCAAAGCCTAGAGGTCCGTTTTCTGTGCAGTCCATGCTCGAACCTGGGTGGCAACTTCCCGGATGTGTTCCAGGGCCACAACAGCGAATGCTTCACGGTCGACGGCCTTCTGTTTGGGGCCGGGTTCGAGCGGGAGAAGCCCGTAGTTGGCGTTCGCGGGCTGGAAGTCCTCTCTGTCATGCGTAACGTAGTCGACCAGAAGGCCCGTCATCGTCTGGACAGAAAAGACTGGCCGTGGGAAGCCACGAAGCGAGGCTGCAGCGTTCAGTGCCGCAACAAGTCCCAGTGCGGTCGACTCCATGTATCCATCAACGCCGCACAATTGCCCCGCTGCCCATATGCGTGGAAACGCTCCCAGTTGGAGGTCTTGAGACAGCACTGAAGGGCCGCGCAGAAACGCGTTCCGATGAATGAGGCCATACCGCACGTATTCAGCGTTGCGAAGGGCTGGTACCATGCCAAGCACCCGTTGCTGCTCGGCGACTGCCAGAGAAGTCTGAAATCCAACCAGGCCAAGGACGGTTCCTTCGCGGTTCTCCTTGCGAAGCTGGATGACGGCGAAGCAGTCTGCAGGTCTCTCCCGGAGGCCGACAGGGCGCATCGGACCAAATCTGAGAGTGTCGTCGCCCCTTCGCGCAATTTCCTCGACGGGCAGACACCCCTCGAAGTACTTCTGTTCATCCGGGGTCTCGGGGAGGTGCTGTCTGGCAGATTGGAGCGCATGCACAAATGCATAGTACTCCTCCCTCGTCAGGGGACAGTTCAGATAGTCGGCGGAATCCCCCCCTCGGGAGCTCAAGAATGAAGAGTTGCGGTCGACCGAATGAGCCCAGACGGACGGAGCGACAGCATCGTAGAAAAAGAGATTCTCGCACCCGAGGCGCTCCCGGAGCTCATGGAGAAAATCCGGACTGGTAAGAGGGCCCGTAGCAAGGATGCTTGGAACCGAGGAATCGAGCCGTCTGTATTCCTCCCTGCGAATGGCAATGAGCGGATTGCTCTGGATACTCCGAGTCACCAGGGCGCTGAACTGGTCCTTGTCGACCGCGAAGGCTTTGCCTGCAGGAAGACGGCTCGCATCAGCGCACCGCACGATGGCAGAATTCAGGAGTCGAAGTTCGGCTTTGAGAAGGCCTCTCGCGTCCCGCACGGCGTCAGAGCCAAGGGAATTGCTGCAGACAAGTTCTCCGAATCGGTCAGTTTCGTGGATGTCGGTCTGGTGCAAGGGCCGCATTTCCCATAGCTCCACCGACAGACCGAGACGAGCCAGAGACAGCGCAGCCTCACTGCCTGCCAGGCCACCCCCGACAACGCGAATGTCTATGTCCATGCTACTGTGGCTGGACGATAGCAAAGCTATCCGGTCCCCGACGCACCAGGAGGCCCCGGAGCTCAAGACTGGTCAGGACGCTGAGGACCTGGGGTGCGGCGCAGGCCAGGCGTTCGCAGAGCAGATCGACGGAGGTACACCCTGTCTGTATGCAGCCGATGATCGACTGTTCCTGCTGCGACAGTGCCTCGGAGGGGTGTTCCTCGCCAATGGCGATGGCCTTGAACCCCGGGAGTTCATCGAGAACGTCGTGCACAGATTGCACCAGTTTGGCACCAGACTTGATCAACGCATTCGTTCCAACGTGCTGAGGAGCGTAGATGGAACCCGGAATTGCAAAAACCTCACGATTCTGTTCAAGGGCGAAGTTGGCCGTAATTAGAGATCCGCTCTCCTTCGCTGCTTCTACCACAAGGACACCCAGCGACAGACCGGAAATGACACGGTTGCGCTGTGGAAATGTATAGACCGTCGGCTGTGTATGAAGATGAAACTCAGAAATGACGGCTCCCCCGCCGTTTCCTGCGATGGTCCGCGCAATTGGACCATGAATGGATGGGTAAATTTCGTCTACGCTGGATCCCAGGACTGCAATCGTTTGACCCCCTGCGTCAAGGCATCCAACGTGGGCTGCCTTGTCAATCCCATAGGCGAGGCCACTGACCACCACGAGACCTGCTGCTGCCAGTTGTCCTGCGAGGTCGGAAGCTGCTCTGACACCTTCAGGCGTCGGTTTGCGGCTTCCAACAATGGCAATGCAGTCCTTGAGCAGAACTGTCGCATCACCCAGAATCTGAAGGAAGAGTGGGGGGCGGTAGCATTCGAGGAGGCGACCCGGATAGGCCTCCGGTCCGTCGAACATTGTAACAAGAGAAGCACCGAGGCTGTTGAGCTCAGCAACCTCTTTGTCGGCTTTTTCCAGGGCACTGTCCCGTTCAGCCAGTGACACATGCTTCCCTCGCGTCGAAGACGACGCAGAAAGCAGTTGGTCGAGCCTCTCCTGTGACACGGCCTCCAATTCATCCGGCGCCTCGAGCAGGGCCGCGAGGTCCCACTTGCAGACGCCGAGAGGCAGGAGGTCGAGAGCAAGAGCCGCTCGACCAAATTGCGAGATCATAAAAGGACTAGGCAGTCAGCTGCTTCTTCGCCTCAGCGACGAGGGTGGCAAACGTTTCCTTGTCATGAACAGCCATGTCAGCCAGAACCTTGCGGTCGAGCTTTACACCGGCCTTCTTCAGGCTTCCCACAAACTTGGAATAGGTGATACCATTAGAGCGACACAATGCATTGATACGCACAATCCAGAGTGCTCTATACTCGCGCTTCTTTTCCTTGCGGTTGAAATATGCATGACGCTCAGCCTGCTGAACAGCTTCCCTTGCAGCCCTGTACCGGATAGAGCGTGCGCCGACATAGCCCTTGCTGAGCTTCAGTATCTTCTTGTGCCTTCTGCGGATCGAGCTTCCACCTTTAACTCTCGACATAGTGAGCCTCCATTAACCCTTGAGATACGGCACAAGTCTCTTCATGTTGCGAGCGTCTGCGCCATGAAGAACACGCTTCTTCAGCATCAGTTTCTTCTTCCGCATGGACTTCTTGCCAAGCTTGTGGCCATGGTTGGCGCCATACGCCTGTATCTTGCCGGTACCGGTTATCTTGAACCTCTTGGCGGCTCCCCTGCATGTCCTGATCTTGGTCACTTTGTTTTTGATAGCCATGTCCTACTCCTTTCCAGGTCCTTTCATCTTGGCGAGCACTTCTTTGGATGGTTCCATCATCATTGACATATTGCGGCCCTGCATCTTGGGTTCCTGAGTGACTCTGCCGTATTCGCCAAGATCAGCAGCGACCCTCTTGAGCAGCGCACGCCCCTGATCGGGGAAAGCCATCTCACGACCGCGGAACATGATCGTTACGCGAACACGATTTCCGTCCGACAGGAACTCCTTGAGGTGCTGGTTCTTTACGGTCAGATCACCAACGTCGATGCGCAGTCGGTATTTCATCTCTTTCATCTCGACTGTGACCTGTTTCTTTCTGGCTTCCTTCTGCCGCTTCATCTGTTCGTACTGGTACTTTCCCAGGTCCATGATCTTGCAAACGGGTGGAGTGGCGTTAGGCGCCACGACGATCAGGTCGAGCCCCTTCGAGTACGCGAGTTCAAGAGCCGCTTCGGACGTCAATAAGCCCAACTGACCATTGTTCTCGTCAATGACGCGGACTTCCTTCCAGCGCACTCTCTCGTTGTAAATCAGATCTGAATCCCTATTGATTCCACACCTCCAAAAAGAAAAATGGCGGCCGCTGTAAAACGGCCGCCATATAGTTGAGCTAGCACATTGGCGAACTCAAGAACCTCTTTGCCTAAAGCTGGAGGTAGAAGCCTGCCCGGCTTCGTTTTACAGTGGCTCTACTCTTTCGAGCCTCCATGAGTATAGCAACCTTCCCGTGCAAAGCAACTAGGGGAAGATAACTTTGCTCCTGATCTCCTCGAGCACACGCTCGATGAATTGGTCGACGGTTACCACACCCTGATCGCCTTCGTGGCGCATGCGCACAGCCACGGAGTCCAGTGCGGCTTCCTTGGCGCCTATGACGGCAATGTACGGGACCTTCTGGATCTCGGCATCGCGGATCTTCGCCTGCATCTTCTCTCGGCGGATATCGATCTTGGTACGGATACCACGCTCGACCAGTCTGGCGGTAATTGCCTTGGCATACTCCTCCTGCACGTCCGTGATGGGAACCACCTCGACCTGCACGGGAGCAAGCCAGACAGGGAATGCACCAGCATACTGTTCGATGAGAGTCCCGAAGAATCGTTCCATGGAACCCAGCACAACACGGTGCAGCATGATCGGGCGGTGTTCCTTGCCGTCTTCGCCGATGTAGGTGACGTCGAAGCGTTCAGGAAGATTGAAGTCGACCTGAACCGTCGGCCCTTGCCACTCGCGGCCAATGGCATCCACAAGCTTCATATCGATCTTTGGCCCATAGAAGACACCTTCGCCGGGGTCGACCTTGTAGTCGAGATGCATGTCTTCAAGAGCCACCCTCAGAGCCTCGGTCGCCATCTCCCAGCCTTCAGCCGTTCCGACAGAGTGTTCCGGGCGGGTGCTGAGGTAGATGTTGTACTTCGTGAACCCGAACGTCTCGATCATGTGACGAGTGAAGTCGAGCACTCCCTTGACCTCATCATTAAGCTGGTCGGGACGGACGAAGAGGTGAGCGTCGTCCTGAGTGAACCCACGCACCCGTAGAAGTCCATGGAGGACTCCCGACTTCTCGTAGCGATACACGGTACCCAGTTCAGCCCACCGAAGCGGAAGATCACGATAGCTGCGAACCTGCGACTTGTAGATGAGAATATGGAAGGGGCAGTTCATCGGCTTGAGCATGTACTGGTCCTCATCGACCTGGATCGGCGAGTACATGTTCTGCTGGTAGAAGCCCCAGTGGCCAGAGGTCTTCCAGAGCTCAAGATTCGCTATGTGGGGCGTGTAGACGAATTCATACCCACGCTTGATGTGCTCCGCACGCCAGAAATCCTCGATCTCCTTGCGAACAATGGCTCCTTTCGGATGCCAGAAAACCAGTCCAGCGCCAGCCTGTTCCTGAATGCTGTAGAGGTCCAACTGCTGCCCCAGCTTGCGATGGTCGCGCTTGGCAGCCTCTTCCCGAGCCGTGACAAAACCGACCAGCTCTTCCTTCGATGGGAAAGCCGTACCATAGATGCGCTGAAGCATCTTGTTCTTCTCGTCCCCTCGCCAATACGCTCCTGCGACCGACAGAAGCTTAAAATGCTTAAGGTAGCTTGTGGAAGGGATATGCGGTCCACGGCAGAGGTCCGTGAACGATCCCTGAGTGTAAAGCGAGACGGTCGTCGCAGGTATCTCCGAAAGGATCTCGACCTTATACTGGTCGCCCCGCTCCTTGAAGAATTCGATGGCTTCGGCTATCGGCTTGTCTTGCCGGGTGAAATGCTCGCTGCGCTCAGTGATCTCGTGCATCTTCTGTTCTATTGCAGTGAGATCATCGGGGGACAGCGTCTTCGACATGTCGATGTCGTAGTAGAAACCAGTGTCGATGGATGGTCCGATGGCAAGCTTGGCGTCCGGGTAGAGCTCCTTGATTGCCTCGGCCATAATGTGTGACGTACTGTGGCGAAGGATTTCCAGCCCGTCGCTGCTGGCAGTGCTCACAAGCTGGATGTCGTCGACCGTCGATGGAATCGTCGTCAGGTCCACGAGCAAGCCGCCAATCCTGGCAGCAACGATAGATCGCTTCTGCTGGGGAAAGAGCTTCTGAACAGCCATGAGGATGGACTCGCCATCATTGAAGGAGTACTGAGACGATGCGTCGTCAAGAATAATTCTGATATCCATGTCCGCTCCCAAGAAACGCAGATGGTGGGCGATAGAGGAATCGAACCTCTGACCTCTTCGGTGTCAACGAAGCGTTCTACCTCTGAACTAACCGCCCACAAAACCGGACTTGCTGTAGTATACACAGAACACGCTCGGCTGCAAGCCCTCTGACTCGGGGCTGCCCACATACGGCAACCCAACAGGCCTTGAACCCTCGGGTTGTTGTTCGAGCGGGACACAGCAGCCATCTTGCTGCTATCACATATGAGTATACTGTTATTTGCGTGCAAACGTCAAGCGAGGAGACATGGAGATGGCATTCACAGCGCAGAAGCACGTTCGACAGGTGGTGACCACACTCGAGAAAACCTACCCCGACAGAGGCACCGCTCTAGAGTTCAAGGACCCCTGGCAGCTGCTTACGGCAACGATACTCAGCGCCCAGTGCACAGACGTCATAGTCAACAAGGTTACCCCACGCCTGTTTGCTGCCTATGGCGGCCCATGTGCTCTGGGTCACGCCGATATTCTTGATGTCGAAGAGATCGTCAAGCCGACCGGCTTCTTCCACAACAAGGCGAAGGCGATTGTTGCCGCATCCCTCGAACTCTGTGAGAAGTGGGGAGGCGCGGTGACTCCCGAAATGGATTTTCTCACGAGACTCCCTGGCGTCGGACGCAAGACCGCCAACGTTGTCCTTGCGCATGCGTTCGGTAAGCAGACTGTAGTTGTCGACACGCATGTGAAGCGACTGGCCTATCGCATCGGACTCAGCGAGAGCCTTGTTCCCGAGAAAGTGGAACAGGACATCATGGCTGTCGTTGCGGAGAGCCACTGGAACTCACTCTGTGACGCACTCATTGCCCACGGGAGATCTACCTGCAATGCTCGCAGGCCGGATTGCGACGCCTGCGCCATTACCGGGCTTTGTCCGAAGAATGGGGTGCCAGAAGCGAAGACTCCGCGCTGACAGGGGGAATTCCCAGTTGTGCGGCATGGTCGCGCTCATAGCGAAACAGGTACTCCCCAAACAGTCCACAGTGAGGTCCAAGGACAGCCGCTGCATGCTCCCGGACAGTGCGAATGTCTGTTGAGGTCATCCCAAGAACGTGCCGGAGGCCCCGGTCAACCCAGACATCGATGGGAAAGGCCTCGTCTCCTCCATAGGCAAACAGGTCGATACATGCCGCCACCTTCGGACCGATGCCCGCGAATCGCCGGAAGTAGCTCTGTCGTTCCTTCGACCTCATCATCCCCAGGTTCTGCAGGGTTGCCTCGCCGGGAAGTTCTGCGAGCAGGTCAAGGAACCAGCGGGAGCGGTACCCGAGCCGCAGGCCTGCAACAGCTGACGAAGTAAGCGTGCGCAATTCGTCGATAGACGGGAAGAGATAAAGGTCGCTGCCGCCGACGGCCCGCAGATTGCATGGAAAAAGTCTCGCCATGGTATCGAGACGCCTGCCTACCAGGCTGACCGTCGACTGGACAGACAGGAGATAGCCGACGGTGGTCTCGAGGATAGGCTGCCTGAGCAGATGGGTACCTCGAGAATACATAAACACATCACGCAGCAGACCCGCCCGCCCCGGGAAGCGTTGGCAGAGAAAGGTCAGTGATTCATCTGCCAGTTGTCTGATGTCATGCGCCAGGTCCAGGAACTCGATGATCCGCTCGACACCGCCATGACCAGCCGTGAAGCTGATGCGCAGTGTCTCGTTCCTGCTCTCGACGTGCATTGCCAGATCTCCACAAACGCCTTCAAAGGCGTCGCCCGCGCGACGAAACCGAAACGTCTGTCCACAACTCAGCGTAGAGCCAAGAGCGTAGGGAGCCGGGGGATGGACAACCGCGTGCGTGATGCCGGAACCAGCCACATCCGACAGAATGCAACAGGCCACGGTCCCGACACCTTCTCCGGTTGGGATCCGTGGCCTGGTTGTGCCAAGGTTGCTCTTGCTCAGGGTCGCTCCCAGTTGCCGAAGGGGTGTCTGAAAACACCACGTTCAGTGACGATACCCGAAAGCAGCTCGTTGGGGGTCACATCGAACGACGGGTTGAAGGCATGTGCGCCTTCTGCGGCAACACGCTGGCCTGCAAATGACAGGACCTCATTCTCGTCGCGCTGTTCTATGGGGATCTCGGCGCCCGAAGCAATCGAGAAATCGAACGAGCTCAATGCTGCCGCCGTGTAGAACGGTAGCCCATGGTACTTGGCCAGGATGGCTAGCTGGTAGGTCCCAATCTTGTTGGCGAAGTCACCGTTCGAGGCGATACGGTCGGCGCCCACGATGACCTTGGTGACCATCCCGTGCGACATCATGAAGCCGGCCATTCCGTCAGTGATGAGATGGAACGGGATACCCGCGGTCACGAGTTCCAGAGCCGTCAATCGGGCTCCCTGGAGGTACGGCCGCGTCTCGAGGGCAATGACCTGGATCTTCCTGCCTTGCCTGAACGCTTCGTTGATGGAACCAAACGCCGTACCATATCGATAGGTCGCAAGAGCGCCGGTATCGCAGATCGTCAGGATGGTGTCTCCGTCTTCGAACAGTTCGGCACCGTACTTCGACAGAGCGAGATTCCGGTCCTCGTCGTCTTGGGCTAGCCGGCCGGCGAACGCGGCAAGCTCATCAGCCACTGCCCGTGGGTCCTTGCCGAGACTCGGCGCTCCCTCGGCGAGAGACCGATCGACAGCCCAGGCAAGGTTCACGGCAGTGGGTCGGGCACTCTTGAGATAGATACCGGCGTCGAGCACAAACTGCGCCGGCTGCGGAGTCGTCAGCGCCTCTCGGGCAGCCAGAGCCATACCATAGGCGGCAGCGACACCGATTGCAGGAGCCCCGCGAGTATTCATATTTTTGATGACCGAATAGACATCCCTGTAGGACGTACACTCGATCCACTCAGTCTCGAAGGGGAGCCTGAGCTGGTCGAGTACACGCAGACTAGAGCCTGTCCACAACAGGCTCCGGAGTTCTTCACTCATTCGTCAAAGCGTCGAATCAGGCGGTGGCCTTCAGCTTCTTGAGACACTTGCCGCACACCCGAATCCTCTGAACTCTGCCGTTCATCTCTACCTGTACTGTGTGAAGATTCGGCAGGAAACGACGAGAACTGCGCTGAATGGAATGGCTGACCGTGTTGCCTACCATTGGACCCTTGCCACAAATAGTACATACTCTGCTCATTTCGATAAACCTCCATGAAAAAGTAGACTAATTTTATGTCAAAGGCCAACGAATTCAAGTTTGGTGGTATAATCAAATACCACATTTTGCCTGGAGAGTGGATATGACTGATATAAAAGGTAACGTCGTTCTCAGCAGGAATGCAATGGAGGAAATCCTCCGGCTGGCTACCCTGAATGTCTACGGTGTGACAGGACTGGCTCCCGTCACATTCGCCGAACGCTTCACCCGCGCTCTTGCGCTTCCGTCGACACCGAAGGGTGTCGATGCTCAGATCAGAAAGGACGGCACAATCGTGGTGACCGTTCATGTTCGGCTCCAGTATGGTGTTCGCGTTTCCGAAGTCGCTCGTACCATTGCATCACAGGTTCGCTATGTCTTCTGCAGCATGACGGGGATTGCGCAGGAGAGAGTCGAGCTGAACGTCGTGGTCTGGTCCATACGCGTCGAACACGAAAACGAATAGCAGCACTCCCGGAGGATATCTTGAAAGAAATCGGTTACAGTGAGCTTGAGGCGCTGTTCACGGCTGCTCTCGCCAGCCTCGAATCCCGCAAAGTCTTTATCAACAGCCTGAACGTTTTTCCCGTGCCCGACGGAGACACCGGAACGAACATGTCTCTCACCCTCCGGACTGCTCTGGAGGAAGTCCAAAAGAGCCAGCCCAAGTCCATGAAAGAGTTCGTCTCGACGTTGTCCGCCGGATCCCTCATCGGGGCGCGCGGAAACTCAGGTGTCATCCTGTCACAGATCATCCGCGGCATGGCATCGGCAGCTGATACCAAGCTGGTGCTGACGACGACAGATTTCACACAGATGCTCACCAAAGCGACCGAGGTAGCATATAAGGCGGTGGTCACGCCTGTAGAAGGAACCATCCTGACCGTCGTCAGACGCATGGCCGAGAGTGCGGCCGGGCTGCACCAGGAAGACTACGCGGATTACCTGGCCGAGGTCATCAGGACAGGAAGGCAAGCGGTCAAGGAGACGACGGGGCAGCTTCCCGCACTAGCAGAAGCCCATGTGGTGGATGCCGGGGCCGAGGGCCTTGTGACACTCCTGGAAGGTATGTTGATGAGTCTCCGAGGTGAGTCGGTCGCCTCCGAGGAACTGACGCTAAAGGATGAGACGGAGGAGCATGTCGGCCCTCAGGACCTGACGTATCGCTATGACACTGTGATCCTGGTGGCTTCCGACACGCTGCCGGAAGCTGAGGTCCGCGCGAAACTGACCGAACGTGGCAACAGCCTTGTCATGGCCTCGGCGGGTGGCCTTACCAAGATCCATGTCCACACCAACGAGCCATACGACACCATCCAGTACCTCATGAAGTTTGCCCCGATACGGGAGGGGCGCATCGAGGACATGCAATACCAGGCAAACGAGTATGCCAGCGGCCCGGCATCCGGAGCGGGTTCTTCCTCGAAGCCACTCGCTTCGACGGAGGGCTGCGCTGATGACAACGTGGAGCGTGCATACGTCGTAGTCTCTCCGGGACCTGGATTTGACGAGATTTTCCGCAAGCTTGGAGTGCAGATCATTGTGAGCGGCGGCGACACGATGAATCCGCCGACTGAGGCTTTCCTCGATCCCATCAAGGCGTGTAGGGCCAAGTCTTTCATTGTCTTCCCAAACAACAAGAACATCATCATGGCCGCACAACAGGCCGCCGGCCTTATCGACAAGGACGTGCAAGTGTTGAACGCTCACCACCCGGTGCAGGCTATCAGTGCGCTAGTCCAACTGGCTTCCTGTGGTACCGATGACGACTGTCTGGCTGTCGCAAACCAGGCCATCGAGGCGACAGATTTTTTTGCAGTCACGTGTGCAACCAAGAATGCCACGGTTTCTGGAATGCTTGTCCACAAGGGCGACTATATGCTGCTCGTGGACGACAAGCTTGTGGGACTTGGACAGTCGGTCGAGGGAGCGCTGGTGCACCTCAGCGAGTCCCCCATCACTTGGGATGACAAGTCTCTGGTTTCGGTTTACCGGGGCGCCGACTTTACTGAGTCGTCATTCGATGCGCTCGTTGCGACGTTGACTCAACAGTTCCCTGATCTTGAGATCCAGCCTTACTACGGAGGGCAGGCCTTCTACGGCGTCGTGGGGTCGGTCGAGTAATGGACAGCGCTCAGCTGAGACAACGGGTGACCATCGCCGTCGAGAGCCTGATACGGCGCATCGGACAGTCGTACGAGTTTACTGTCGTCCTCGGATCTGGTCTGTTGAGCTTCGTGGACCGGATGGATGGGCAGACGATCGTTCCCTACGCCGAGATTCCGGGGTTCCCTGTGTCGACGGTCAAGGGACATGCCAGCGAGATTGTCGCAGGGAGCATCGGTGGGCACAGAGTGTTGTGTTTTGCGGGTCGCTTCCACTACTACGAGGGCTACGATGCTGCCACGGTGGCCATCCCTGTCCGGGTTGCCCAGGCTCTAGGCGTCCATATTGCTCTCTTCACGAATGCGGCGGGTGGCATTGCGGATCGCCTGCGACTGGGGGACCTCATGGTTATCGAAGACCATCTCAACCTGCTTACCGCAGACAGCCCGCTTCGAGGTCTCGAAGATGAGGTCTTCGGCTCCAAATTCGTGAACATGTATACAGCGTATGACCCCATGGTCACCCGAGCGCTCAAATCGGTAGGTGAACGTCGTTCTTTGCCGATTGCGTCCGGCGTCTATGCAGCGCTGTCCGGGCCTCAGTTCGAGACTCGTGCAGAGATTCGAATGCTGCGGATTCTCGGAGCCGATGCCGTGGGCATGTCCACGATTCCCGAGGTGATTGTGGCAAACCAGGCAGGCATGCGCGTTGGCGCCGTCTCGGTCATTACGGACCTTGCGACCGACACGGTCACCGAGCTGAGTCATGACCAGGTGCTCGCCACGGCGAGACGTGCCGATGAACACTTGGCAGAGTTGCTGACCGGTGTCATCGAGGGGGTCGAGTGCTGAGCAGGAACTTTGCAGAACTTATTGAGCAGAAGAAATCCGGCGGCGAACTCTCGGAAGAAGAGATCTCGTGGTGGATCGATGGCCTTGTGAGTGGCTCCATTCCCGACTACCAGACGTCGGCAATGCTCATGGCCATCTATTTCAGGGGGATGAATGCCCACGAGACTTCCTGGCTCACACATTGCATCAGCACAAGCGGAGACGTGGTCGACCTTTCTTCCCTGAGCGGAGTGAAGTGCGACAAGCACTCATCGGGGGGTGTCGCCGACACAGTTTCCATCCCTCTCATTGCCATTGCGGCAAGCTGTGGTGCCGTGATGCCCAAAATGTCGGGAAGGGGCCTCGGCCACTCCGGCGGGACAATCGACAAGCTCGAGTCGATTCGGGGTTTTGACGTGAACCTGACGCCACGGGTGTTCGCTGAGATCGTCAACCGTCTTGGTGGAGCCATCATGGCTCAGACCGGCGATGTAGCCGTGGCCGACAAAAAGCTGTACGCCCTCCGTGACGTGACGGCAACGGTGGACTCCGTGCCTCTTATCGCATCCAGCATAATGGGCAAGAAGCTTGCATCCGGGGCCGACGTGATCGTCCTGGACGTGAAGTGGGGATCGGGTGCGTTTATGACAGGCAAGTCGGACGCCATCGAACTGGCGAAGACCATGGTCAACATAGGAGAGGACAATGGCAAGACGACCGTGGCCTATGTGACGGACATGAATGAGCCTCTGGGCAACGCCGTGGGCAATGCCCTCGAGATCGTCGAAGCCGTCCAGGTTCTCAAGGGGCGTGGTCCAGCCAAACTTGTCGACATCATTTTGACGCTCTGCGACGAGATCCTGATGCAAAGCGGAATCGTTCACACATGTGAGGACGCCAGAACAATGGCGATGAACGCCATCGCCAGCGGGAACGCGCTGCAACGCTTCACGGATATCGTCAGGGCGCAGGGAGGCGATCCCGCATTCATCGACCGGCCCGAGGTTCTGCCACAGGCCGCAGTCAGGCGGCCGGTCTATGCACCATGTAGTGGATTCGTCACGAGCATCGACGCGAAAGGCATTGGGCTGGCTGCCATGCGCCTTGGTGCGGGACGCCGAACGAAGGAAGACACCATCGATCTGGCCGTCGGCCTGGTGCTGGACGTCAAAACTGGCGATGCAGTGAGTGCCGCACACCAGATTGGGACCGTTCATGCACGCACGGACGATGACGCACGCACGTGCGAGCAGGAGATCCTGAGGGCAATCGTCGTCGGGCAAGCGTCCGTTCCTCGGTGGCAGACCGTCGTGGCAAAGATCAGCCTTGCGGACGGTGTGGTGATGTACGAGCACTCGTGAAAACGGTTATTCTTGGCCATGCAGGTGCGGACTTTGATTGTGTAGCCTCGATGGCCGGCCTGTCTCGGCTGTATGCCGGGGCCGTCCCGGTATTGCCTGGGTCCCTCGAGCCGAACGTGGAGGAGTTCCTCCGACTCTACGAGGGACGTTTTCGTTTTGTGCGCATGCCTGCGCCCGTCTTGCTGAAAGAAGACATCGGAACGGTCATTCTGGCCGACACGATTGTCGCATCTCGTCTCGGTGAGTACAAAGAGGTCCTCTCGATCCCGGGGATAAGACTGATTGCCTATGACCATCATGAACCAAACTCTGCGAGCCTGGCGCATATTGACGAGGGACATATCCGGAAGTGTGGAGCGACCGCGTCGCTTGTGACCGCCGCGCTCCGCGAGCAGCTGGTTCCCGTGAATCCGGACGAGGCTACACTTCTTGCGCTTGGCATCTATGAGGACACAGGCTCGCTGCTGTTCCCCGAGACGACGGCATTCGACGTCGAACAGGCGGCCTATCTGCTCAAGGCCGGAGCAAGTCTTTCCATGGTCGCCCGCTATGTCACCACCTACCTGGTCCCGGAGCAGCAAACGGCTCTCGAGAACGCGCTGAGCAATACACAGGTCAGGACAGTGGCTGGAGCACAGATTGCATTTGCAATCGTGCATGCAGAGCGGAACGTCGGCAACCTCTCGGTCATCGTCCACCGCCTGGCTCAGATCATCAAGGCAGAAGCGTTGTTTCTCATCTACCAGACCCCCCAGACGCTCTACGTTCTCGGACGCAGCGACCGCTTGCTCAACGTCGCAGAGTTGCTGGCTCCTCTGGGTGGAGCGGGTCGGATCCATGCGGCAGCATCCATCCTGCGAGACGGAACATCCGCTGAGACCGCACAGGAGCAAATTGTATCCGCGATAGCCACGAGGCATACCCAGTGGCGTCAGGTCGTGCGCGATATCATGACGCCAAATCCCGCAACAGTCTTCCAGGACCGAGTAGCCGAAGAAGCCTTGCGGACAATGGTCAATCTTGGGTTCTCGGTCCTGCCGGTCGAACGTGATGGCCGAATTGTCGGCACCGTGGCCAAGAAAGCTCTCGAGAAGACTTCCCTCATGCGGCTCCAGCAGAAGCCTGTACATTACTTCCTGAATACGCGCATTCCGGCCGTCCCCCTTACTGCAACTGTCGAAGAGCTCATACGCGCGTTTGGTACGTACAACACAGGCCTCCTGCTGGTCATGGAACAGGATCGTCTTCTGGGCGTGGTGTCGAGATCCGACGTCCTGCGCTACCTCAACAGTACGGCACATCCACAGAACGTTGTGGGTACGCCAGGCGTTCGGGTCATCGCGCGTTCCGATCTCGATGGCCTGGGCGGAAGCGACACGGCGGCGACACTGGCCAGAATCGGTCAGATTGGGGATGCCGAGGAAAACCGTGCCTATCTGGTCGGCGGCTCGGTACGCGACGTCCTCCTCGGCAGGCCGCCCAACGATTTCGACATCGTCACGGAGAAAGATGTCTCGGGTGTTGCCGCAGCAGTTGCTACGTCCTTCGACACCAACGTGATCTCCTATGGACGCTTCATGACGCACAAGGTTCGTATCCAAGAGCGAGAGTACGATTTCGCTGCTGCTCGCCTCGAGTATTATGACTTTCCAGGGTCGTTGCCCACAGTCGCCCCTGCATCATTGATGAAGGATCTGCTGAGGAGAGACTTCACCGTGAATACTCTTGCCATGTCCCTTTCAGAGAGCGATTTCGGCACCGTGGTGGACGCTACCGGAGGGCTCCGGGACCTCGAAACACGGACCATCCGGATGACGTATCCCGACAGCTTCATCGAGGACCCAGCGCGGATACTGCGCGCCGTGGCAGTTCAGACACGTCTGGGCTTCGTTCTTGAGGACAGCACCCGTGAGAAGGCGAGGGAGGCTCTTGAGCTCGGGCTCCTGAACGTCCGCCGCAACAAACGTGCGCAGGACGAGTTCAAAGAGTTGCTCCTGGGCAACAGGAGTGTCGCATGCATCAAAGGGCTTTGCATACTCGGATGCGGACTCATTGGTCTTCCGCTGGTTCCGCCGCGGGCTGCAAAACTCCGACTCCTGTCCGCCCTCGAGGAGGGCCTCCACACGGCCGTGAACGGCCTGGACGCTCCTCCGTGGGTTGCGCCGCTTCTCGTGTGGCTGGGCACCACTCCTTCTGGGGAATTGCAGGAGGTCCTCAAGGACTTCGGATTGAGCGACCGGCTGGCAACGGCGTGCCGGTCATGGCAGCGAAAGGAACGGGCGCTGCGCCGCCTTCTCGAGCAAGGATCATGCAAGGTGAGCGCTGTAGCTGGGGAGCTCGAGGGCATTCCCTTGCCCATTTTCTCGATCCTGGAGGCTCACCTTGCCACATCGGAGACCACCGGATCCCGGGACCTCTTCATGACTGTCCTTTCACGCATGGACGAGTCGCCGCTGGTCTCAGGTGAGGACGTCGTGAGCCTCGGCATTCCCGAGGGACGACAGGTCGGACTGCTTCTCGACCAAGTGCGACGCCTCCAGCTGGACGGTATAATTAACTCCAGACAGGACGCTGTGGCGTATCTGTGCGCGTCGAAAGGTTGACGCACGGCCGTCCCTTCCTATAATGAGACGGCGCAGGCCCTTTCATGACGTGCGCACAGCATAGGGGCCCATAGCTCAACGGTAGAGCAGGTGGCTCATAACCACTTGGTTCTTGGTTCGAATCCAGGTGGGCCCACCATTTCGTTCTTCCCAATTGAGGCTGTCTTCTCCCACCCTACGCAAAAGGCAGA
>Ga0209744_1000062_pt1 | contig 31721 bp, 30 predicted proteins | sample BarGraNGADG00311_2_FD_184494 | JGI IMG/M metagenome (GOLD analysis project Ga0209744, IMG submission 184494) | Arctic peat soil microbial communities from Barrow, Alaska - Barrow Graham LP Ref core NGADG0004-311 (SPAdes) (version 2) | ecosystem: Environmental > Terrestrial > Soil > Wetlands >... | reverse complement strand
ATTTCAGTTTTTCCAACGCCCCCTTTATTCTCTTCACGGCTTCAACCAGCAGATCATCGGATGTTGCATAAGAAATTCTAAGGCATTCGGGAGAGCCGAAAGCATCTCCACCGACAGTTGCAACCTCTGCTTTATCGAGTAAGTAGAGTGCAAGTTCATCTGAGGTGGTGATTCTGGTTTCACCGTCCGATTTACTTAAGTAGTAGCTTATATCGGGCATTACGTAAAAAGCTCCCTGTGGAATACTCACTTTAATTCCCTTTATCTCTTTTAACAATCCGCATATCAGATCACGCCGGCGAAGAAATGCCGCTCTCATTATTTTTTGTGAATCGCCATTGCCCTGTATGGCAGCGAGTGCTGCCCGCTGGGCTATTGAACAGACTCCTGACGTAAACTGGCCCTGCAACTTATTACACCCTTTTGCAATCCATAATGGGGCCCCGATATATCCGATCCTCCAGCCTGTCATTGCATATCCTTTTGATACGCCATTAACTGTTATAACCCTGTCATAAATAAAATCAAAAGAGGCCATACTCACATGCTCACCAGTAAAAATGATATGCTCATAAATCTCATCGGAAATAATGAACAGGCCTTCGTGTTTTTCAACTATCCTGGCAATCTTCTCCATTTCATTACGGTCATAGACCATGCCTGTGGGATTTGATGGAGAATTGAAAATAATTAATCTGGTTTTGGCTGTAATTGCAGCTTCAAGCTGTTCCGGCCTGATTTTGAAATCGTTCTCCAGTTTAGCCTTAATCACAACAGGTTTCCCTTCGGCAATGATTATCTGATCGTAATAACTTACCCAGTATGGTGCAAGGATAATAACCTCATCACCAGGATTAACTATTGACAAAATTACATTTATCAGAGAGTGTTTTCCTCCGGCAGATACAATTATCTGGTCAGGGGAATAACTGATACCATTCTCTTCTTTGAATTTCTTCGAAATGGCTTCCCGGAGATCAGCATATCCTGGTACGGGAGGATACTTTGAATAGTTATCATCTATCGCCTTCTTGGCTGCTTCTTTAATGTAATCAGGAGTGTTGAAATCAGGTTCCCCAAGGCTAAGGCTGATGATATCAATACCTTTAGCCTTTAATTCCCTGCTCTTCTGGGCCATTGCAAGTGTCTGGGAAACTGATAAGGATTTAATTCTTTCGGATAGATATTCCATATTTTATAATATATAGTAACCACATAAAGAAGGACACAATAAAAGTATGAACTAAAATTGAAAATCCGGAAAAAATGGTCCCTATTCTTCTTTTTGACTTTGCGATGTCCTTTGTAATCCTTTTAATTCAGCGTGATCAGCGGGAAAAATAATAATAATTGAAAATAAAAAAGAAAAACTTAAGTTTGTATATAAATCTTAAATACAGAAAAATGGAAATACTGGCAGATATTCTGAAAATCACCATTCCCGCACTTATAGTGTTCTTCACTGCATGGGTTCTTCTCAGAAATATGATCAGGAACGACCAGGATAAAAGAAGACAGGAGCTGATACTCCAAAACAGCCGGACAGTTACTCCTATTAAACTTCAGGCTTATGAAAGAATAGTTCTTTTCCTGGAAAGGATCTCCCTGGAATCACTTTTGGTAAGAGTAAGCACACCGGATATGACAGCAAAACAACTTCATTCGGCAATTCTTAATGCTATCAGGAGTGAATTTGAACATAACCTGTCTCAACAGATCTACATGAGCCAGCAAGCCTGGGAAGTAGTAAGGAATGCACGCTCAAATATGATCAAAATAATTAACAGCGAAGTTGAAAAAATGCCTGCCAATTCATCAGGGATGTCCCTCAGTAAACAGCTGCTCGAGAAAATTATGGAACTGGAGAAGGAACCGACACGGGCGGCGATTGATTATGTAAAGAATGAGATTGCTTTGATGATCTGAGCTTATAGTAACTCCACACTCCTCTTCACAAAAGTACTAAGCTCTTCCCCTCTAAGCATATTGTTTGCCAATAATGCAAGATCTATAACTTGTTTAACTACCTTATTACCGGCACCATATGATTCCAGAATATCTTTCCTGGCATTTTCAACTCCGGAGAGCTCTTTGCGAAGCTTATCGAGATCATCCTTTTCCAGCTGGCTTATCTCATCTGCTTTCTTCTTCTTATGCTCCTGTTCCATAAAGGCAATCTCCTCTTTAATCCTCTTTCTCTCTGTATTGTTTTCAGCTAGTTTTGTTCCTTCCTTAATCTGAAGATCTTCTGATATTTTATTTACAATCTGATGGTTTGGATTAACAACCAGGTTATAACTATCGGGCAATTCCCCATAAAAGTTCATTCCACCTCCTATTTGCGACATATCCTTCATCCTGCGCATGAACTCTGACTGTGTAATAATTACTGGTGCCTCATTTTCGTCAAGTGTTTCAAAAACCACATTATATATTTCTTTCGATTTAACCTTGACATCGAATACACTCTTAAGATCAGCTTTCTGTTCTTCGGATAATTTCGATACACGCGTTTCTTCTTTCTGAATAAGTTTATCAGGAACATCCGAGTCGACTCTTACGAATCTTGTATCCTTTAATTTTGATTCAAGCTGATTAATCAGATGAACGTCAAGCTGTCCGTCGAGGACCAGGACATCATATCCTTTGTTCTTCGCTTTGTCGATATAGGTGAACTGCTCTGTTTTGTTTGTTGAATATAAATAGATAAGGGTTTTGTTTTTATCCGTCTGGTTTTCCCTGATTATCTTCTCATACTCTTCAAATGTAAAGTACTTATCATCAGTATTTTTCAGAAGGGCAAACTTTGAAGCTTTTTCATAGAACTTCTCTTCAGTTATCATACCATATTCAATGAACAGTTTAAGGTTATCCCACTTTTTCTCAAACTCTTCCCTGTTATTCTTAAATATCTCATTTAACCTGTCGGCAACTTTTTTGGTTATATGGCTCGAAATCTTCTTTACATTGGAATCGCTCTGAAGATAACTTCTTGATACATTAAGAGGGATATCGGGTGAATCGAGAACTCCATGCAGAAGCGTAAGAAACTCCGGAACAATGCCCTCCACAGAATCTGTCACAAATACCTGGTTGCTGTATAATTGTATTTTATTCTTCTGTATCTCGATGTTGCTTTTGATCTTAGGAAAATAAAGAATACCTGTCAGCTTAAACGGATAGTCAACATTAAGGTGAATATAAAACAGAGGATCATCGCCTGAGGGATAAAGCTCCCTGTAAAATTTCATGTAATCTTCTTCTTTAAGATCAGCCGGTTTGAGTGTCCATGCAGGTTTGGTGTTGTTGATAATCTTGTCTTTACCCGTATCGACAGATTTTCCGTCTTTCCACTCTTTCTCTTTTCCGAAGGCAATTTCAACCGGAAGGAATTTGCAGTATTTTTTCAATAACTGTTCAATCCTGCTCTCTTCAAGAAAATCTTTTGATTCCTTGTCAATATATAATATCACATCCGTGCCGATGTTCTCCTTTTCAACTTCATCAATTGAAAACTCGGGGCTGCCATCACAACTCCATTTAACTGCCTGAGCACCATCCTGATATGACTTGGTGATAACTTCAACCTTATCTGACACCATGAATGAAGAGTAAAAACCCAGACCAAAATGGCCGATTATTGCACCTGACTGGTCCTTATACTTATCGAGGAAATCGTTAGCACTTGAAAATGCAATCTGATTGAGGTATTTGTCGAGTTCTTCCTTAGTCATACCAATACCACTGTCAGAAACTTTTATTGTTTTTTTCTTCTTGTCAACTGATACCCTGATTGTAGTATCTCCGATCACTCCCTTATAATCACCTACTGTAGCCATTGTCCTGAGTTTCTGTGTAGCATCTACAGCATTTGAGATAAGCTCACGGAGAAAAATCTCATGATCAGAATAAAGGAATTTTTTTATTATCGGGAATATGTTTTCAGTTGTTACGCCAATCTTTCCGGTTTCCATATCAGGTAATTTTATAATTAAACATGAATAATCTGCGGTTCACTTTCAAAAGGTGTGCCGTTAGTTTTGTCCTGACAAATAGTCATAACGATATTAGAAATACTGCGGAAGTTTGAAAAATGCAATAATGACCAATATTGCAGAGAGCAGAATAAATCCCACAAGGACATAAATTGAAACATTCCTTCTTTTTCTCAGGATCCCGATACTATGTTCACTAGTCAGTTTCTTAACAATATTGTGGATACGAAGGATTGAATTGGCATTTTTGGGAACATAGGCATCAATATTGAACTTAACAGTTTTCTTTATCACTTCCATTTTATCTGGTGGACCAAGCAGTATTAGGCCTGTCCGGGGATCGATTCTTTTTATTTCCCTGGTAAGCTGATCGATCATTTCGAACTGTTCTTTTGTATCGTGAAGTCCAAGAATTGCAACCTTGCAAAAGTTATGATCTTTTTCTTCTTCAAGGTGGCCAATGAATTCCTCACGGGTCTGGAAGGATATTACTGTGTACCTCGATAAATCAGTAAACCTTTTCCTGACATCCTCAGTGAATCCCCTGTGGTCGTCGTAACAGAAAATATGTGTTTTAATGTTTTTTGCCATGATAGTTATAAGTGCCTAAAGTGCCTAGAGTACTCTGATTGCCTAAAGTTATTATAAACTTTCTAATAATCATTTTTTTTAACTTTAAGTACTCTACACTTTAGCTCACTCCAAACTTTTCTTCTACTCCTTATTCCTTGCATCAACATTAATAGTCAATCTCCACAAGCTATTTTCAAAATTGTATGCATCAAATGAATAATCCGGACCATAGTACTGCCGGTTATTTTTCATCGCAGGTGAGAATGGGACCAGGTGATCAAAAACGATTGTGCTGTCAGATCTGAACCGCAAAGACATCATCGCGTTTGATGCATATTCAAAAACATCCCGGAATTTTAGCTCCTCTCCCGAAGCAAACCATTTCCTGCCGAATATTATTGAATTATCAGCTGAGAAACTTAATACTTCTATAATCTTCCTGGTGATATATGGATTGCCATAATCAATTCCCAATAACACCCAAAAGTGTTTATCCCCAATTTTAAAAGGTTTTAAATCATAATACAATGCCCCATACCAGTCAATCTCATTATAAATAGTATCAGTCTTAACCTGGTTCTGGTTATAAGCAGCTGATAATCTATATATTCTGTTTTCTTTTCCGGAATCCTGTTTTTTTATGAAATAGCAGAAGTACGTGCCCGGCTTATTCTCCAGAACCAGATTCCAGGTAATAATTTTTATTAGAGAATCAGGAGACATAATCTGACCCATGAACCTTAGGTTAGCGAATCTGTGGCTAAAGACTGAGTCGGATTTAGCATAACTATCGATTATCAATCTGATTGAATCATTAATCCTGATTCTGTCATTGTCATCGTAATTATCCACAAGCCTGTTAAAAAGTTCTTCAAGCACGAGAGGAGTCTCCTTTGCCGGTATCTGGCTTCTGGCTATACCGGTCGATAATGAAATAAATAATATAAGGTATAAAGAAAGTTCTCTCATTTAATCTTACTGTTTTTTTCAGCATCGTCAAAAAGCAGCTTCAACTGGCTGCAGGCAATTGATATCTCCTCTTCACTGATTATTAAAGGAGGAGCTATCCGGAAAGCGTCGCTGCAGAAAAGAAAATAATCAAGAATCAGACCATAATCCGGACCGTGAGCGATAACATATTGAATATATGCCGGATCAGTAAGCTGAACAGCCAGTAAAAGTCCTTCTCCCCTCACTTCCGAGATCAGATGGTGAGTAAGTTCTTTCTTAAAAAGGGCTGACTTTGAATTGCAGTTCTCTGACAGTTTATCATCAATTATTACATTTAGTGATGCCAGTCCGGCTGCACAACATACAGGATGTCCGCCAAAAGTTGTAATATGACCCAGTGAAGGATTGGAAACAAGTGCCGACATAATCTCCCGTGAAGATATGAATGCGCCAAGCGGCATTCCTCCTCCCAATGCTTTTGCAAGAAGAAGAATATCAGGCACAACACCAAATCTGTCGATAGCGAACATTTTGCCTATTCGTCCAAAACCGGTTTGTATCTCATCAAATATCAATAAAGTACCGGTAGAGTTACAGCGGTTTCTTATTTTTAAGAGAAAATCATTCTCAGGGTAAATAACACCTGCTTCACCCTGAACCGGTTCTATGATAACACAGGCTGTTTTGGAATCAATAGCATCCAGCGATTTTTCATCATTGAACAAAACCTGGAAAGTATCAGGCAATAAAGGTCTGAATGCATTCCTGTAAAACTCACTACCCTGGATACTCAATGCACCGTGGGTACTGCCATGATATGAATTCCTGAACGATATAATGCGGCTTCTGCCGGTGAATCTTTTTGCCAGTTTCAGACCGCCCTCAACAGCTTCGCTGCCTGAATTCACAAAATAACAGTTATTCAGAACAGAAGGAAGAATTCCTGTCAGGCGTTCCGCATATTTAACCTGGGGGCTTTGAATCATCTCACCATAAACCATAAGGTGCATATACAGACCGGCCTGATTTTTAACTGCCTCAACCACCTTTGGATGACTGTGGCCTGTATTGCTTACTGAGACACCTGAGATAAGATCAATGTATTTTTTATTATCAGGTCCATACATATAAATACCTTCAGCTCTGACAATTTCAAGCATCATTGGTGCCAAGGAGGTCTGTCCCAGATGGAGCAGGAAAAGTTGACGATTAGTAAGCATGTGAAGATTTAGAGATTATCTGGCCATCACATTAATATCATTCAGAAGAGAGTCCCTGAATGATTTCCCGACCGGAATGCTTTTAAGAGAACCGCCTACGATCAGGTCGAGGGTGTTCTCTTTAATGGTCTGGATCATACTCTTGTTAATAATAAAAGATCTGTGCACCCTGATAAAAACACCCGAAGGCAATTGATTTTCGATGGCTTTCATTGTAAAATGAATAGTAAATCTATCCTCATTGGTGTTCAGCGTGACATAATTCTCAAGAGCTTCAATAAATATAATCTCTGTTAGTTTCAGTTTAACCAGTGACGATCCTTTTTTGATGAATATCTCTTCATCACCGCTATTTGTAATCTCTTTGCGTGTGAAGTATCTGATAGTCTTATCTATGGCTTTGCAAAAACGTCCATATGTAATGGGTTTAAGCAGGTAATCGACCACATTGAAGTCAAATGCTCTCAGAGCATATTCTTCATTTGATGATATTATAATAATATTAGGAGGGAAGTCGAGGCTGCCAATAAAATCGAAACCATCCATTATGGGCATCTGGATATCAAGAATAATAAGGTCGATATCCTGACGTTTTGTTAAAACATCCCTGGCTGCAAGTGAATCGCTGTATGAACCAATTAAATTAAGAGAAGTGGATTTGCTCACATACCCTTCCAGAATTTTGCAGGTCATTATATCGTCGTCAACTATAATACAATTCATAAGTCAACTTTTTTCAAAAGAATTTCACGACCAAAAATAGTAAAAATATTTTAAGAACTTTTAACAAATGCAGTAAAGTTAAATTTCTTTTGATTTTTTATTTGAAAATGGTGAATTATTTAACAAAAATGGTAGAAAACCGTCTGAACTTAAAAAAAAGGGGTGTAAAAACACCCCTGAGCAATCTCAATCAGCTAAGATTAAAGACCTTTGTTAAGTGCGGGAGCTGCTTTGAATTTTACAACTTTTTTAGCAGGAACGTTCAGTTTAGCGCCTGTACGTGGGTTACGAACTACTCTTGCACTTCTTTTGTCAACTTTGAAAGTACCAAGGCCCGGGAGCTGTATTCTCTGACCTTTTTTCATTGATTGTCCAAAAGCTCCAACAAATGCGTTTAAAGCTTTGCCTGCATCTTTAATTGAAAGACCTGCATCAGCAGCAATTGCGTTAACTAATTCTTTTTTTGTCATAATGAAAGATTTTTGAGTTAGACCAATCTTACTAATTGAATACAAAATTATTTTTTTTTAATTCATGTGCAAATTAATTTTGTCGTTTTTCCACAAATAGTGCCACTTTTAGGTTAAAACGGCAATATTTCCGTATGAAATCAGGTTTTTTGAGAAAATGACGCATCTGCTCATTAATCTTCAACTTCAGAAACTTTTGGAAGAAGTTTTGTTCACAACGTGTTAATAAAAATTATATATTATTGATTATGTGATACTTACGTAATTTTATGGGAAAAATTCTCTAAAAACAAAAAAATATTATCTTTGCGGCAGTTAAATTGAGAAATGGAGAAATGGCAGAGCGGTTGAATGCGGCGGTCTTGAAAACCGTTGATCTGTAACCACGGATCCGGGGGTTCGAATCCCTCTTTCTCCGCCAAAACAATCTGATCTAAATCCCTCGCAAGAGGGATTTTTTGTTTTGAAGCTCGCCTCTGGGGATCGCGATCCGCCGAATGGCGGAGAGCAATCTCTCTTTCTCCACATGAAATTATTCCGTAAATCAGGATATGCCAGTATTGATTATTGTTGCCGTAAAACAATATACTCAACGATAGTCGTTTACACAATAAATTTCACAAGTGCCCTGAATTTGCCTCGTCAAAATTCTGAATGCATTGGTCAAACTCAGAAAAAATCAATTTTAAGAAACCATCACGACTCCCTGCTGTCGTATAAATCTGATTATGTGTGCTTTAATATTGAAAGTAATTGAATTGTATAATAATTCTAAATAAAAATAATAAAAATGTCATTGATTTTTACAAATGCAAATTTTTAATACATCAGTAGTCAAATATCATTGACGTTCATCCTTTTTCCGGTGAAAAATCTAAGGTGTTCACTCAACGTTCATCAATAAGCTGCCTTTGACAGGTTGCCGGAAGTATTGTTATTGTCTATTTTTATTTTCAAAACACAGATAACATTTATGAAGAGTAAAACATTATCAGGTAACAATAATATCTCTAAGGGTCAGATAGTTATAAAACACTCTCGTAACGAGCGTGACAAGATAATAAAGACTGAAATCAGTCCGGTTTTTGCAAGACTTGCTGAAGAAGGCCATGAGGATTTCTATAATTACCTCGATTGGCTGGGTTTGGCGAAAGATCCCGGTTTATTGATTCTAACCTCTTCACACCATTATTATTTCGAAAATGAAGATCTTAAAAAGATTAAGACAGTAGTAAATCTTAAACAATTGAACAACATAAAAGAAATTAAGGATTTTCTACAAACAATTTCTCTTGTACTACCTCATAAATGCTATTTTATAGGAAGCTTCAGCGACAATAAAAACCTGAATGGTATATTCTCCAGTTCCAGTAAGTCGAAGGATCATAAAACAGGAGAAGTAACCAAAAATGAGGTAAGTACCGGACAATGGAGCACAGTCTTAAATATGGTTTATGACTTAATTGACTCAAGGACAAACAGATATATGACTGAAAAATCCGTCCGGTTCCTGCTTGAGGATACCGGACTTAAAATTCTTGATATTACAGAATTTAACGGGCTCACTTATTTTTGCACTCAAAAGGAATAGCTGTCTGTAGAATAATTATTACATTCACACCGTAGTTTCAGGTTTTTGCTAAACGATGCAAATGCAATAATAAAATTCTTTATTGTTTATGGGTGTTCTCAATACTAATTACTGGCTTCATATAAACCAACGTATGAAGAGATGGAATCTCCTTAAATATACCCTGAATCCCATTGATTTTTTATCAATCCTTTTCGCCTTCCAGTGTTCATATTTCATCTGTTACGCTGAAAAGGGAGGTCTGTTTTTTACTGATAGCAATTTGTTAAGACTCTTCATCTGGATTCTGCCTTTCTGGATCATAGTACTATCCCTTGTAAAAATAACCGGGATCCCTACGAAACGTTATAAGGTTTTGTTTTTCCTTTATGTTCAATCGTCAATTTCAATTTTTTTCCTTCTTACTCTTTTATATTTTTTCTTAAGTCGCTACCCTGTTCCCCGACTGTTCCTGGCAGCACTGCCGTTTTTTGGATTCCTCTTTTTGTTTTTTGGAAGGATATTAATGCATAAGATTCTGAAAAGCTTCGGCCTGAAAGGTTACAATCAGGCAAATATTATCATCATTGCCGATAATTATTCTTTCCCTTTTATCGAAAAGCTTTTATCAAAGAAAGAGCTGGGATACAAGGTTGTAGTGATCTTTACTGAATCGGTTTTGATCAAATACAAATTTGAAAACACTACAATAATACTACCTGAGAAATTTTTGGGGATACTTAATGATTTGATAGAAATAGATTTCGTCGATGAAGTACTTTACTTAAAAGAGAAGGCAGATACTGCTGAAGTTAGAGAAATCCTGAGATCCTGTGAAGAACTGGGAGTTACGTTAAGACTAAAATATAAAGATGCTAAGACCAGTATTTCAAGTGCCATTAAGTCTGACATTGCTGATGGCAAGTTTCTGAGTTTTATTAACATCCCCAACAATACCTATGCCCTGGCCATAAAGAAAACTATGGATATTAATATGGCCCTTCTGATGATTGTTGTCTTATTTCCTGTTTTAATTACAATAAGCATCCTGATAAAGCTTACATCGCGGGGTCCGATAATATGTAACCTTGTAAAAACCGGATGGAAGGGTCGTCAGGTCAAAGTCTATAGATTCAGGACAATGTTTGCCAATATTGATCAGAAAACCGCTTTCCCCGATTCCGAAATGAAAAAAGACAGTCCGGAACCTGAATTCGAAGAAGATTCCCCATTTACTAAAATCGGAAGATTTCTTTTTAAGTCAGGCCTCGATCAGCTACCTCAGCTATTTAATGTTTTAAAGGGAGAGATGCCCATTTTTGCTCCGCGGCATCCACTTCAGGGGGATGGTGAAAAGCCAAGGTGATGCATTTCATGTCGCTGATTGAACTGGTTCAGTTTAACAGAACAAAATCCCTCATTCATTCCCCCCATGGGGGTAAAATACTAACTTCGATTAAAGAAAATACATACCAAACCTTCGCCTCTTAAATTATAAAATGATAATTTTACTGTTTAATTTACAAATCAGGGAAATACCTGAGTTTAAGAATTTTAATAAATATCATGATAAAAAAATTAAAGGAAGTCCTGAGTTATATATTAGCAGAGAAAGAAAATTTCTCGTTTGAGAATCGAATATTTTTATCTTCAATTCTGATCGGAATACTGATAAGTATACTCGGGGCAATTATTGGCGGCATTTTAGCATCACAACCTGTTCCGGTATACCTCGGAATATTTATATCACTTGTACTTTTTGTCCTTTATTATTATGTCAGATTTAAAGGGATATATGAACCGTTTATTATACCATTGATACTAGTTGCTTTCTTTGCAATTTCAATGATTTGGATTTTTGGTGGTGGCATAAACGGGCCAAATATTATGCCTGGATTTGTAATCCTCATTCTTGTGCTAATTGTTGTTCCGGATAAAAAAAAGAAGTATTTTATAATTCTGTTTATTACGCTTGTAATAATTATTCACCTTATTCAGTTTTACAGACCTGATTTAATAACTGACTATCCTACTGAGACTGATCGTTGGGTTGACTTTCTTGTAACTACAATATACTGTTCTTTCTTTATTTTCTTAATAGTTAAATTCCTTCATAAAAATTATACAATCGAAAGACACCGGGCAGAAGAAAACGAAATAAAGTTCAGAGCTTTATCGGAAAATAGTCAGGATTATATAGCGCGTTTTGACAGGAAACATCATCATACCTATATTAATAAAGCAGGAATTGAAGCAACAGGCATGACTGCAGATATGATAATTGGAAAAACACATGCTGAAACCGGTATTTATGATGAAAAGCAAAGTGAGATGTTTAAAAATACTATTGAGAAAGTATTTGCCACTAAGCAGCCGCAATTTGAACAATATAGTCTGAAAAGTGATAGTGGTATAACTTATTATGACTGGAGGCTCTTTCCCGAATACAATGACAAAAATGAAGTAGTCTCAGTTCTTGGTGTCTCACGTGATATTACAATCCTTAAACTATCTGAAATTAAATTACTTCAATTGAATGCTGACAAAGATCTTTTTATTTCCATTCTTGCCCACGATCTTAGAAATCCTTTCAATTCAATCCTGGGATTTTCTGAGCTTCTTCTGGAAGATATACACAAAAATGAAGTGGATAAAATTGAATATCAGGTAGGTATGATCCACTCAATTTCCCAAAAGACTTTTAACTTACTGGAAGATCTATTGATGTGGGCAAAATCGCAATCAGGCAAACTGGCCTTTAAACCCGAAATGATAGATTTTGTAAAAACCTGTACGGAAACTATCGATAATATAAAACCCAATGCTCTTTCAAAGAAAATAACGGTTTATTACTCTGGAACAGGCAAAATACCATTGCTGGCCGACGATAATATACTTAAAATAGTTTTAAGGAATTTAGTTTCAAATGCCATAAAATTCACAAATCCCGGTGGACAGATAAACATTCTTACCGAACAAAAAGGTTTAAACCTGACAGTTACAGTTTCTGACAATGGAGTTGGAATAGCCCCGGGAACGATAAACAACCTTTTTGATATTTCGCAAAAAATTTCGACATCAGGAACCTCAAATGAAAAGGGAACCGGGTTGGGATTATTACTTTGCAAAGAATTTGTAAAAAAGCATGGTGGCAAAATATGGGTTGAAAGCATACAGGGAAAAGGCAGTGATTTTAAATTTACTATTCCAATTCCTTCCCATTTATAAAATAATTGCTCTTCGGAATGCTGCTTTTAAGAAACATAAGCAATTTATACCTGACATGAATGCACCTATTATTGACATCACGGATCTCTCAAAATTTTACGGGAAAGCCAGGGGAATTGAACATATTAACCTCGAAATAAATGAAGGAGAGATCTTTGGCTTTATTGGACCTAATGGAGCCGGTAAGTCGACTACGATCCGGATTCTGATGAACCTGATCTTTCCAACCGGCGGCAGTGCCCGCATCATGGGAATGGATGTTATAAGGGAAACCAAACAGATCAAGACTCAGGTCGGGTACATACCTTCAGATGCCGGTGCTTATTCTTCCATGGATGTACATGAATTCCTGAGCTATTGTATCCGTTTTTACCAGGTTCAGAATGGCGAGAAACGGATATCCGAACTCTCGGAAATGTTTGAACTTGACCTGAACCGGAAAATTGCTGAACTGTCAATGGGAAACCGGAAGAAAGTATCAATAGTTCAGAGTATGCTGCATAGCCCTAAGCTGCTGATACTGGATGAGCCGACTACAGGACTTGACCCGCTGATGCAGTCGGTCTTTTTTGAACTTCTGCGTTCAGAAAATAAGAAAGGGATGACCATCTTTTTTTCTTCACACATACTTGCTGAGGTTCAGATACTATGTAAAAGAGTTGCGATCATAAAAGGTGGAAAAATCATTCAGATCGAGGACATAGACAACCTGAGAAAAAAACAACTTAAAAAGGTCAGGATTGAGATTGGTGATCAGGTGAATAAAGAAAACTTCATATTTCCCGGAATTGAAAAGTTAATCCCCGGACCCGGTAACATTCTATCCTTCATGTACTCCGGTGATATCAATGAGCTTGTTGGTTTTCTGTCAGGAAAGAAGCTGAATAACCTCATGATAGAAGAACCCTCACTTGACGAAATTTTCCTGCACTACTATAAAAATTAAGGTATAAGCCAAATGAACAGGAACCTGTTTTTAAAAGAGATGAGAAGAAACGCATTCAGTCTAATGATATGGATGATAGTAATAACCTTACTTATTTCGGTTACCATGTCATTCTACCGGACATTCATGGAAAACCAGTCGCAGATCGTCGGGATGTTGAACATCATCCCTAAAGGTGCACTCCAGTTCAAGGGTATCTCGAATTTCAACGACCTGCTTTCTGTGCTTGGATTTTATGCAGCCAATAATGTTATATATATGATGCTGCTCGGTAGCATTTTTGCCATCGGACTTTCTTCAAATATCCTTCTTAAGGAAGAATACAACAAAACCGCAGAGTATCTTTTGACACGTCCGCTTACCCGCAGGGAGGTTTTCGTCAGCAAGCTGGCTATTCTTTCACTTAATGTATTTTTATTGAACTTTGTAACCTCACTGGCAGGATTTATATGTCTGGAAATTGTTAAGAAAGGACCTTTCAGCATCACTGCATTTTTGATTCTTTCATTCTATACACTGTTAGTAAATGTCCTTTTCGGGGCGATAGGGCTCTTTTTGTCAACCATTGTTAAAAGGGCAAAGCCGATAACCACCTTAAGTATCGGCCTGGTCTTAATATTATATTTTATCTATACTGTTTCAAAGATTACAGCTAATGCTTCAGCGATCGGCTACCTGAGCCCATTTAAATTTGCCAATGTGGATGCAATTAATCCAGCTTATACTCTGGATTTATGGCGTCTGTTATATTTTATAGGTATCTCCTTGTTGCTTACTGGTCTCTCCTACAGGTTTTATCTCCGGAAGGATATTTATACTTAACAAAACACCACTGTAAGTAACCCTATTGTTTAATAAGTTGACCCCGGATTTCTCCTGCAGGAAATGCAGCTGAATGAATATTTACGTAATACAAATTTGCATTAAGGTCTGCCTGCTGTGTGGAATCCAAAGCAACGGATGTATAATTGACAGGTGATGTTATCGGTGGAGCAAAACCAAATATCACACTTCCCGGGACACCTGCAGCAGCTTTATGAATGTGTGAGGCTGTTGCAGTAATACCGCTGAAATTAACCACAATGCTAAATATTTTTGTGTCTTTATTAAATGTCAGAGTGGCTGTCCCCGTTGCTGCGGAAACATTGGCAGGAGTTTCACTGGCACCATTAATTGTTGCCACGAATTTAACATTTGGATCAACAGTATCTTTTTTGCAGGAGACTGCTGTAACGAGGAGACCGGCTAAAACAATAAACTGAAATTGTCTAAGCATTAATGTCTTTCCCATTAAAATGAACGTGTTCCTGTAACTGTTTCTTTTTGTTTTCATGACAATTAATATTATAAAGTTCATTCTCAAACATTCTTTCTGTTTTTCCCCGCTCTATCTCCCGCCACCTGCCAATTTTTTAAAATGCTTACAGTTTAAATAAGGTTTAACGTTGCATCACAATTAAATGGATAATAAACAAAAAATAAGAGAAAAAGTTTAAGTGGCCCGGGAAGTTAGTCGGTTTTAACTCCCCCTTAACAGACATTAACTATTGCTTAACCCTGTACCATGATAATACTGAGTAATTTTATTGACGATAATTATTTACCACAAAACAACAGACCAGACTTATGAAAAATATTTTAACTGCCATTTTTGGAGCCGGACTGATCTCTATCTCCATGACAACCCACTCCCAGGGTACTTTAAAAATCGGACATGTGGACATAGCACAAATAATGGCTGCCTTGCCTGCAAGAGACAGTGCCGCACTTATATTGGAAAAAGAGACAAAGGAGATTCAATCGACTTATGATGATATGAGTGTTGTGTACAACAAAATGATGGATGATTACGAAAAAGGAATATCGACATATTCAGAAATTGTGAAAAAAAATAAAGAATCTGAATTGCTCGATAAACAAAAAAGGTTGCAGGAATTTGAGCAGAATGCTTCCGCTACTTTACAAAAAAGAAATTCTGAACTTATTCAGCCGATTATCGACAAAATAATCAGGGCAGTAAATAAAGTTGCAACTGAAAACGGATTTACCTATATCCTCGACGTAAGTAAGGGATCGGTAGTATTTACTTCTAAAGAAAGTCAGAATATTAATCAACTGGTACTAAAGTTTTTAAAGCCATAATTCCCTTCATTTTCTGATTAAGTATAAGCGAGTACTGAAATATCTTCGGGGTAAAATTTCCTGAACAAAAATCTTTATGGAATCCTTAAGAATTTGTTAAATTTTTCCAACTTCAGATCATCTTCAGAATCTCAGAATACTTTTACATATTTAAACCAATTAATTCATTAATTATGAAAAAAGTATTATTCGTTCTGGTAATAATGATGACAGTCCTTGCAGTAAATGCACAGACCAGCAAAACTACTGTCACCAACGCAAAATCGACCCGCACCACCGTCAAGGTAGCTGATCTTCAGAAAAATATAACAGACAATATCGCAAAAGATTATGCCGGTTTTACTATTAAGGAAGCAAGCAGCATTACAAAAAATAACACAACAAACTATGATGTAGTTATTACCAAGGGGGCTACAACCGAGACTCTTGTTTATGACAAAGATGGAATGTTTGTAAAGAAGATGCCTGCAAAAGTTGTAAAGCATAAACCAGCAAAGAGAAAATAACTTTCAAATAGATGTTTTGAGTGTTCTCTTAATGTCTGAAAAGAAAAAGCCTGTCCCTGAATACTGGTATTTATGTGGATGGGCTTTTCTTTTAAAATAAGGTGATTATAAGTAACTTACCTAAAAAATTAAATTATTATGGATTTCAGCAGTCCAATGCACCTCATCTTAATATTACTTGTAATAGTGTTATTATTTGGAGGTAGAAAGATCCCTGAATTGATGAAGGGAATTGGTCAGGGTATGAAAGAATTCAAGAAAGCATCGGCTCTTAATGATGAGCCTGAAAAAAAGGAGCCCGAGTCAAAAGATCAGGAGATTAAGGTCCCTGAGAAAAAATGACAAATGGCAAATTGATTACAAATTGATAACAAAAATCCCGTATCAAAAGATGCGGGATTTCTGATTTCAGTTGGGTGAGTTAGACGACCCTTATTGCATTCTTTTTAAACTCACCCTCTCCCAGAATAAAAGGGTCGTATTCGAAGAAATATCTTTTCATTATCTATTGTTTAATAAGTTGACCCCGGATTTCTCCTGACGGATACCCGGTTGAATGAATATTTACGTAATACTGACTTGCATTAAGATCTGACTGCTGGGTGGAATCAAGAGCAACAGATGTATAACTAATTGGTGATATTACCGGTGAAGCAAACGGAAATATTACACCTCCGGGAATACCCGGGGCTCCTTTATGAATATGGGCGCCTGTTGCGGTAACACCATAGAAGTTCACAATAATACTGAATATTTTTGTCTCACTATTGTATGTCAGTGTGGCTGTTCCTGTTGCCATAGAAGAATTGGCAGGGACCTCACTGACACCATTCAGAGTTGCCAGAAATTTAACTTCATTTTCAGACGAATCTTTTTTGCAGGAACCAGCTGTAACCAGGAAACCGGCTAAAACAAAAAACTTAATTTCTTTCAGCAAAACTCTCTTTCTGATCAAAATGAACGGGTATTTAAAACTGTTCCGGTTAGTGTTCATGATAGTTAATATTACAAAGTTAATTCCCAATCATTATGATCACCATTTTTCTTTATTTCCTGCCACATACGCTAACATCCTGAAACGTTAATTGGATTAACCTGCTTTACTATGTTTCCTGATTATATCGAATAATAAACAAATAATTTGTGGAAATGTTCAGGGAAGCCGCAGTCATATTTTAACCGGTCTAAACCACAGGGGGTATTGTTCTGGTAAGCAGAACCAGCACAGTCGGTGACGTGAACCGCTGAAAAAGTATTTTTTTAGTTAGTATAAACTAACTATCTTTGAATAATGAAAGACATAGTAGATATAGTATCAGAGTTATCAAATCTTTTTGGAGAATCTGAAGAAGCGGCTAAAGAACAATTTCAAATGCTAAGTCTGACACATACCCAGATGCATTATCTGGAAACCATCAATTTGCTTGATAATCCGAATATTACTGAGCTTGCAACCACCCTTAAGCTGACTAAACCTACCGTGAAAGTAGCTATGGATAAATTCATTGAAAAGGATTTTTTATACAAAGTCCGGTCTGATGAGGATCGTCGCAGTGCACATTTGCATCTGACTGAAAAGGGGAAATTGATAAACCAGATGCATGATTATTACCACAGGAGAATTGCGGAATCTTTTACCCGGAAGCTTAGCAGGGAAGAACTGGAGACTCTTGTCGGATTGCTCATTAAAGTTTTATCAGAAAAATAATTTTTATCTTATCTGGTTAGTATATACGAATCAAAATAAATTTGATTTTAATGAATCCAACTTATCAAACGGAGAAGATTGCCGGTCTTACCCAAAAAGAGGCAGCGGAGAAGCTTGAAAAAGAAGGGTACAACGAATTACCTTCGTCGAAGCCTAAAAGCATATTTAACATAGCCATTAACGTGGTTAAAGAACCAATGTTCCTTCTGTTGGTGGCCTGCGGAACCTTGTACCTCACACTTGGTGATTTACAGGAAGGATTGATGCTCCTTAGCTTTGTATTTGTGGTAATGGGGATCGAGTTCTTCCAGGAAAAAAAAACTGAAAAAGCCCTGGATGCCCTGAAGGACCTTGCCAGTCCAAGAGCGCTGGTTATACGCGACGGTGAAACAATAAGGATATCCGGAAAAGAAGTTGTGACAGGAGATATTGTGGTTTTGAAGGAGGGAGACAGGGTTCCTGCGGATGGAATGGTTATGAGCAGCACCAATTTGCTGGCTGATGAGTCACTGTTAACCGGAGAATCTGTACCTGTGCGAAAAAGAGAATGGGCAGACGGAGATAGTATTTTCATACCCGGAGGCGATGATATACCGTTTGTTTATTCCGGATCAATGATTGTTCAGGGAACCGGATTCGTAAAGATTACTGCCACTGCAATAAATACTGAAATCGGAAAAATCGGCAAAGCACTCGATTCAGTAAAGGAAGAACCCACCCAGCTTAAAAAGGAAATGGGTACTTTAGTGAAACGCCTCGCTATTATCGGTATTCTTCTATGCATCGTGGTTATAGCCATATATACACTCACAAGGGGCGATCTGTTAAAAGGTTTTCTGGCAGGTATCACCCTGGCAATGGCTATGCTGCCAGAGGAATTTCCAGTCGTTTTAACCATTTTCCTTGCTCTCGGAGCATGGCGGATGTCGAAAAAATCAGTGTTAACCCGCAAACCTGCGGCCATTGAAACACTTGGCTCTGCAACAGTTCTTTGTACTGACAAAACAGGCACTCTTACCCAGAATAAAATGTCGGTAACACGACTCTTTAACGGAACTGATTTATACAGCGTAATATCAGGAGGTAACTTCCCTGAACCCTTCCACGAAATTATTGAATATGGGATTTTGTCGAGTCAGGTGAATCCATTTGACCCCATGGAAAAGGCCATAATAAATATCGGTGACCACTATCTTAAAAATTCAGAACATATTCATTCTGACTGGGTAATGGAAAAAGAATATCCATTATCGAAAGACCTGTTGGCCATGTCGAGGGTTTTTTCACACACTGGAACCAGAGAACAGGTAATTGCTGTAAAAGGAGCTCCGGAAGCAATCTTTGACCTGTGCCACCTGAACAATGAAACAATATCGGTGTATGAAAAAGCAGTTGCAGGAATGGCCTCGGAAGGGTTAAGAGTTTTAGGTGTAGCCAGGGCTAATTTAATTTCCGGGGCATTGCCATCGGTTCAACACGATTTTGATCTTGAATTTGTTGGGTTGATAGGATTGTCGGACCCCATCAGGCAGAATGTGCCTGATGCCGTCAAGGAATGTTATAAAGCCGGTATCAGGGTAATTATGATTACAGGCGATTACCAGGTAACAGCAACCAATATTGGAAAAGAGATCGGTATCAAAAATCCGGAACTCTGCATAACAGGTTCCGAATTAAAAGATATGACTGAGGATGAACTTTGTGAAAGGATTAAGGCTGTGAATATTTTTGCACGTGTTATCCCGGAACAGAAGCTTAAGATTGTTAATGCCCTTAAGAAAAACAATGAAATAGTTGCGATGACAGGCGATGGGATCAATGACGCCCCTGCCCTCAAAGCATCAAATATTGGGATTGCCATGGGTGAAAAAGGCACCGATGTTGCAAGGGAAGCATCTTCCCTGGTATTGATGGACGATAATTTTGCATCGATTGTGGGCGCTGTTAAAATGGGAAGAAAAATATTCGATAACCTTCAGAAAGCATTGGGGTATATTTTTGCTATACATGTTCCGATTGCTGGATTATCATTGATCCCGGTATTATTTGCTGACTTACCTCTCATTCTGTGGCCTGTTCATATAGTTTTTCTGGAATTAATAATCGATCCGGCATGCTCAATGATTTTTGAAGCAGAAAAAGAGGAAAAAAATGTGATGTCAAGACCGCCAAAAGATATCAACGAACCATTTTTCGGGGCAAAAAAGATATTTTTCAGCTGCCTTCAGGGAGTCGGGATACTGGTAATTTGTTTAATGGTATATTTCGTCGGGCTTAAAATGGGATATACCGAGAAAAGCGTAAGAACACTGACGTTCGTTACATTAATTGCTGCAAATATTGGTGTTATTCTTTCAAACCGCTCCTGGACATCTACCATCTTTAAAATTCTATTTACCCGGAATAAAGCGGTTACGTGGATAGTCTGCGGAGCAATAATCTTCCTGATCCTGATTCTGAATATACCATTTCTCTTAAACCTGTTCCTGTTTGAAAAAGTCGGTTTCCTGGAATTGATTATATGCACTTTAGCAGGTTTTTCCAGTATTATCTGGTTCGAGATCTATAAAAAGATGAAGAGAGCCTGAGGCATGGAGCATGGAGCTTGGGGCTTGGGGCTTGGGGCTTGGGGCTTGGGGCACTGCACATCCTACGCCACATACCCTATTCCTTGTCAATTTTCACCGATGTCATTGAAAGAGAGCCGGCAACAAGTTCGTCATTAAATAACGTCACTGTTTCATTTTCCTCTTTCAATGCTAATGCATAAAGCAGAGGCAGGTAATGTTCGGGAGTTGGAATAGCCAGGTTATATGCTTTGCCCTGTGATCTGAAATTGATCAATTGTTTATGGTCATCCAAAAGAATGAATTTCTTCATTTGTTCATTTGCTTCTATAGCCCAGTCATAACCATATTCTTCGGAATTCAGTTTGTTCCAGGCTACCATTCCCAGATTATGAACCATGTTTCCGCTCCCGATGATTAAAACTCCTTTTTTACGAAGCGATAACAGCTCTTTTGCCATATCGTAATGATATTGAGGTGACTGATAATAATCGAGACTCATCTCTATTACAGGGATATCGGCTTTCGGATACAGATGTTTGACCACACTCCAGCAACCGTGATCAAGACCCCATTTTTCATCTAACCCGACTTCTGCTTTTGTAATTAACCTTTTTGTTTCCCTTGCCAGATCCGGACTTCCGGGTGCAGGATACTGCACCTCAAACAGAGCCTGTGGGAATCCGCCAAAGTCGTGGATGGTGGGAGGCTTTTGCATTGCTGTGACAAAGGTACCTTTTGTTTCCCAGTGTGCTGATATACAAATTATTACCTTAGGCTTTGCCAATGTCTTCCCTATTTCTTCCCAGGTTCTTGAATACTCATTATCTTCAATGGCATTCATAGGGCTGCCATGTCCCAGGAATAATACAGGCATTATTTCCGTGCCGCCATTATGCTCCGTCATTTTATTTGAATCGTTTAGTCCTGTTACAGCACCTGATAACCCTTAAACCTGATGTTATGATTGTCTTACCAGCTGAACCTCACAGCTGATCCTTACTTCATCACTCACAAGCACCCCTCCTGCTTCCAGAGCTGCATTCCAGTTCAATCCCCAATCCTTACGGTTTATTTTGCCGTTAAGTGTGAATCCGGCCTTTTCATTTCCCCATGGATCTTTCATCGTTCCGCCAAATTCGACATCCAGCTTTATTTGTTTTTTAATACCCCTGATGGTAAGATCTCCATATAAGGTATAGCTTCCATCACCATCAACTTTTTCATAAGTGTTACCCGTAAAGGAGATCTGTTTAAACTTTTCGACATCAAAGAAATCCGGACTTTTCAGGTGTTCATCACGTTTTGGATCACCGGTATTGACTGATGCAGGATTCAGCCAGAAATCTATTTCGGAAGTCATAAAATCTTCCCCGGATGTGTAAATGCTGGCATCAAATTCTTTGAATTCGCCTTTTACATTGGTAATCATCAGATGCTTTACTTTGAAAGCAATCTCGCTGTGAACAGGGTCAATTACCCATTTTACTTTTTTTGTTTCCATTTTTGACTTTTTTTTTATTCAACAGAGTTCAGTACTTAACTGAATCCTTTCATAATAATTTAACAATGCAAAGTTGCACCAACTTATAAGACAGGAGGTAACAGTTTTAGGAAAAAGAGTTGTGATATCAGGAAATGAGTTTGTTCATCTCCTCGCGAAACTCGGAAGGAGTTTGTCCCGACTTCTTTTTAAACACGGTGGTGAAGTATGACTTTTCATTGAAGCCCAGTTCAAAACCGATTTCGGAGATAGTCTTGTCAGTGTTTATTAAAAGATTTTTGGCCTCGATGAGTTTTCGTGTTTCAATAATTTCTGACACGCTTTTCTGCAATATGTTATGACTGATCAGATTCAGGTTTCTTGAAGACATAAATAATTTCTCCGCATAAAATTCGGCACCTTCCGGGCGACGGAAATTTTCTTCAAGTATGCTCAGAAAGTTCCTGAATGTAAGGTTTTGTGTATTCTGCGATCCTTTTTCATCCGGCATCGATTTCTTCCTCTCAGATTCAATCATTATAAACAAAGCGCTCAGTAAATGACGGATAACAGCATAATCGGGAACTGACCGGCTTTTTTCGTTAAACATCATCTGACAGAGCGCAGTCATGCGGTTAAAGCATTCTCCGGGTTTCATCTGAATATCGGCATGGTCGTGATAATATGAATAGAGGTGAAAAGTAGTCTCAGGAATAAACTCGCTCTTGAAATTCACCAGCCAGAATTTAAACTTCCCGTTTTGCAGTCCGGTTTTTACGCGATGTACCTTCCCTTTTGTAACAAAGCTTACAAATGGCGAATTAAAGGAAGTTGTTTTGAAATCTATAAAATGTTCCATCTCACCTTCAACGCCGATAATCAATTCTTCAAAATCGTGTATGTGTGGCTCATCGGGCGATGCAGCAAGTTTCAAAGCATCCTCTTCGCCATGAACAGATATGTTGAAAAGCTGATTCATACCCGCAAAATTAGAAAAAAACTTTAAAGAATTGTCCTGGTGCAAGGGGCATGGGGCATGGGGCATGGGGCATGGGGCTTGGGGCTTGGGGCTTAGGGCTTAGGACATATCGCCATTGCGCCATTGTGCCGCTACGCCGTTGTGCCTTTTACAAAAACCTATTTATCGCCATAAGAACAAATGGCAGAGTAATTATGCTAAGAATTGTTGAAAAGAAAACGTTCCCTACGGCAAGAGAATCATCGGCTCCAAGTTCTTTGGCCATAATAACCACACTAGCCATGCAGGGCATAGAAGCTTCGAGAATAATGACCGATGAAACGAGTTTATCAGTATCTCCGAAAGAAACTGCAGATGAAAGGTAAAACAATGCAATAAGGATAACGGGTACAAATGCCAACCTGTTAAAACTCAGAATATAAATGCTCCTGGTTTTAAGCATTCCACGGGGATTTGAAAAAAACAACATAGCCCCTATATACAACATAGATAGCCAGGTATTTGCAGAACCAAGTTCCGAAAGGGGGGTAATGATCAGTTTCGGAAGCTTAATTGATAACAGGAAAAATGTTAATCCTGCCAGTGTGGCAATAGTATTTGGATTAATAACTTTAAGGATGTTCTTTTTCCATGATATCCCGCTATTATATGTCAATACTACCACTCCGACAGTCCACATGATAATAGTTGAGACCAGCTGGAACATACTGGCATAGAGAAGGCCCTCTGCACCATAAAGGGCGCTGATGAGAGGGAATCCAAGAAAAATTGTATTCCCGAACATAGAGTGTGTCTTGAATACTGCTGCCTCGCGTCCGGTTATATTAAAGATCTTTGTCGTTGCCCAGCCTATAAGAAGCAGAAACAATATAACGAATCCGGCAACAGACAATACAACAAAACTATTTGCAAGCAACCTGGGTGTAGCTTCAAGTTTAAGAAAATTTGTAAAAAGCATGAGAGGAAGGGAGATGTTGAAGATCACCTTCGACAGCATATCCTTTGAATCGGTTGTGAGAACTTTAAACCGGGCAGCAATAGCGCCAATAAGCACAACTACTGAGAGAATGAAGATCTGCGAAATTATTATGGTAGTTTCCAAAGTCTGAATCTTAAGTTGCAAAAATAATAAAATTTCATAGCCTCACACCTGACGCTTCCCATCCCCTGGTAACAAAACGAGAGCCTTCCTCATTAAGCCTAAAATATTGATAAGATATATAATCCAATGTCCTCTTTAATTTCCCGGGTTTTGTAAATTTGATAGACAATGCTGCAAATCAGGTAAATTATTGAGGCACATTGTTTTTATCTATTCACCCTCCTTGTTAGTCTGGTTTACCATGTGACTGATGTGACGGAAGTATGCTGAATTCAGGTATAAGGTAACAGGCATCAGGGGTCGGGCTTACCATTTCTGAATTCTGATTTGCGACTTCCTGCTTCTGACAACTGCCTCTTCAATATTGCCTTTTGACATCTGGAAAAGAAAAATATAAAAACATACTTCTATCCAATACTAATAAAACCAGAACATGCAATTTTTCTAAAGATATAAGTGAGTTAGCTGCAAGGGCAAATTATCCCAGGACCTCATTATACCATGACTTCCGACGCACAAGCAAGAGTTTTGCAGCCCTTCCCTGCAACCGTCCCGGCTGCAAAACACATGCTTTTTTGCCTCCCCGGACTCCTCCGTTTAGACAACTTTATCATGACACAAAAACTCCAACTAGTTTACCGGGACTTTGCCATCTGGACAACTTTATCATGACGTGACAACTCCTGCCGGTCTACCAGGAATTAAGGTATGTAAACCCCCATTTATATTTTAGTTCCAAAATTTATCTTGACGAAAGGATGATAGTTTAACATAAACTGTATCGTTTAAAGGAGTAGGAAAAATTCTATTAAAATCCACAGATGTACTACCCTGTTGATCACACATAATAAATTGAGAATAAAGACAGTATTTGCCCGAGCTTAAATTTTTATATCTATTAGGAAATGTTAGATCCAGCCATTTTAATGTACCATCTTCCTGAATATATTTATCTCTCCAGCAAACATATTGACCAATTTTTTTAAACCATACATAATTTTCCCAAAGCCCCGATCCAAAATAATGAAATCGTTTAATAGCAATACTATCAATTTTTATAACCATTGATGTATTGGGGTAATCTGAATTCCTTGTTGCGTAAAGAGCTTGCAAAGATCAACATCACTTAAATCGAGAAAGTTTCAAAGGCACATTTGCAGCTTGAAATCCGGAAAGCTGCAAATGAGCCTTGGTCATTTTTTACTACCTACCTTAGGTTTCTTGCATTTCCGGTTACCGGGCCCTCATATATAAGTCTGAGGCCCCAGTCTTCTTCGCTTGGGAAATTACTCAATCGAATAACTCCAATTCTGCTTGCTACTAATTTGCCATTGCCAACATCGGACCATGTACCATTACGTGGATTGAACCATTGAGCACGATAAACACTATTTAGTCGTGCCCCACGGATTTCAGATCTGAGACATCCATTTTCAAAGTAGGCAAGAAATATTTGTTTGTCGGGTGTCCTCGCACAATATGCCCATCCCTCATAGCTAAGGATGTCATGCGATTTGTTTGGAGACACCAAGTCAGCCAAAGGTTCGAGTTCCTGATATTGTTTACCGATCGAAAAGGCAAATGTTTTTAGATATTGCATCTCGGCTCCTGAGCGCCACTGGAAAGCGTCCCACATGTGTATTGGAGCTTCAGGTTCAATATCCGCGCCCCAAATCCCCTCAGCGCCATAGACATGTCCAGCCAGTCCTCCAGAGAGAAAACAACCATACATACATGAACGTACAAATGCATTATCGCGTTCTGTTCCTCCTTCTGCACCCCTTGTATAATTTGCTGAACCTGGACCACGATTATCTTTATATCCTGCATAATATGGCTCTCCATTTAACCCTGGCTTGGGATTCTTTAGATTGAAAATTTCTGTAAGATACCAGTAGTTGTTATGTTCACGCATGTTTCCAATTTGGTGTAATGTAACCCAAGAATCCTCTCCCCAGTTTTCAAGTGTCGAAGGATTTGCATTTGAAGATAAGAGATTCCCAAAAGGTAATGGCCCAAATTTTTTCTCCCTTTCATTAATCGCTACGAGATAATCGTTAGGACTCACACTTTCACTTATGATATCAAGGTGTACAGGACTTAAAACTGTATTATAAGCTTGATATCGGGAGAATATGTAATTCATAAAGCGTACATACGAGTCAGGCCAATCATAGAATTTGAACCATGCCATGCTAGCATCTCGACGAGAAACTTCAATAAACGGTACAATTCCATTGTCATTCAGATATGCGATTTTTCGATCTATATATTTAAAGTATTCCGGATTGATACGATCCATATCAGGAAACGCATTTTCATAACCTGGCACTTTGCCTGGGAAGAAAAAAGGTCGCCCTCCTTCATTATCCATATTCTTTGCGCTACCTGTCCCAAATTCTAACCAAGCTGAACGAATAGTTGTCTTTGCTGAATCATCCATGTTTAAACGCCAAGGTTTATCATCTGTCATCCAATTTGGAAAAGCTGCAATCATATTAACCCAATTGTAACCTTGTTCTTTCCGATACCGAACGTAATCTTTAAATCCAGCATTTGGGCCAATAGGTCTTTCCTTGTCATCATCATACCAGCGGAAACGGTTTGCGCCTAGCGAGTACCAAGTGTCTCCAATAATGAAATATGGCGTGCCATCGGCATGTTCAAGTGCATGCTGGTTGCTAGTCGCTCGAATAAAGCCATGACGTAAGGGATTCTCTTTTTTTTCTACTTCTGTCCAATCTGAAGCTTTAAAAGAACCTGATTTATTTGCCAATCCGGTGTCATCAGGGCTCGATCCACTTTTCCACGTCCAAGATCCTGGTTGCGTAGCAACGAGGCGCACCTTAAATTTTTGACCTCCATCCCAGAATCCATAAATTCTTTTGTTGAATCCAGGCCCTACAAGATCTACCCATATATCGACATCTTTATATGAGTTTGTATATTTATTGGAAGCAGTAAACGTAAGCTCCTGCTTTTCCCAGACGTGTACTACATTTTGAGCCACCACGCCTTGACTAAAAGCAATTAAAAAGATAATAAAAAGTTGTTTCATTAATTTCATATGTGTATATTTTAGGTTATTTAACACTATTGTCCGGTAAAAGTACAAAATTATTGTCTGGTCTCATAATCACTTGATAATCAGAAATAATATTATTTTATTTTTTATTTTACAAAAGTAAGCCCCTCAAAATAATGATAGTTGTTCTTCATTTCGAAGGATTTTCTGCCAGTCCTTATCTGGATTTTCTAGAAAATTAAGCAGGTGAATGTAGTTGAATTACGAAGCGCTGAAATATTTCTGTCACGACCCACAGGGAGCAAAGATCCCTTACCCTGCAGTTCTTGATTCAGTAAAGAAATACCTTGAAGCCGGAATACCTTCAATGTTTGGATTCTGGGGATTTCCATCATTCGATAAATCAGATACAAAAGGAGGAATTCCTTATCCAGATGAAGGAGAATCAGCAGAATGGGGTCATGCAATTGTGGCAGTAGGTTATGATGATGCGAAGAAGATCAAGAATACAAATAATAACAAAGAAACTACCGGCGCACTTCTGATCCGGAATTCCTGGGGAAAGGAGTGGGGCGATAAAGGTTATGGCTGGATGCCCTATGATTACATTCTGAATAACCTTGCATTGGATTTCTGGTCACTGCTCGGAATGGATTGGGTAGATTCGAAACAATTTGGAATTTAATTGTGATGTAATATAAATTTCGTAATTTAATAGTGAAAATTAGTTCTTTGAATTACATCTTCAAGAAAAATTAAATCAATCTCTAGCACAAAATCATTGATATTCTTATTAAAAATTAGGAAGGAAGGAAGGTTTTTATGAGTTTTTCTAGTAAATATTTTAAATTTTATCTTACTCTTATACTTATAGGGATTATTTATCCTATATCCGCACAGGATGTATGCTCTCCCGTTCAAAAAAGTCCTGTAGATAATTCCACTGATGAAAAAGTAAAAATTTCTTGGTCTTTGAGCACTGAGATTTGTAAAACGGATGGTGATTATTTCGAGGTAGTATATGGTACGACAGAGAGTTGCACTGATGGTAGTAAAATTACTTTTGGCTTATATCTAAATTTTTAATTAATACCGTCCCTTCGTATTCTAAGACAAAAACCAAACCTAAGCCTAAGCAGTCACATAAACCTATCCTTCCCTGCGCTGTCAGGCACATTACGCAAATATAAAATCCGTTTAATAAGCTAAGTTACAGTTTTGCGTAACGACCCTTCCAGCCCGTCCTTGCCACTCGGAGAGACAGGCGGCTAAAAGCAGAAAACTTTGTTTCATCAAGACAAACACAAAATTTGCCCAGCAGCTAACTCACTGGTGCGTGTAATAAGCGTTAGACAATGGTTGCATAACGCTAAAAATCTGTTGATAACGCTCATTACATGCACCAGCCAAAAAACCAATACATCCTAAAACTGACTTACAACCATTAAACACTCTCAGAAACATTTCCGATTCAAGCGAAAATTAAATAAATTTGGTATGCAATACGATATCCACAAGAATTTCAATTATTATGTTACTGATGTCGTGTTATATATTTTGTTGGTCTAGATGTGACTGACCTGGCGAAAGCATCTCAGGACTTTGCATTTTGTCCATCTTATAAACTCATAAATATCATGACAAATTCGTTCTCTCTACCTGGACTTTTAATTCTGTTTTATCATGACAATTCCTTCAACCGAGACAGTTTTAAAATGGGCCCAGCAGCTAACACGGATGGTAGGCTTAATTGCCTTCGGCAGCCCTGACAGCTTTGTAATCAGCCCAAAAGTCTATGCGAGTAATTTCATCATTACTTATTAAATTTTCGGTACCACGACAAATCCTGCTGCCTTGACAAAGCCAATAGGGCTACCGGCCGACGCTCAAGCTGTCAAGTTTTTTGCAGCCTCACTTACCAAATTTACCTTGACGTGACAATTTCATTCCATCTACCGTGACCTGCAAAAAACTCGCCAGCCCTGACACGGACGGCAACTAATCCTAACCACCGGGCCGTTAGGTTTCATACCATCGACCCAAGACTATACCTGCCTTTTACAATATTTACCGTGACACCTAAATTTAGTCCACTTATCGGGACTTTTAAATTGGTACGAAACCTAACTGCATCAGAACTTATAAACAATATCTCATCATGATACGATTGATAAATCCATTAGAATGTAAATCTGATTTTGATACATTAACAAATTCATTGTTGAGGTTTCTAAATGATCCAGATTCCTTTAAGTTTCTGAGCTATTCGTTAATCAATTTTGATAAAGAATCAATCGAAGGATTGACTAATCAGCATAGAGAAAACGGGATAGACTATTTGGTTTCCGAAAATGGAGGACTCTTTTCGGGTGTATTGGCAGTTAAGAGGAAGCAGTCACAAGGATTCGAGTTGTTTCTTTTGGCCGTTAATAAGGACAATCAAAAAACTGGAATTGGACAAAGTTTAATAAATGAATGTTTGAGTCTTGCCTTAAAAGAAGAATTCAAGTGTATCGACTCTTCTGTATTTGCTGACAATAAAAATATGCTTAGACTTCTAATTAAAAATGATTTTAGGCCTGTTGACATACAATATCATGCAAGAGCAGATGGAATGGATTTGATTAAACTCAGAAAATACATTTAATAGCAGAACCCAAGACAAAATAACAAGTACAAAACCTAACTCGGACGGTTTAATTAATTGCCTTTTGCAACCCGGACTATTTTATCTTCGCATGCAACAGTCTATGAGAGAAGAATTTAATTCACTTATTAAATCTTGTGCCACCCGGACTGTTCCTGCTGCCGAGACAATGTCAATAGGGTTGCAAGCCGACGCTCGAGTTGTCATGGTTTTTGCACGCCACCTTGACAACTTTATCGTGACATGACAAATCCTGCCCACTTATCGGGACCACGCCATCTGGACAATTTCATCGTGACACAAATCGCTCGTCCATCTATCGGGACTTTGCAAAAACGCATGCCAACCCTGACACGGACGGCAACTCATTAAACCGCCGGGCCGTTAGGTTGCAAAGTACCTTGGTACCAAGAAGTCCCATCGAGCCAGCTTCATCGTGACACTAAAATTCCCTCCACTTATCTGGACTCATTACCCATTAAAATTTTCGCTACTGACCTCAAATGGCATATTTTTTGAGTAGAAACTTAAAACCAAATAATTAATAGTGATTACTATGAAAAAATTAGTAGCTCTTTTATTTCTCAGCTGCTTAAATAGCACTAATGGTAATTGCCAACTATTAAGTAACCCATCTTTGACAGTTGAAGACTTTGAAATAGCTTTAACAAATGCTGACCACTTAAATAAAATATTAAGTGAGCACAATTTTGAATCTTATACTACTGGCGCATCAAAGCTTAACCCACCGGGGACAATGTCAAATCAGTTATATCCCGATCTAAGAATTCTCAAATCGAAAAATTGGGAATTAAAAAATTCACGGGATCAAACAATTTTTATTATTAACATATTTGAGTGGGATCCTAACCATGCGCCACAACCAGATGTAATTAAAACGATCAGAATTTTGATTAATCGAGGATCAGAGTATGCTGATCAAATGAAGGCTTTCCTTGAAAAAATCAAAATTAAATATCCGAATAAGAGCAACAGATATTTTCGGAATGATGAATTTTATCAGAAATTCGGAGAACCCTTAATTGTTTTTACTAATGGTTCTAATATTGAAGTGCGAACAGAGGCGCCAGATGCAAGGTATTTCAATTTCTATACTGTAAGCTTGGATTTAATGTATTCTAAGACAGCATACGAAATTATAGTCAATTAAAACAAACCGTCCCGGCACTGTCAGGCAATTTGCAATGTACCTGAATCCTAAAAGGTCCTATCGAGACAGCTTCATCATGACACTAAAATTCCCTTCACTTATCTGGACTTATTACCCATCAAAATTTTCGTTACTGACCTCAAATGATTCCAGAATCCTAAAAATAATTGATAAATTTGAGTAGCAATACCGACCTGACGTTACCAAATCTAAATAGTTCGCTGACATAGAGCTTGATACATTGTTAGTTTAATGGGACTGACGTGGCGAAAGCGTGTGGACAAGACAGAATTCCACCAAGACAAATTTCTGCCATGACCATAATAAAACTTCACAACCTAACTCGGACGGTTTAATTAATTGGCTTCGCCAGCCCGGACAACTCCATAATCGGCCCCAAAATTCTATGCGAGGAAACAATAACCCACTTATATAAATTTGTTGCACCCGGACAGATCCTGCTGCCGAGACAAAGTCAATAGGGCTGCCGGCCGACGCGCTGGTGCCTTGTTTTTTGCTCGCCATCTGGACTGTTTCATCGTGACCCAAAACTCACACCCATCACCCGGACTTGGTACCGTCAAGACAATTTATCATGACCCAAAACTTTTCAGCCATCTGCCGGGACTGGCAAAAAACTCGGCACCTCGACACGGTCGCCAACTAATTAAACCGCCGGGCCGTTAGGTTTCATTGCCGGTGCGAAAAACCGAGT
>Ga0209744_1000061_pt1 | contig 32056 bp, 27 predicted proteins | sample BarGraNGADG00311_2_FD_184494 | JGI IMG/M metagenome (GOLD analysis project Ga0209744, IMG submission 184494) | Arctic peat soil microbial communities from Barrow, Alaska - Barrow Graham LP Ref core NGADG0004-311 (SPAdes) (version 2) | ecosystem: Environmental > Terrestrial > Soil > Wetlands >... | reverse complement strand
ACATATCGATTATGGGCCCCGGTTTGATTTATGGAAAGGGGCTGACCCGTTTTCTCCGTCAGGATAATCTTCCTAACTCTTTGGGTAATAAGGCTATTTCGTTGAAGAATTGCCATAATGTTATTTTAAGGGACTTCTCAATTTTGCACGGAGGACATTTCGCTATACTGGTAACAGGTGTTGATAATCTCACCATTGATAATCTCAAGATAGACACAAACCGCGACGGGATGGATATCGATTGCTGCCGCAATGTCAGAGTGTCAAATTGCTATGTGAATTCTCCATGGGACGATGCCATTTGTCTGAAGAGTTCGTTCGGGCTGGGATATGCCCGTTCAACGGAAGATGTAAATATAACCAATTGCTGGGTTTCCGGAGGATTCGAGGAAGGAACGATGCTCAAGGACACATATAAAGCCATAGGTCAGGGCTACAGAGCCAATTTTACTGGTCGTATAAAATTTGGCACAGAATCAAATTGCGGCGGTTTCAAGAATGTGACCATCGCAAACTGTACCTTCGAAAGCTGCCAGGGATTGGCTTTAGAGACCGTTGATGGAGCTCTGCTCGAAGATATTACTATCACAAATATCACCATGCGAAACATTATCAGTGCTCCTATTTTTCTTCGATTGGGAAAACGTATGCGCGGACCCGAAGGCGTGCCGGTGGGTAAGCTCCGAAGAGTAATTATCAGCAATATTGTTGCCTACGATACCAAACCTAATTATTGTTCCATCATCAGCGGCATACCTGGTTTTGACATTGAAGATGTGCAACTTAGCAATATTCAAATTTATTGTACCGGAGGTGGAACCAAAGAAATGGCAGCAATTGAACCTCCGGAACGTGAAAATGCCTACCCCGAGCCTGGAATGTTCGGTTCTACACCCGCCTATGGTTTTTATGTGCGACATGTCGACGGGATCGAATTTTGTAATATTCAGGTGAGTTACGATGGTGAAGAGGCCCGTCCGGCCTTCTTCCTCAACGATGTAAAGAATGTCGATTTTCAGCATGTTAAGGCAAAGCGTGCTGAGGGAGTTCCGGAGTTTGTTCTCCAAAATGTGTCGAATTTCCGGACACATTATACCTCCACAGTGTCCGATACCGTGGTGTTGAAAACTAACAAAACAATTTTATGAGAACATTATATGGGCCACGAGAAATTTTTTGTCTGGCTGGGTCTCTGTTCCTGTTCGGAACATGCCATTCAGGTAATGCCCGAGTAGCTCCTTCATCTTCTGACTGAAAGGACTTACCGACTCGGCAGTTGTTTTCAGTTTTTATCTGTTCCGGGAGCATCCCGGCGAATTTATTAGTTCCGCGAATGAGAAATTGTTTTATTTTCACATTTTAAAGTAATCGCGAAAGTTACCGTGTAAGTAAATAATAAGAATTTATGTTATGAAAAAGATTATTGTAGCAGGTGCAGGAGGTTTTATTGCCGGACACCTTGTAAAAGAGCTGATTAAAAAAGGTCACAGTGTCAGAGCAGTTGATTTAAAACCCCTTAATGAATGGTACCAGGTTTCCAGTGAAGCTGACAACCTTGTATTGGATCTGCGTCTCAGGGAGAATTGTTATCAGGCCGTAAACGGACATAATGAAATCTTTAACCTTGCTGCAGATATGGGGGGAATGGGTTTTATTGAAAACAATAAAGCAGCTTGTATGATCAGCGTCCTGATTAATACCCACCTTCTTCTTGCTGCACGCGATTGCGGGATTGACAGGTTCTTTTATGCCTCTTCAGCATGCGTTTATAATGGTGATAAACAAACCAACACTGATAATCCTGGTCTTAAAGAATCTGATGCTTATCCGGCATTAGCAGAAGATGGATACGGATGGGAAAAGCTATTCAGCGAGCGTATGTGCCGGCATTTCAGGGAAGATTTTGGCCTCACAACAAGAGTTGCCAGATTTCACAATGTCTACGGTCCTTTTGGCACATATGATGGTGGCAGGGAAAAAGCTCCGGCTGCCGTCTGTCGGAAAGTTATTGAAGCTGGTATTACCGGGAAAAAGGAGATCGTGATCTGGGGTGACGGACACCAGACGAGGAGTTTTATGTATATTGATGACTGTATAAAAGGCATTCAGGATATTACGTACAGCAATATAGAAGAACCGTTAAACCTTGGCAGCAGTGAAATGGTTTCTATAAACGAACTTGTTGATATTGTTGAAGATATAGCTGGATACAAACTTAACAGGACATATGATCCGAATGCTCCGAAAGGTGTAAGGGGACGAAATTCAGAAAATACTCTCATAAAGAAATACCTTGGATGGGAACCATCAATCCCGCTTAGAAAAGGAATGAAAAAAACTTACGACTGGATACAAGAACAGATTTTGAATGATTCGAAAAGCAAAAAAGGAATAAGTAAGTTTAATAAGTAATCCTGGTCGATAATGAACAGCAAAATAGTACTCGAACGGATAGATGAACCCGAACTGCCTGCACGATCGAGTTCAGGAACTAAAAGAGATATGAGATTTCCTTACAGGTTATGCCTGGCAGGAGGATGGATCGACCAGCCATGGGTCTCAAAAATACATCCCGGATCAGTGGTAGTAGCTCAGATATGGCCATCAACTGATTTCAACAACAGATCAGGACTTGCCACAAGCTCCCGCGATTTTGGAATAAAAATATGGGGTAACAGATATCCCGATGGAAATCCATTAGAGAACGCAAAAATTTTATTCGGTGCAGAGAATCCTCCCGGAACGAAATATGTTGCCGGCTCTCAGGACCAATTGGGATTACTTCTTCCCGGCGTGAACAGGCTTCACTATAATGGAGGTTACTGGCCCGATTATATACAATCATCGGTTGATAAAGAAATATGTGACTGGCTTACTGATGTAATTCATCTTGTCCCACTTAAGCCCAGGCCCGACGGATACGATCCATTGAAAGAGATGCATCTGGAGAAGCATTTTATCAGAGATCTTGGAGATGCAGGTGACAGATGCTGGGAAAGCATCCTGAAAAAAGACATTTCAGGTTTTGGTAAAGCATTGTCCGATACCCTGATATCATGGAAAAAAATATTACCGCTGACTGTACCTGATGATATCATGAAAGAAATGGAAACTACCTACTTTTCCGAATATCCGGGAGCTATAACTTCAGGCTGCGGAGGCGGTTACATAATCGTGGTCTCCGAAAAGAAAGTTCCGGGAGAAGTCAGAATTAAGGTGAGGTACTAATTTAAAATTCTATCTATATCATGATCTCCCAACTGAAATCTAAGCTGATAGCCCCTGAGACACGGGTATCCTTTATCCTTGTTACAGCATTATTCCTCTTTTGGGGGATTCCGAATAACCTGAATGACATTCTCATTAAGCAATTTATGAAAGCATTTGAGTTAAGCCGGCTTCAGGCGGGTCTTATTCAGAGTGCGTTCTATCTTGGCTATTTTTTACTTGCCCTGCCCGCAGCGATGATAATGCGGAAATTCAGTTACAAGACAGGTCTTCTCATCGGTATGTTTCTTTATAGTATTGGCACATTCCTGTTCTGGCCTGCCGCCTATTCCGGACATTATGTATTTTTCCTGGTGGCATTATTCGTGATTGCAAGCGGGCTTTCTTTTCTTGAAACAGGTGCCAATCCTTTTATTGCCGGGCTGGGTAATCCAGAATCGTCCGAGAGAAGACTGAATTTCTCCCAGGCATTTAATCCTTTTGGTGCAATATTGGGGGTTCTTATCGGGACTGTTTTTATCTTCTCGGGTATTGAACATGATCCTTCCAAAGTTGAGATTATGAAAAAGGCTGGTGAATATTCAGCTTATCTCGAATCCGAAACAATGAGAGTTGTAAGACCATACATGGCGCTGGGAGTTTTAATTTTCCTTTGGGCTATATTAATTATGAGGACCAAATTCCCCAAAATAGCTGCAGAGGAAAGCAAGGGTGAAAATAAAGCCAATTCCCGCGAACTTTTTAAACATCGTCATTTTCTTACAGGAGTAGTGGCACAATTCTGTTATGTTGGTGCCCAGGTAGGTACGTGGAGCTTTTTTATCCAATACTCCCAGGATTATACAGGTATTGCAGAAAAAACTGCCGGCTATTTTCTTACCGGTACACTGGTAGCTTTTCTGATTGGCAGATTCTCTGCAACTGTGATTATGAAATATATTAAACCGGGGAAACTTATGGGTATCTACGCCATTATGAATATCCTGCTGATCTCGGTTGCCGTCACATTTCCCGGATGGGCAGGTGTATGGTCGATCTTCCTTTCGAGTTTCTTCATGTCACTGATGTTCCCGACAATTTTTGCTCTTGGGATCAAAGGACTTGGAATAAATACAAAAATTGCAGGTTCGATCATAGTTATGGCAATAATCGGTGGGGGAGTATTCACTCCTTTAATGGGGCTGATAGCAGCCAAAAGTATGGCTCATGCAATGCTAATACCTCTTGGTTGTTATTGTGTTATAACACTTTATGCATTCTGGTGGTCGGTTCCAAAAGGGTTAACTGCGGCCAGAGACTAATTCGATATATGACACATTTCTGACAATTTATAAGTACTAATCTGAATCCGGAAAACAGTATGGTTAACATCAGACAATCAGATATTGCAAAGGAGCTCAATATTTCACGGGTCACCGTTTCGAAAGCTTTACGCGATCATCCTGACATTTCCGTTTCGATGAAGAAAAAGATTATTGAGACTGCCAGGAAAATGGGATATGTTCCAAACCTCATTGCACGTCAGCTGAATTCCCGTCGGACATTTACCTTAGGTATAGTTGTTCCTGATCTCGAAAATGCTTTTTTCTCATATATTGTAGACAGCATGATTGATTATGCAACCGGGCATAATTATTATGTGATACTGACAGTTTCACGCGAGAAGGAAAGCATTGAAAAACAAAATATCAACAACCTTATTGGTATGAGGGTTGATGGTTTGCTGGTTTGTCTCTCTCAGGAAACAATAGACAGAGAGGTATTTACAAAAGTAGGCAAAATGAATATCCCATTGGTATTCTTCGATAGGGCTTTTGAAAATATGAAATTTTCAAGAGTCGTATTTAATGATAAACCAGGAGCTGTAAACTCCCTGAACCGCGTTATCTTGGAAGGATACACCAAAATAGCCAATTTTTCAGGATACTTAAAAACAAATATCGGAAAAAAGCGGCTGGAAGGATTTTTGGATACTCTGAAAAAAAACAAAATCCCGATTCGGAAAGAATGGATTATTGAGGGTGGTTTTGAACTGAAAGATGGTTATGAATCATTTAAAAAGTTAAACAGTTCCGGTAATTTGCCGGAAGTGGTTTTTACGGTTAATGACAGGGTAGCACTCGGAGCTTACAAAGCTGCAAAGGAAGCCGGACTAAGGATACCGGAAGATATTGGAATATTCGGTTATGGATTCAGTGAAATCACGGACTTTTTTGATCCTCAACTGACTGTCATTAATCAGGATCCCAGAAAGATGGGTCTTGAGGCATGCAAACTCCTTATTAATGAAATAGAGAAGAAAGTAAAAAGAGGGGGAAATAAAATAAATCTTGAAGAGGAATTCCTTTGGAGAAAATCAGTTAAGCGTAAAACAAAAAAACAGAATTAAAGATTTACCAATGATAGACATAAATAAAAACTAATAACTTTAGACCATGAGATCCGATTTCCTGAAAAAAGTCAGTATTGTGAATCTGATAGTATTTGGGTTAATACTATCAGCGTCAGCTCAGCAACAAAAACCTCCGGTTCCGGAAGGACCTTTCAAACCTGCTGATGAATCTTTGAAACAATATCAGTGCCCGGAGTGGTTCCGTGACGCCAAATTCGGAATCTGGGCCCACTGGGGTCCACAGGCTGTTCCCAGGCAAGGCGACTGGTATGCTAAGAAAATGTACGAGGAAGGAGGAAGCGACTATAAGTATCATCTTGAACATTATGGACACCCATCTGAGTTCGGATTTAAGGACATTATTCCACTCTGGAAAGCAGAGAAATGGGATCCGGATAAACTTATGGAGCTCTATAAAAAAGCTGGTGCAAAATACTTTGTCAGCATGGGTACCCATCACGACAACTTCTTTCTGTGGAACTCTAAGATTAACAGGTGGAATGCAGTTAATATGGGTCCCGGAAAAGATGTGGTCGGGATTTGGCAGCAGGCTGCAATGAAACAGGGTCTGAAATTCGGAGTATCAGAACATCTTGGAGCTAGTTATACATGGTTTCAGACTGCACATGGTTCCGATAAAGAAGGACCAAAAGCAGGTGTTCCTTATGATGGCAATAATCTCAATAACCAGGACCTCTACCACGCTAAAGCTACGCCTGATGATAAGGGTTGGCTTACCACGAATCCTGCTTTTCAGCTTGAATGGTACAGAAGCATTAAGGAGCTTGTTGATAATTATCAGCCTGATCTTCTCTATTCTGACAGCTGGATGCCATTTGAAGATGTAGGACGGACTCTTATTTCGCACTATTATAATCAGGATATTGCAAAACACAATGGTAAACTAGAAGCCGTATATACCTGTAAACAACCATCCGCTGGTATGTGGGTTGAAGATCTTGAAAGGGGAGTTAAAGATACCATAAGTCAATATCCATGGCAGACCGATACATCAATAGGTGACTGGTATTACCGAACCGGTCAGAAATATAAAACATCTACCGAAGTGATCCAGATGCTGGTTGATATAGTAAGCAAGAATGGTAACCTTCTCATCAATGTTGTACAAACTCCTGAGGGGGATCTTGAACCGGATATGCTTAAGATTCTTGAAGATATAGGTATTTGGACATCGGCAAACGGAGAAGGTATATTTGGATCACGTCCGTGGAAAATCTATGGGGAGAAACCTGCAGATAAACCTGCAAAAAAGCTTGGCAGATTTGATGAGAATTTCGGCTTTAGCTCCAGAGACATACGTTTTACAACAAAAGGCAACACACTCTACGCATATTGTCTGGGAAAACCCGATAACGATATTTTGATTAAATCTCTGGCAAAATCTTCAAAACTGGTTGATAAAGCAATTTCATCGATTCAGATGGTTGGAAGTATGGAAAAAATCAGCTGGAAGCAAACAGCCGAATCGCTTGTAATAAAGAAACCTGGAACTATGCCGGCATGGCAGGTAATAGGTTTTAAGATTGAATTTAGAAAATAAGATTAATGCTGTTCATGCGAACCTGAACAATAGTCTAGCCTCAAAGACGGGGCTATTGTATGCTATTTTGCACAATCTACAGTAAATGTGAACGAACTACCTTCAGCCTCCTTTGAGTTTTTTAAGTTCTTTGAAGTGGTCCATTGTAAGTTTTTCACGGGCTTCCCGGGAGGTTTTCTTATAGGTTTCAAACTCATTTTTAAGCTCCTGAAACTCCTTTTTGGTACTGAAAATGATTGACAGGTTTCGCCTGAAAACCAGAAATCCTGTTAATAATAGAGCAACCAATCCGGCCAACAGTGTCCACATAATTTTATTATAGGTTAGCTTGTTTATTTCCAGTCCAATTACTCTAATACTGTTTTTTGATGCAGTTGTTTCCTGAAGTCGGATCGTAGTTGATTCAAGAGTTTTCCTCAGCGAATCGATTGTAAGGTTTAAATTTAATGTAGATTTATTTAACCCTGCAATCTTGCTTTTAGATGCCGAAAGTGAATCTGACACATTCACTTTTATCTTCTGAAACATATCTTCCCTGATAGCACGGTAGTTTTCATATATCCTGGTATGCTCATCAAGATAATTCAGTTGTTCTTTGATTGAATTTTTAATGAGTATATCCGGCATAGCATCTTGTCCTGTTACTCTTATCACTGTGATTACAAGTACAGCAAAGATCAATATACATCTGATTTGTAACTGATTCATGACTTTCAATAGATTAAGTAAGAAAAGAACGGTACTTAATTTACAAACGTGGAGTTTAGGTTTAAATTATATTACAAAAATAAGTAAATTTATAATCTCAAATTTATTTTAAAATACAAAGACGCAAAGCCACAAAGGATTGAATATCAAATAATAATATTTCTTGAATATTTATAGCCAATTAAAATCTATGAAAAGTATATACTTTATTTGTTTTTTGACGCTTATCCACATTTACGCAAGTTCTGCCCAGCAGGCACTTCAATCTTCAGTATATGACTGGGAAAAACTTCCTTTTAAAAAGACACCATCAGGTGAAGTAAGAAATATTCTTCAGAGTCCTACCCGGAGCCTTGATATGTTTGATATAAACGCTGTTACTTTATCTCCGTTAAAAGAAAAGTGGAATTTCAAGGTTAAGTCTGCGACTGATGAATTGATAATCATTAAAGAAGGTATTGTCGCAATTCAGGTTAATGCCGAACAGAAAATCCTTGGAGAAGGGAGTGTAATTGTTGCCGGTTCTGAAGATGAGGTGTTCATTTCAAACAAGAATAATACAAATGCGGTGTTCTATCTTATCAGTTTCAAACCTTTTCATACAAAAAAAGAAACCTGGACCCCATTAAAGGTTTCTCCTTTGTTCATTGATTGGAATAACCTTGAATTTAAACCTTCTGAAAATGGAGGTAGACGTAACTTAATGAAGCAAATGACCTCTTCTCTCAAAGAACTCGAAATTCACGTAACCACCCTTAAAGAAGGAGTGTCAAGTCATGCGCCGCATTCCCATACTGATGAAGAGATTATACTGGTCCGTAAAGGATTTGTTGAGATGGATATCAAAGGAGAACCTTACCCTCTTGGATCGGGATCCATAATTTTCATTACCAGCGATGATCTTCATGGCTTAAGGAATGCCGGAAATGGCCAATGTGAGTATTATGCAATCAGGTGGTTGACAAATAAATAAACCAACGTTAGAAGTTGGTTGATAAGTTATGTGCAACATGTTAAGGCAAAAATCGTCTTTGAGTTGAACATAACTTTTCTAACTATGATTAAAAACTTCTTTCGTATAACTGTACGGAATATTTCCAGGCAGATTGGTTTCACATTTATTAATGTTACAGGTCTGGCTATTGGTCTGGCTGCGTCATTATTAATACTCTTATGGGTTCAAGATGAATTCAGCTATGAAAGATTTAACCTGAATGGCGAAAATATATATCGTGTTGAAGAAGACCAGTTTTATTCAGGGGCACGCTATCATGTTACTGTTACACCAGTTCCTTCCGGACCTGTATGGAAAGAAAAGATCCCGGAAATAGAAGATCAGGTCAGAATAAATCCATGGCTGCCACGTGTTTTATTCAAATATGAGGATAAGGTTTTCTTTGAATCCTCTATTGCAGCAGCCGATTCACAGCTTCTTAAAATATTCACTTTTCCTTTGAGTATGGGTGACCCTGTAACAGCACTTAACTCCCCTCATTCTATAATACTGACTCAAAAACTGGCAACGAAATACTTTGGCAATATCAACCCGATTGGGAAAACACTTACCGTGGAAAATAGCGCCCAGTTTACAGTGACCGGTGTATTCAAAAATATTCCGGCGAATTCAATGTTTACATTTAGCGCAGTTATTCCGTATTCATATCTTAAGGAAATAGGAGTAGCAGATAGATCCTGGGGCAATAATTCAATATTTACATTCATCAGACTTAAGAAGGGCGCAGATATTAAATCGGTTAACAAAAAGCTTACTGATGTAGTTGTGGAGAATAGTCCTCAGACAACAACAAAATTCTCTCTTTTCCCATTACTCGATATTCACCTATACGGCCAGTTTGGATTTAAGGAGACAAAAGGTCCTGTTATTGTGGTTACAATCTTTACATTAATTGCAATATTCATTCTGCTCATAGCATGTATAAATTTTATAAATCTTGCCACTGCAAAAGCCGCAGGCAGAGCTAAGGAAATCGGAATAAAAAAAGTAGCCGGCGCTGATCAGCTTTCAATTATAGTGCAGTTTTTACTTGAGTCACTGCTTCTTGTCGCTGTCGCAATGATATTGGCAGTGATAATGGTTGGATTGTCCCTGAGTTTATTTAATAGTGTATCCGGTAAGAGTTTTATACTGGCAGATTTGTTCCGTTTCAGGTTTATAGTGAATTTTATTATCGTAGGGTTAGTAGCAGGATTAATCTCAGGAATTTATCCGGCCCTATATCTCTCCTCATTTAAACCTGTAACAGTTCTGAAGGGGGAGGCAGTCTCAGGAAAGGGTAATGGTATGTTGAGACGAGTCCTGGTTGTAATACAATTTACTCTCTCAATTCTGATAGCCGTATCGGCAATTTTCATGTTCAGGCAGTTAAAATTTCTTCAGAACAAGGATCTGGGTTTCAATAAGGAGAACCTTATCTGTATTCCAATGCCTGACGGGATGAAACCAAAATATTATTCACTTAAGAGCGAACTTGAGAAAGAAACACTGATTCAGGGTGTTACCGCATCGATGTGGAATCCGACCATGATGGGAAGCAATTCAGGTGGTGCCAGCTGGGATGGAAAGGATCCGGAGAAACAGGTTCTGATAGGGACAAACGGTATCGATTATGATTATCTGAAAACTTTAAATATGAAGCTTGTATCAGGCAGGGATTTCTCGAAAGATTTTCAAGGTGATATGGCACATGATACTGTTGGTAATTTTATGGTAAACGAGGAGGTTGTAAAATTGATGGGGATTGGAGATCCCGTTGGTAAAAACTTCAGATTTATGGGTCTTAACGGCACGATAGTCGGAGTTTTGAAAAACTTTCACTTTAAAGGTGCTGATCAGGCTATTGAACCAATGGCATTTGCCCTGGCCCCGATCAACTACCTGCGTTGTATTCTTATAAGATTAACACCAGGCAGTGTTCCTGAATCCCTTAAGGCGGTCGAAAAAAGCTGGAAAACTGTCATACCGGAATATCCTCTTGATTATACCTTCATTGATCAGGATTATGATAAACTGTTCAGAGCTCAGATACGTATTACGGGTCTCCTGAAATATTTTACCATTCTGGCCATTATTATCGCATGTCTGGGACTGTATGGTTTGTCGTCCTATTCAACGGAACGCAGAACAAATGAAATCGGCATCAGAAAAGTTATGGGAGCGAATTCAATTACAGTCATGTTTACACTGGCCAGAGAATTCCTTTTGCCTGTTCTTATTTCAATTGTTATAGCACTTCCTCTTGGCTGGATCATTGTAAGGAATCTTCTGAAACAGTTTGCATACAGGATCGATATAAGTTTCTATGTATTTGCCGGAATAGCAGCCGGAGCAATTGTAATTGCAATGCTGACAGTTAGTTTTCAGGCATATAAAGCAACCGGCATTAATCCGGCTGAAGCACTAAAGGTTGAATAAAATCAATATGCTGCAACTTTTGGACCTTTTATCCGTCTTTGCATCAGAATAAACTGATAGTTTAACCTCAGGAGATTCAATTTATTGATTTTAATCTGATTATAAATTTTTTAAACCTCATTTCATGTTCAGAAACCTAATTAAACACAGTATAAGTTCTTTTAAAAGACAGAGTTCGTACATTATCATTAATATTCTTGGATTGTCAATCGGTATTGCCTGCAGTCTGCTGATCGCACTTTATGTGATTAACGAGGCAAGCTTTGATCAATTCAATGTGAAGAAAGACAGGATTTTCAGGACGATTCTTAACGGTAAGATTGGAGGACAGGAAGTTACCACATCATCTTCTCCTGCTATTATGGGACCCACAATGTTAAAAGAATTTCCGGAGATCGAAGATTTTCTGAGAATGAACGGAAGAGGTCCTACCGTTATTGAGTATAATAAACAGACCTTTACTGAGGATCACATAATTGAAGCTGACTCTTCTTTCTTTAATTTCTTTACTATACCAGTATTAAAAGGCGATGCAAAGAATCTCCTCAACGCCCCCAGAAAAGTAGTTCTGTCAGAATCTACAGGAAAAAAAATATTCGGCAGTGAAAATCCTATTGATAAACGAATCAAAATAGGATCTGATACTTCGCTGTATATTGTAACCGGAGTAATGGCTGATGTCCCGCAGAAGTCACATTTTGAGGCGAACCTTTTAACATCGTTTATGACCAATCGAAGAGCCAAAGATACACAATGGATGAATAACAGTTTTAGTACCTATTTCCTGTTAAAACCAAATTCATCATATAAAACTGTCGATGCGAAATATCCCGAATTGCTTCAAAAATATGTAGGCCCCGAAATCCAGAAATTCACGGGCATTTCTCTTACCGATTTTATATCAAAGGGTAACAAATACAGATTTTACCTTCAGAATCTTAGAGATATACACCTGGATACCTCTGTACAGCAGGATTTTAAGGCCCCAGTTGATCCCAAATATCTTAAAATATTCGGTAGTATTGCTATACTCATTGTTTTAATTGCAGCGATTAATTTTATGAACCTGTCGACTGCTCAGGCATCCAGAAGGGCAAAAGAGGTAGGCATAAAAAAAGTTGCAGGTTCAACAAGAAGCATGCTCGTTGCTCAGTTTCTTTCTGAATCGTTTATACTTACGTTCATAGCTTTGATAGTCGCAGTAATTTTCATTAAACTTTCGCTTCCCTATTTTAATAATCTTTTAGGTGCAAATCTCACCCTGAGTCTTTTTGCTTCCTGGTTTATCGTTCCTTTGCTCATTCTGTTTTCACTTTTGGTTGGTTTTCTGGCTGGGAGTTATCCGGCGCTTTTTCTTTCTTCATTTAATCCATATGAAGTACTTAAGGGTAGCGTAAAGAACAGTAGCCAAAACGGAAGACTTAGAAGGGTTCTGGTTGTTTTTCAGTTTGCCGTTTCAATTCTGCTTATTGTTGGCACTATGATCATGTACAGGCAGATAAAATATATGCTTAACAAGGATTTAGGATTCAAAAAGGAACAATTAATAGTCATTAACAGAGCTGAAGCACTTGGGAATAAAATGAAGTCATTTAAGGAGACTGTAAAAAATATTCCGGGTGTGATTAATATATCAAGCTCAACAGCTATACCAGGCCGCACAAATAATAATAACGGATATATGATTGAGGGTAGAAAAGATGAGACTTTTCTTATGACGACCAGTTGGGTAGATTATGATTTTCTGGAAACATTTGGCATGACTCTTGTCTCAGGGAGATCCTTTAAGGAGTCTTTCTCTTCTGATAAGGATGCCTGCGTGATAAATGAAAGTGCGCTTAAGGAATTTAAGATCACAGACATTGATAAAACAAGGTTTATGGAACCCCGCGATTCCGGCAAAGTAAATTATTTACCAGTCATCGGAGTTGTGAAAAACTTTAATTTTGAATCGCTGCGGAACCCAATAAAACCATATATTCTTAAATTTCAGAATGATTATATGTTATGGGGGTACATAACAGTAAGATTGTCGGGTCAGAATTATTCTAAAACAATAAGCGCTATTGAAGCAAAATGGAAAGAGTTTGTATCGAATAATCCATTGCAATATTATTTTCTTGATGCAGATTTTGAACTTATGTACAAACAGGAGAAACAGAATGCTCAGATGGCTGTAATTTTCTCTATTCTGGCTATATTCATTGCTGCCCTTGGATTGTTCGGACTCACCTCTTTCACCGTTGAACAGCGGACAAAGGAGATTGGAGTAAGGAAAGCTATGGGATCGTCTGTTATCGGAATTTATATTGTTATATCCAGGGAAATTATAATTCTAGTCTCAGTATCAGCCCTTATAGCATGGCCTGTAGTCTATTACTGGGCAGGGAAATGGTTGCAGAATTTCTATTACAAAATAAATCTTGGATTTTTTACCCTGGTCATAGGATTAGCAATTGCGCTGGGTATAGCCGTTCTCACAATTAGTTATCGCATTCTCAGAGCAGCAAGAGTTAATCCGGCACAGTCCCTGAAATATGAATAATATTACGGTGCTCTGCACCTTAAATGTTGGATGATGGCTTTGTTTCTACAAATATTTCGCAGCGCTGCTGCTAAATATCAAACCAGAAAAGTGCATATCACACAAATACTTGAAGATAAACTGTCGGGGTTTGAATCAGAGGTGCGGAGCACCGTAATATTTGTAGATAAATGTTTATCGCTATAGGTTAAGGTGCTGAGCTCCGCAATATTATTTAATTAAAAATATTTACAATGACAGAAATTCAGAGATTAACTAAATGAGACTGAATAATCTTTATAAATAATAATTATATTACAACTCATTGATAAATTATGTTTAAAAATTATCTGCTTGTCACCTTTAGAAATCTATTGAAAAACAGAATTTTTACTGCAATAAATATTCTTGGTCTGGGAATAGCACTGTCAGTATGTATTGTAGCATTTTTCAACAATATGTTCAATTATGAATTTGACAGGCACAATGTAAATTTCGATAAGATATATCGTGTAAACAGCTTCAGGGATATGGAGGGGCGGGAACAGGAATACGGAGTTGTCCCTGCAACTCTCGGACTTGAAGTAAAAAAAGATATCCCGGGAATTGAGAAAGCAGCGAGATTAATGCGATCAAGATCTCCTGTTAAAATAGGTGACAACATTTTCTCTACCCAAATCTCTTATGTTGATCCTGAATTTCTTGACATATTCACGTTTCCTATACTGCTGGGAGACAAGAAATCAATTGAAAACCAGAAAAATGTTCTGGTTAGCAAGACAATGGCGACAAAACTTTTCGGGAAAGATTACCCGATAGGAAAAACTATTTCAATTGTTAACGATAAGAACAAAGAATTTACATATACCGTTGGAGCAGTCTTTGCAGATCTTCCTCTAAACTCAAGTTTCAGGATTGACATTCTTTCGCATTATGATAATTTTAAACTGATGTGGGAATGGAGTGATGCTGACTGGAAAAACAATACTACATGTCTTTTTATCCAGGTACCTGACAAATCGGGACTTTCTTCGATTACACAGTCTTTAAAAAACTACTTACCAGTGCAGAACAAGGCAAGAGAGGATTTCCGGATGACCAGGTTTTCACTCGTTCCTTTAAAGGAGGTTGGGTCAAATTCTAGGACTACATGGTCATCAGGACTTTTTCCTTCGTTACATCCTGCAGCGCTTTATTCTCCGCCTATTATGGCTCTTTTCATTCTTTTAATAGCATGCTTCAACTTTGCAAATACTTCAATAGCTACTTTCAGTAAAAGATTGAAGGAGATAGGTTTAAGAAAAACATTCGGAGGACAAAGAAGACAACTGATAACTCAGTTCATGTTTGAAACGCTTATTATTTGTTTCATGGCGCTGTTGGTTGGAATTATTTTGGCGGAATTTCTGGTTCCTGCCTACAGCAGCCTGTGGAATTACATGAAAATTGAACTTACCTTCACCAGGTATCTTTTCTTCTGGGTATTTCTCCTTTTACTGTTATTGCTTACAGGCTTTATGTCAGGTGTTTATCCTGCAATTTATGTTAGTTCATTCAGCCCGGTTCACATTCTGAAAGGCGCCTCTCCTTTCCGGGGAGCAGGGAAATTATCCTCTGTACTTCTTGCACTCCAGTTTTCTATATCAGTTATGGCACTTGTTATGGGTCTGGTTTTTTCAAAGAATGCAGTTTATCAGCGAACACTGGACCTTGGGTATGACAGAGATAAACTGATTGTAGTTCCTGTAGTACAGGATTTAAGTACATCATTCAAAAATGAAATTCTCACTAACCCGAAGATAATCTCAGTGGGAGGTACCCGGAATCATATTGGATGGGGAAGCTACTCCAGACCAATCAAGGATGCAGTAAAACAGTTGGAGGTAGATGCCATGGATATAGGTCCGGAATATGCTTCAACAATGGGTTTACGGCTCGTCGAAGGTCGTCTCTTTGATAAATCACGGGAAGAATCGGACCGCACGAACAAATCGATTATTATTAATCAGAAAATGGTTAAGGATTTTGGATGGAAAGAGCCGGTTGGAATGACTGTTACGCTTTACGACACTACAAGGCTGACTGTAATAGGTGTGGTAAAAGACTTTTATATAAACGGACTATGGCAGAAGATTAATCCTACAATTCTCAGATTGTCCTCAAATGATCAATATGGTGTTTTAGCAGTGAGAGCTGAAACAAAGGATTTACCTGCTGTTCTGGATTATCTCAGTTTAAAATGGAAAAGTCAGGCAACTAATTTTATTTTCGGAGGGATGTACCAGGAAGATACGATGCAGGACGAAAAGGCTATTAATAACAGTATCCTTAAAGTAAATGTCTTTCTTGCTATTGTGGCTACTTTATTATCACTTATAGGCATGTATAACCTTGTTTCACTTGATATTATAAGAAGAACAAAAGAGATGGGTATAAGGAAGATACAGGGAGCTCCTGTTCCATTGATTATGTACCTGGTAAGTAAAAAGTTCCTGGTTGTTCTGGTTATTGCTTCACTGATCGGATGTGCAGGCGGATATTACATGTCAAATATGCTGATGGACAGTATATGGGATTATTTTGTTCAGATAAAAGCTGGAATATTAATTCTGGCAGCGGCAATAATGTTCTCAGCAACTGTACTAACAATTATTTTTAAGATTGGAAAGGCTGCACTCAGGAATCCTGTAGATTCGTTGAGATACGAGTAATTGCCCCCTAAATCCCCCATTTGGGGGACTTAAATATTGGAGATCCCTCGCTTCGCTCGGGATGACATCAAAATCGTAAGATTAGTGGGGCAGAAGCGGCGGTTCGTAACTGAAAATTTACATTTCAAAGTATATATGGTCGAACCGCCGCTTCTGCCATTTTTTAACCGCAATAAAGTGTCATCCCGAGCAAAGCGAGGGATCCCCAAATCTTAATGTCACTGTTATATAATTTATTAATAAAAAGAGAGGTTGTCCGATCAAGACAACCTCTGCTTTTTTTATATATAATTTGGAATATATAGTGATTGAAAATGCTCTAGTACATTTTATTAATAAGCTGTCCTATTTCATCGCGTTTCTTTAATGGAAAGCTGTGGCAATTCCCATCTCTTGTAATGATATTTAAGCCCTTTACCGAGAAAAGTCCCTTACTGAAGAATATCACTTCGCGTATGTTATCGAAAAGTATCTCAAGGTTAAATCTGTCAGTCTCTTCATTAAGAGTTTTAAAATACAACCGCTGATTTGTAACTATCAGTTTACCTTCTATAGTGTTGTTTTCAATTACCTGGTTTGTGTCACCGGCCTTCAGAACAACTTCGTTTGCGTTTAATTTTACTGTCATGGCTTTTTTTCTTTAAACTCTTTCCGGACTATTAATATTCTTTCCTGGTTTATCTTATTTGTTATAAAGACGATTATCTCAGATAAATGTTGCATGGATTAATGGGATCAAATTATATTTCTCTTAATAAATTAGAAATAATGGTTAATATAGTGTCTAATTATTTGACATATATTTGATGCAATTTTTTAAAATTCAGTAATTTGGTGAAAAATTAAAAAATGATAAAAGGAACTCTGCTTATAGTTGATGATAATAAGAGTGTTAACAGCGCACTGGAAATGATGCTCCAGTATGAGGTACAAAAGGTTATAACTATTACCAGCCCTAAGAGGATACATGAAATATTGGATCAGACTGAAATAGATATTGTGCTTCTCGATATGAATTTTCAGGCAGGTATCAATTTGGGTAACGAAGGACTTTTCTGGATGAAAGAGATATTGAAGCATGATAATGATATAAGTGTCGTCATGATTACCGCATACGGTGATGTGGAACTGGCAGTAAAAGCTATAAGGGAGGGAGCTGTTGATTTTGTTCTCAAGCCATGGGACAATGAAAAGTTGCTGGCAACAATAAATGCTGCCTGGAAGCTCAGATCTTCGAGACATGAGGCTCATATCCTTAAAAATGATAATCAGTTTCTGAAAAAGGAGATAAAAAGGAGTGAAGAAAGAATAGTTCTCGGTGCATCTCCTACTATGATTAATGTAATGAATATCGTCAGGAAAGTAGCAGGAACAAATGCAAATATTCTGATAACCGGAGAAAATGGCACGGGTAAAGAGTTGGTTGCCAGGGAAATTCACAACCTTTCAGAGAGAAGCAATGAATTGATGGTTAGCGTGGATATGGGTTCTATACTAGAAAGCCTGTTTGAGAGTGAAATGTTTGGTCATGTGAAAGGCGCTTTTACTGATGCAAAAGATGATCGTGCCGGAAAATTTGAAATAGCTCAGAAGGGTACCCTTTTCCTCGATGAGATAGGCAATCTTTCTTCACAATCACAGTCAAAACTACTTAGCTCACTACAGAACAGATATATTGTCCGGGTTGGATCAAACAAGCAGATACCGGTTGATATACGATTGATTTGTGCAACAAATAGCAGGCTTTCTGACCGGGTAAGCGAAGGATTGTTCAGAGAGGACCTTCTTTACAGAATAAATACGATTCAGATTGAAGTACCTCCGTTACGGGACAGGGTTGATGATATACCTGTACTGGCATTTCACTTCCTCAAAATTTACTCTGAAAAATATAACAAACACAACAAAAAAATCAGCACTCAGGCACTTGAAAAACTTTCAAATTACTACTGGCCGGGAAATGTTCGCGAACTTCAGCATTCTATTGAAAAGGCTGTAATATTGTCAGACTCATCTGTACTTAATCCTTCTGATTTTTCTTTTGCTGCTTCAACAAAAGGTCTTATAGATTCTAACAGTACCACTCTTGAAGAAATGGAGAAAAGACTGATTGGTGAATCGATCAAAAAATATGACAATAATCTGAGTATCGTTGCTTCAAAGCTGGGCATTACCAGGCAGACTCTCTACAATAAGCTGAAAAAATATGATCTATAAGAGATTTTACCTGGTAATTTTGGTCTACCTGGCAGGAATTATTCTGATGGCATCACTATTTGCTTTTAGTGTCGGAAGAGATCTGACTTATTCAATACTTTCACTCATTATCATGATTCTGCTGACAGTTTCATTCGGAGTTTGGCTGAACAGAACGAATAAAAAACTTGCATTTTTTTTCAGCGCTGTCAGAAACGATGAAACCTCTTTATTCTTTCCTGAGGAAACAGGATTTGCTAATGAGAAATTACTTAACAGGAGCCTTAATGAATTGAATGATAAGCTGAAAAATGCAAAAATAAACATTGAACTTCAGGAGAAGTTTTATAAGAGTATAATGGAAAACATCCACACGGGAATAATATCTTTTTTTAATAATGGAGTTGTGGAATTTACAAATCCTGAATTTAATCGGATGTTTGGGATTGATCACATATCACATATCAATAAACTGATAAACATTGATCCAAAATTGGTGGAGCTGCTTGAAAAGATTGAAACCGGAGAACAGAAGAGGATAAATGTAAAGGTTAACCATACCCTGATGAGCCTTGCAGTACACTCTCAAACCATTGTAATGCAAAACAGGGAAGTAAAAATAGTGACATTACAGGATATAAAAAGTGAACTCGATATGCACGAAATGGATTCATGGCAAAAACTGATAAGGATTCTAAACCATGAGATCATGAATTCAGTAGCTCCGATTACGTCTTTAAGCTCTACGCTGTCGGCTTTCTTTAAATCTGGTGAAAAGGAAAGAGAACCTGAATTTATTACACCCAGAATTATTTCAGATACTATCCGGGGCTTGAATATCATAGAGGATCATGGGAAAGGCTTAATAAATTTTGTGGAATCGTACAGAAGCTTTACTCAACTTCCTAAACCAGAGTTTGCCAGAGTAAATATAAAAGAGTTTTTCGAGCATATAATGATACTGGTAAACAGCGGTTTTGATAACGACAATAACAAATATAAAGTAAGGCCTCTGATCACTTCAAGTGTGACACCTGATGATATAACTTTGGTTGCTGACGACAAACTTCTCGCGCAGGTTTTTATTAATATTGTTAAAAATTCTATCGAAGCATTCGGAAAATGTGAAGAAGATAACTTTATCTCATTGAGTGCTGACAGAAACCCTGACGGCAGGGTAGAATTATCAATTAAAGATAATGGTCCTGGTATGGATGCGGACACTCTTGAGAAAATTTTTGTACCGTTTTTTACAACAAAAGAATCAGGTTCCGGTATCGGTTTGAGTCTCTCACGGCAAATTATGCGTATTCATAACGGCAACATAACTTGTGATTCTGCTCCTGGTAAGGGTACAACTATCTCTATGATATTCTGATTTCTTATTAAATCCTCATTTACTTATTCGGTTCATTCTTTGCGCAATGTCTCAGCAGGATTAGTCCGTGCAGCTTTATTTGCGGCCCAGCTTACGGTTAGTAAACCTATAGCAAGAGCAAAAAGACAGGAGGATATTAAGAGCCATAAACTGATAGTCGTTTTATAGGCAAAATGATTAATAAGCCATTTGTTCATAGCATAATAGCCAATTGGTGTAGCAATAATAAATGATATTAATATCCATTTTAACAGGTCAAGATTAAATTTCCTGAAAACATCGGACATCGTTGCCCCATTTATTTTTCTTATGCTGATCTCTTTCATCCTGCTCTGGGTGGCGAAAGTAGCTAAACCAAATAATCCAAGGCTGGATATGAATATTGCAATGACAGACAATATAAGGAAAAGAACATTCTTCTTCTGATCCTCTGCATATGATGAATTTATTGAATCTTCCAGAAATTCATACCCGAAGGGGCTTGCAGGATCAATCTCCTTTATTATTTTTTCAGTTCGCTTCAGGATATCTGTAAGGTTAAGAGATTGAAATTTAATAATTATACTTTCAAATTTTTTAAATTCGTTTACTGTGGAAATGAAAATCGGCTGAATTTTTTTGTGAAGTGAGGATGTGTTAAAATCTTTTGTAACTCCAATTACTTCATATTTAGTTCCTCTGGAAATATATTTGCCGACTGGTTTATCCCATCCAAGTAGTTTAGCAAAGGTTTGGTTGATAATAACTTTATTACTATCCGCATCAGGATTTCTGAAATCCCTGCCCTCAATCAGGGAAATATTCATTGTTTTAAGATAGTTTTCATCTACATAAACTGCATTTGCCATAATTGGTTTGATCACTCCATCAGGCTTATAGCCGTTCGAAGTGAAATACCATCCTGGGAAGCCACCTGCAGACACTGATACTGAAAGAACACCGGGAATAGAAGAGAATTTATCTCTGATTAGTTCATATGTTGCTGAAGTCTTTGAATTCAGATCGACCATCAGGATATTCTTTTCATTGAACCCTTTATCGCTTTTTTTAACATATTGCATCTGTGAATAAATAACAAGACTGCAGATAATGAGTACTATGGAAATGGTATATTGTAAGGTTACAAGGATATTTCGTGAACCTTGTTTCCTTCTTCCATGGTTGATGGTCCCTAATAAAGCCAACGGGCTAAAACTTTACCCACAAATTCCGAGGCAGATGGAAGCAAAACTTTAGCTAATAAGAAAGCCAATAGTAAAGAAACTATAATTGCAACAGCCGATTCAAATACGAAAAACAGAATTATATTCTTTCTGCCTGACCCGAATATTTTTTTTATTGAAACCTCTTTTGCCCTTCGGAATGACAGTGCTGTACTTATGTTTACAAAGTTGAAGCAGGCAATTAATAATATTAATAGTCCGATACCTGAGAACCCGATTACCTGCATTCTGCTCCCTACTTCACCCATATCACTCTCTGTTTTTGAATCAAGATGAATATCACCTATATTCTGAAGATATGGAATCACGAGATAACCGAACTCCCTGTATTTTTTATTTATCACACCTTCCATATAATCCATTATCTGCTTTTCGAGAAGTGAAGGATCCGCACCTTTGATAAGCTTAAGATAAGTATAGCAGGTAAGTCCTCCGTCCCATGCACGATATGAATTTTTCTCCCTAACGGAAAGCGGCAAGAGACATTCAAACTGCAAATTTGTATTTGCCGGTGGATCTTTTGCCACAGCTGTTACAATGAATGGATTTCCTGATATCAGAACTCCTTTTCCAATTGGATCTTCAGAACCAAAGATTTTTTTTACTGATTTCTCGGTAAGCACGATGCTTTGAGGGGATTCAAGACAGCCATGTCATCCTGAGCGGAGCGAAGGATCTCCCAGGGTATTACCGAATTTATTAGAATGGATCGATTGTAACTTTGAGGCACACAGTCATCCTGAGCGGAGCGAAGGATCTCCAAGGGTATTACCGAATTTATTAGAATGGATCGATTGTAACTTGAGGCACACAGTCATCCTGAGCGGAGCGAAGGATCTCCAGCCCACATACCAGAATATTATATTAATAACTGTGCGATGCCACTCGATTCAATTTATGATGAAACGCCTCCGGCGTTTGAAACGGCGTTAATCTTCGTAAACTATTATTGATGAAACACCTCCGGTGTTTGTTTTTGCTACAGGTATTAAATCACTTCATAAATCCTCTTTTTAAAAATCTAAAAAAAAGGTTGTCTTCATTAAGTAGAGACAACCTTTGTATATTGACTTAACGAATATCTGACTTTTTCTATTTTTCAGTTACGACCTGTCCGTCAAACAGATTCACAATTCTGTGAGCATAACCTGCATCCCTGTCGGAGTGGGTAACCATTATAATGGTTGTTCCTTCTTTGTTTAATTCAGTCAGAAGGTTAATAACCTCAATACCGTTTTTTGAGTCGAGGTTACCTGTTGGTTCGTCGGCAAGGATAAGTTTAGGATTTGCAACTACGGCACGCGCAATAGCTACTCTTTGTTGTTGCCCTCCTGAAAGCTGCTGAGGAAAATGCTTTGCACGGTGCCCGATCTTCATTCTCTCGAGAACATCTTCAACTCTTTTCTTTCTGTCACCGGCTTTCATCTTCAGGTAAATAAGCGGCAGCTCAACATTTTCATAAACATTCAGTTCATCAATAAGATTAAAGCTCTGAAAAACAAATCCGATATTTCCTTTTCGAAAGATGGTCCTGTCGCGTTCCCTGAGATTCGCAACTTCAGTTCCATTGAAGACATAACTTCCTGATGTAGGATTATCAAGTAAACCGAGGATGTTCAGGAGTGTTGATTTTCCACATCCCGATGGTCCCATAACGGCAACATATTCTCCCTCTTTTACATTGAGAGTCACTTTATTAAGTGCTGTTGTTTCAACTTCTTCAGTTCTGAAGATCTTAGTTAAATCATTAGTTTTAATCATGACTTTAGTTATTAATAGTTATTTAGATTTTTTAAGAATAAGCTTTTCGTTTTTCCCGAAGGTTTCATATCCTGAGACTATAACCTTTTCTCCGGCTTTCAGACCTTCAAGCACTTCATAATATTTTGGATTTTTTCTTCCGATTGAAATATTGCGTTTGGTGGCAAATGATTCGGTCGGGTCAAGAACAAATATCCACTGTCCTCCTGTTTCCTGGAAGAAACCACCTATCGGTACAAGAACTGAAACCTTTGGCTGACCTAACTGGAGACTTGTATAATATGTCTGTCCGGTTCTAATATTATCAGGCATGGTGTCCTTGAAAACCATATCAATTTCGAAAGTACCGTTTCTGACTTCAGGATAGACTCTTCTCACGACAAGGTTAAATTTATTGCCTTGCCTGTCAAGGTTTGCATCAAGCTGGGTTCTTACCCTGTCGATATAATGTTCATCAATCTGGGCGGTCACTTTATATGATGTCAGTACATTTATCTGCCCCATATTTGCGCCTCTCTGGATCGATTGTCCTATTTCAGGTGTTAACAGACCCAGCTGACCGTCAACCGGGGCTCTGACATTCAGGTTTTCAGCCCTGTCCCTTACAAGCTGCAGGTTTTTCCGCATGTTATCGAGATTGGTTGTCATGGTGTTTATATTAGCAGCATAGAAAACAGAATCCTGCTTCTGACGTTCAATGGCGAGTTCTTTTGATTGCCGGGCCATATCCAGATCTTCTTTTGAGCGGATGAATTCTTCTCTTGAAATAAGGTCATCTTTCATAAGAACGACATTCTGCTGATAGTTTCGCTCCTTCCTTGCGATATCATATTTTAGATTGACAAGGTCTCTCTTTATCTGGAGCCTTTGCTGCTCCATGTTAATCTGTGTATTTCTCAGGAAATTCTCTTTTTCTGCAAGCTGTGCCTCACTATCGAGAATATTGAGGTGAAGGTCCGGATTGGAAAGTCTCAGGATAATATCACCTTTTTTTACCATCGATCCCTCTTCAATAAGTTTCTCTTCGACCCGTCCGCCTTCCTGCGCATCGAGAAATATAATTGTGATGGGTTCTACGGTACCTGGAACTGTAATGTAATCGTTGAATTGATCTTCAGTAACTGTTTCAATTATCAGTTTGTCTTTTTCAACTTTATATGTCGATGTACGATCGGCAAAAAATGCCATATAAATAAGCACCACTATTGCTATCCCTATTGCAAGATATCCGAAATGTTTTTTCTGAATGCCGGTTTTCTTTGGGATCGCTTTATCCATTGCTTCGCGAGGAGTATCCATTTCTAGTATTAATTAAAAATTAGTAATTCTGTATATAATTGGTAAATAAGTTTTGAGTGCCTAAAGTGCCTAGAGTGCCTAAAGTACTTACTGTTCTTAAATTGTTTAATTTTATGATTAACATCTTAATCTTTATCTTTTTAACTTTAGTCACTCCAAACTTTAGCTCACTCTAAACTATTTAATTCATAAGATTTTGATATTCACCTGTGGAGTAGAACTGTATTGAAAGTCTTCTTATAAGCAGCTGCAGTTTGGTTCTGAGAGTTTCCGTCTCAGCTCTGAATAATGTAGTTTTTGCTACTGAAAACTCTGTTACATCAACAAGTCCCGATTCAAACTTTTTTTCAACAGCCTGAAAAGATTTTGTATTAAAGTCATAGTTTGATTTGGCAGCAGTGAATTCGTCTTTCCCTCTGTTATAGTTGAGACATGCATTTTCAATTTCTGTGTACAGATTGTTTTTCTCCTGTTCCAGCTTCAGGGCTGTATCATTCCTTTTAATCTTGGCAAGCTTAATATTCTTTAGTGTGGAATAATTGTTAAATATCGGGATATTGAGTGTGATATATACTTCCTCTCCACGGTTACTCTTTAATTGTGAGGTAAAAGCGGCTGTTGAATCGGCGTTTGAATCATGTATGTACCCTGTTGATACTGATCCATTGAGTGATAAGCTTGGTGAAAGATAGCCACGTGTTGCGGTAACCTGTTTTTTTGAGGCCCTTAGTTCGTATTCGATTTCTTTTAAGCGTGGAAGGTTTTGTGAAGCCAGATTATATATACTATCTGTGCTGAATGAATTATCCATAATCAGCAAATTATTCAGATCAGGCATAAGAATATCAAAGTCAGTGTTACTCGTTAGCTGGAGCATCTGCTTAAGGGTGGTTAGAGCCTGACTGGCATTATTCCGGGCAACTGTATAAGCAAGTTTATCGGCAGAAGCCTGACTCTGTATCTCATACTGTTTTGACAATGCCTCTTTTCCTGTCTCAACCATTTTCGTTATTCTGAAAAGTTGTTTCTCAGAAAGATCAAGCTGCATTTTTGAAGCATTCTCCAGTCCTCTTGTATATAAGACCTGGTAGTACTGACCCATGATGTCAATAATAAGCGTGTTTCTTATTATTTTCTCCGATTCCACTCCTGCCATAAGCATATATTTGTTTGCTGAAACAGTATTCACTTTTGCAAAACCATTAAACAGCTGAAAATTGGATGACACATAATAAGAATTTATAAGGTTTTGATTAAATGTTATAATGTTTGTTGCAGGGTTAACGGATCTTCCGAACCTGAGATCGCCCTGAGACCCGGCATTCAGATTTGGCAAAAGATTCAGTTTTGACGAGAGGAAGTTAACCTGGGCAGATTCTGTCTGAAGCCTCTGCCGCTTAAGCCCTATATTGTTTGAAACGGCATAATTAATGCAATCCTCAAGCGTCCATTTCTTCTCCTGTGCGGCAATATCCTGGAAACAAAAGATTATAAACAGAGTTAATATCAGATAGATCCTTTTCATTTTTATTTCTAATTCTTGATTTCTAATTCCAGTTTTGCTATGCCAAAGAACATGCCAAATTTATAATTGTCATAAAATCAGTTATATAAATAAATTGATTTTTATTGAAGTGTCTAAATATTAGACAGTGCAGTGTGTGAAAATATTACACCGGCATCCAGTGTAATTTTGAGAAATGTTTTCATTTCCGAATCAGTAGCTAGTGGTCATTTCAAGATATTTAAAGAATTAAGAGATGCTGATATAATTGCTTTTATAAGAAATTTCGTAACTTTGGTATACATCTTACTCTTTTAATTTTTGAGCGGATTCAGCTATCCGTACCACTATATAAATATATTTTATTTTAATTCTGATCGGAAAATGAAAAAGAACTACTTTGTTCTGGAATTATTAAAGAGTGGACCGTTTCTGTTGCTCCTTATCATTGCAATTGTCATAGTGTTGGGGATTATTATTTCGAATCATCACAAAGAAACGGTGAAAATGAAAGAGAACATTATGTATGTTGCCCCTAAACCCTCAAAATAAAAGCACCACTAGCACCGCTTTTGTCTGGAAACAATACGCGCTGTCTTATCAGGCAGGTCCATTGAGGTTAAGGTTGAGGTTGAGGTAAAAACCAGGTCTTCTTAAACCATAAGGCTACGTTAACCAGACCGATCATTACAGGAACTTCCACCAGTGGACCGATTACGGCTGCAAATGCTTCACCTGAATTAATTCCGAAAACAGCAATGGCCACAGCAATTGCCAGTTCAAAATTGTTGCTTGCAGCAGTGAAGGATAAAGTAGTTGCCTGTTCGTAGTTAGCACCCACCCGCTTGCTCATAAAGAAAGATACTACAAACATGATTATAAAATAGATAACCAGCGGTATAGCAATCCGGATAACGTCCAGCGGAATTTTTACGATGTATTCACCCTTGAGTGAAAACATCACAATTATGGTAAACAACAGCGCAATTAAAGTTAATGGACTGATTCTTGGTATGAATTTGGTATGATACCATTCTTTGTCTTTTACACGGATAAGTACAAAGCGAGTCAAAAATCCTGCAGTGAAAGGAATACCAAGGTAAATAAATACACTCTTTGCAATCTGCCAGATAGTTATCTGAGAAACTGTATCATTCCCAGGTAAACCGAACAAACCCGGAAGAATCGCTATAAACAAATAAGCATATACCGAGAAAAACAGCACCTGAAAAATGGAATTGAACGCCACTAAACCCGCAGCATATTGTGTGTCACCCCTGGCAAGGTCGTTCCATATGATTACCATTGCAATACAACGGGCAAGGCCAATTAGAATCAGACCGTACATGTAATCGATATTGAATCGCAGGAAAACAATTGCGAGTACAAACATCAAAACGGGACCGATGACCCAGTTTTGAAGCAATGACAGACCAAGGATTTTTGTATTACGGAACACGTCACCCAATTCTTCATATTTAACTTTGGCAAGTGGCGGATACATCATCACAATTAATCCAATGGCAATCGGTATATTGGTTGTTCCTGAGGACATGCTGTTCCAGAATTTTGCAACATTTGGACTGAACCAACCCGCGAGCACTCCTGAAAACATGGCAAGAAAAATCCACAGGGTAAGATAGCGGTCGAAAAATTTTAATCGTTTTGGTGAAGGCATTAGGTCTGATTTTAATTATTCATTACAATTTAGGTCTATTGTGGTCATACCATCTAAAAACGCATCAAACATCCGCTTATATTCCGAAATTTTCGAACCACACAGGCAGTAATTGATTTTTAGTCCGTCAATCTCGCCATGTATCAAACCCAATTCTTTGAGTTCCTTGAGATGTTGAGATACTGTACTGCGACTAAGAGGCAGATAATCCGATATATCACCTGAGATGCAGGTCCTGGTCTCGGCAAGATATTGAAGAATTGCTAACCGTGCGGGATGCGAAAGAACTCTTGAAAATTTTGCCAATTCCTGAAGCTCCGTGGTAAATACTTTTATTTTCAACATAACATTATGTTTTATGTCGTAAAAATACGACATTGTTTTTAATAATTCTGAAATTGGTTAATAAAACAACGATTCAAGGTAAATTTATTAAAAAAAAAGGCGGACTGCGTCCAACGACTTTGTCCTTATAAATCGGGACTATGTCGTTCGAAGACCTCAATCCGGAATAGTTTTAGAGAATCAAACTTAAATATAAAAAAAGCCCTCCGTCGCTAAAGTTTTGGTTAACATGCTATAACAAATTTTTATGGAGTAAGGATGGGAAGCAGGAAGCAACCTGTCCTGCCCCGTAAACCGGTGAACTCATTATTTTTCTCGCCAAAAGCATCTTTACAAATTATATTAGGTAATTTTAACACATTAACATTTTTTGAATACTAAAAATAAAGGACTATAAACCTTATAATTACAACCAATGAAAAAACTTGCGTCCATTATTATCCTGTTTTCCTGTTTGGGATTTTGCTTCAAAACCACAGGCCAGGTCTTTCAAAACAGCGAACTCACCATCACAAAGCTCGAAGACAACATGTGGGTGATTGAAACTATTGACAAAACCACCATGTATTTAGTGGAAGGAACCCAAAAAGCCATGCTTATAGATACCGGAACCAAAATTGAAAAGCTCGATTCCATCATCAGTCTTATCACAAAAAAACCTCTTGTCGTAGTGATTACCCATGCGCATTCCGATCATGCCGGCAATATCAAATTTTTTAAGGAGATATGGATGCACCCTGCCGACACTGTTTTGTTTAATAGAAGTTACAAAGGCAAGGTTAATTTTGTAAAAGACGGAGATATTTTTGATTTGGGTGGAACAAAAATCGAAGTGAGCCATATGCCTGCCCATACTCCGGGTTCCATTGTACTCCTTGACAGAAACGCAGGTATCTGCTATTCGGGCGATGCTTTCGGTTCGAATCATGTGTGGCTGCAACTAAAGCCGCTCTCTCCAATGCAAACCTATGTGAATTCGTGTCTTAAAATGGAAAAGCTTATGGACAGCGGAATTACAAAAATTTATTGCGGCCATTATCCTTATGTGAAAAAACCTTATGACAAATCGTACATCACAGCGATGCACCAGCTGGCCGAAGCCCTTATTAACGGTACTGCCCCCGAAGCTCAACCTTACACTCCGAAAGTAGGCTGCGCCAATCCTATGTCAGTGACAAGCGGTCCCGCCACTATCGTTTTCGACCCCGACAACCTAAAACAACGGAAAAACTAAAGCTTTTCAGGCTGGTACAGTACAAAAATATAAAGCTTGCAACGCCTTGACTGTCCACGATAGTATGTTAACGGTTTTATAATTCTTTTGATTGTTTTTATTTAAGATTTCCCATTTTTTTAACTTTGATAACAATTGTTTCTGCTATCCTGTCATGAACTGTACGTCTGTTATAATCAATAAAATATTGCAAAAATCCAAAACCAAATTCTAATGATGAAGCATAATAGCCTAATGATCTTTCTATTGAATGCCAGAGAGTTAAATGCTTATGATTAGTTGAAACAATTCTAATCCTAAAAATACGTTTGCCAAATGTATAACCATTTGTGCAACATGTAATTAATCCAAAATATATAACAGGAATTAATAATTTTAAAATAATTATTAAATATTCAGGGGCATTAATATGCGTACCGTTGCTTATACTGGGTATATTATTAATGGTTTTGTCGTAACTAATTCCAATTTTAAGACCAAAATTGATTAATCCAAAATAGTCAAATATTGTTCCAAATACATATATGATTATAATAAGTACAAATAAATCAATTAATAAGGCAAAAAATCGACAGGTAAAACCTGCAAGTTCCAGACCTTCTAATTGATTAGAATGCATTATTTTTGAAGTATCGTAATAATGTGTAGCAAAAATATTTTTCATAAATATTCTGTTTTATTTTAGGTTTAAATATTTCAAGTTCAATAACAAAACCTAATCCAAATTCCAATGTTGAAGCTACATACCCCAGACTTCTTTCCAAACAATGCCAAAAGCCAATTTTTTTGTCGTATAATGAAATAATCTGAATCTATAATTAGCATTTAGATTCTTTTCGCCAAGTTGCTTAATCATGGCTAAGTCCAGGATCATGCTGGCAAATTTAATAAATTTAAAATTAATTGTTTGGAGTGGCATCGCTTGCCTATAACGTTGGGTGTATGCACCGTAGGATATGACACCATGTTTGTTGCAGTATGTTATAATTTGTCAATGCTGTTACAATTTATTTCACTATCAAAAATGGTTTGATATATCTAATGGTTAGAACTATCCTTTACACATCTTACAGATCTGTAAGCTGATTTGTTGGAATCAATGATGTGTATCATTGCTTTATCTTTTGTTAAAATTCGAACATAGGCGTTATCTGAGTAGTATTCGCTCGCCCAGAAATGAGCAACTTCGCCCAAATCGTAAAAGTTATTTTTCCAAGGTTCAGATGCGTTATCTGCCTGTCTCAATCCTGCCGGAACAGCAGAAAAACCAGTCGAATTGATAGCGCCCGTATTAGGCGCTTTCCATAGAATTGTATCTTTAAGTAAACCGCCCTGGTTTGTTCCATCCACCATTGCTCGCCAATCTTAACGATTCTGTATTGTTGTCCGTCCCGTGAATCTGTAATCGAATCCAATTGTTGGGAGTATCCATTTATATACACGCTAATCGCTAAAATGATTGAAGCAAGTTTCTCTTTCATGATATTATTTATCTGATTAAAACGGAATTCATTCGTCAAGGTATTAAATTTTCTCGTGTTATGCCGAAGTGAAATCATCAAAGAATATGACTTTTTCCCCCGGGATAAAATCGTACCTGGAAGTGATGTAGTTGTTTTCCTGTGCATTAGTCATTGCCGTAAGAAAGAAAATACCGGAGATCAAGAGCAACCCGAATGTACTAATCATTTAATCCCTTTCCATTGAGAATTTGCTGCATACATTTTTCAACCCTTGACTCCCGAGTTTTGGATTGTTTGGGTTCAGAAAAATAAATATTGTATGCTCTTTGCCGTCCCGGCGTCAAAGCCTCAAAAGCAGTTTTCAAGGCAGGGATTTCATCTAATTTATTTTGAAATTCTTCAAGAAATATGAGTTCTGTATTCTTTTTAAAATTCACTTTCAAACCGGCTTTTTCCACTTCAATGGCTTCATAAATATAGGCTTTCATGATGGTTTCCATCTCTGCTATATCTCGAACATTGGTGAACCGAATCTGGCGCCCCGCCTGTACATTCTCCGTTTGTTTGATTAGAATGCCATGGGCATCAGTTAACAAGGCACCTTTGAAAAACAGAAGCGCACAATATTCTTTAAATCCATGTATTAAAACTATGTTTCTTTCCTGAAACGTGTAACAAGGAACACCCCACTTCAATTCTTCGGTCAGCTGACAGTCAAGAATGATCATTCTCAATTTCTCAAATTCTTCCTGCCACTTTTTGACTTTACTTAAATATACATCAACATTAGGATTCATTCTATTCATTTATTGATATTCTGAAACTGTCATGGTAACCTTTTTTATAAAGATAACATCTTTTTATGGTTGATTGTTTCAAAGTCGGATAGGTCGGGCGGGTTACCCCGCCTTTCCCTCCTAAGAACCGTACTTGCGACTTTCACCGCATACGGCTCAAGCACTCTAAAGGCTACAAAAGTGTCACCCAGTAACGGAATAGTGTTACCTTCGCAATACATAGCTATAATGACCCACCGTCTAAAAAAGTGAGATAGTTTCAAGGGCACATCGCGGAGGCGTGGTTTTTGCAAGTCCAGATGGTGAGCAAAAAAAAGGCTACGTTCAGGGCAGGCTAGTGCGTCGGCTGCAAGCCCTATTGACTTTGTCTAGGCAGCAGGATCAGTCGGGGCGACGAGCTCATCGAATCAGGCGAAAGCGGGATGAGATAATTAATTAAACTGTCCGTGTTAGGTGTTTGTAGCATTTTTTTAAAACTTGAATCCTATTGTGGCCTGGTACCAGACATTTTTGTAACGGGGATTCGTGGATGTTCCATCACCGTTATTATTTTGAAGGTCCCACCCGGCTCTTGCACTAAATACAAATTGGTTCAGGTTAATATCAATACCACCTAAAAAA
>Ga0209744_1000060_pt1 | contig 32300 bp, 28 predicted proteins | sample BarGraNGADG00311_2_FD_184494 | JGI IMG/M metagenome (GOLD analysis project Ga0209744, IMG submission 184494) | Arctic peat soil microbial communities from Barrow, Alaska - Barrow Graham LP Ref core NGADG0004-311 (SPAdes) (version 2) | ecosystem: Environmental > Terrestrial > Soil > Wetlands >... | reverse complement strand
AACACCATAACCTCCAAACGCCATAACGCCATAACGCCATAACACCATAACACCAAAAAAACATGGATAAAAATTCGAAGATATACATAGCTGGTCACAATGGCATGGTAGGCAGTGCCATTCACAGGAATTTGATTGCGAAAGGTTATGAGAATTTTGTTTTCTCACCGTTTCCTCCATATGACCTTACAGATCAAAAAACCGTTGCCGACTTCTTCAGACAGGAGAAACCTGATTATGTAATTCTGTCTGCAGCAAAAGTGGGTGGTATCCTTTCGAATAACAAGTATAGGGCACAATTCATATATGAGAATCTAATGATTCAAAACAACATAATCCATAATAGTTATGTTAACGGCGTAAAAAAATTACTATTTCTTGGAAGTTCATGTATCTATCCTGGAAATTGCCCGCAACCTATTAAAGAAGAATATCTATTAACCGGAGAATTGGAATATACCAATGAACCCTATGCAATTGCAAAAATTGCCGGCATTAAGATGTGTGAATCATACAATATTCAGTATGGCACTAATTTCATTTCCGTAATGCCAACCAACCTGTACGGTCCAAATGATAATTATAATCTTGAAACATCTCACGTGCTTCCTGCCTTAGTCAGGAAAATGCATCTCGGTAAATGCCTGGAAAACAATGATTGGATATCGATAAAAAAAGACCTGAATAGGTACCCTATTGAAGCAGTAAATGACACATTTCCTGAATCGGAAATACTAGATAAGCTTTCAAAATACGGAATAGGGATATCAAAGGAAACCGCACGACGCACACCGCATACCGCAAACCACGTTTCGATTACCCTGTGGGGAACCGGAAGTCCATACAGAGAGTTCTTATATGTTGATGACCTTGCAGAGGCCTGTGTCTTTGTGATGAATCACGTTGATTTTAACGATCTTAAGGTTCATAACCCTGAGCCCTTTGCCCTGAGCTCTGTGCCTTCTGCCCTCAGCCCTCGGCCCTCTTCAGATTTAAAGAACACTCACATGAATATTGGAACAGGTAAGGATCTGACAATTAAGGATCTTGCGGGGCTGATAAAGAGTGTCGTCGGGTTTGGGGGACGGTTGAACTGGGATGATTCTAAACCTGACGGCACTTATCGAAAACTGCTCGATGTTTCTAAAATAAACAAGTTGGGGTGGAAGGAAAAAGTCAGCCTGGAAAAAGGGATTGAAATGATTTACGATGTATATATCTCATAACTTAATCTGACTTCAATTTATAATTGGGAATCATTTTATCTTTTTAATGTACCTTTGGTAATATTTATACCTAATGATTATAAAAATTACTGATAATTAAGCTTTTATAATAACAATAATGAAAGTAGTAATTTTAGCAGGCGGGCTCGGTACCCGTATAAGTGAAGAGACTGATGTTAGACCAAAACCCATGATCGAGATTGGTGGGAAGCCAATTCTTTGGCACATAATGAAAATTTATTCTTCTTTTGGATTTAACGATTTTGTGATTTGTTGCGGATATAAGGGTTATATGATTAAAGAATACTTTGCAAATTATTTTTTACATCAGGCTGATATCACATTGGATCTTCAGAAAAATTCTATGGAGGTTCACCAGTCAAAAGCTGAACCATGGAAAATAACCCTGGTAGATACTGGAATAAATACAATGACAGGGGGAAGGGTAAAAAGGATTCAGAAATATGTGGATGACACATTTTTACTCACTTATGGTGATGGAGTGGGAGATATAGATATAAATTCGCTTATTGATTTTCATAAAAAAAATAACAAAAAAGCTACAGTAACTGTTGTCCAGCCATTTGGTCGCTTCGGATCTGTGCAGTTTGATGGCTCCGATGCGGTAAAAGTATTTGCATTTCAGGAAAAGCCCAAAGGTGACGGAGCCTGGATAAATGGAGGATTTTTCGTTTGTGAACCTGAGATCTTTGATGAAATCGATGGGGACAAGACTATCTGGGAACGTCAGCCTATGGAGTCTTTAGCAGCAAAAGGAGAATTGGTAGCCTACCGTCATTATGGATTCTGGCGCCCAATGGATACTTTGCGGGACAAGATTGAACTAGAAGAGATGTGGAATTCTGATTCAGCTAAATGGAAGTTATGGTAAATAAGGCATTTTGGAAAGGGAAGCGAGTCCTGATCACGGGACATACCGGTTTCAAAGGTTCATGGTTATCTATTCTTCTGAACTGGCTGGGTTCAGATATTTCAGGATATGCTTTGGAACCTAATACAATTCCTAGTTTATATAAACTTTCAAACATTGACAGTATCGTTTCTTCAACTATCGGTGATATCAGGGATTATGATTTTCTGACTTCAACTCTAAAAAAAATGCGTCCGGAGATTATTATTCACATGGCAGCGCAACCGCTTGTTCTGGAATCTTATAAGAATCCCCGGGAAACCTATGAGATTAATGTTATGGGGACCGTCAATCTTTTTGAGGCTGCCAGACAGGTTGATAGTGTAAAAGCAATTCTGAATGTAACCACTGATAAATGTTATGAGAATAAGGAATGGCTCTGGGGTTACAGGGAAAATGAACCTATGTGCGGATATGATCCTTACTCTAATAGCAAAAGTTGTTCTGAATTAGTAACAACTTCATTCAGAAATGCCTTTTTCAATCCCAAAAACTATCATGAGCATGGAGTAGCTTTGGCCTCTGCACGGGCAGGAAATGTTATCGGAGGTGGAGATTGGGCGGAAGATCGTCTGATCCCGGATTTTTTCCGTGCCATTATGAACGGAAAGAAGTTTAAAATTCGCAGACCGTATGCGATTCGTCCATGGCAGCATGTTCTGGAACCTCTAAGCGGCTATCTTACATTATGCGAAAGACTTTATAATGAGGGCCCAGCTTTCGCAGAAGCCTGGAATTTTGGTCCCGATGACAGCGATGCTAAAAATGTAGAATGGATCACTAAAGAGATTTGTGAACAATGGGGAAATGGAGTTTTTTATGAAATTGACGAAAAGCCTCAACCACATGAATCTAATTATCTAAAGCTGGATTGTTCTAAAGCAAAGACTAAGCTTGATTGGTATCCGAGGTGGAACATCGAAACTGCCATCCGGAAAATTGTGGATTGGAATAAGTTACTCCTTAATGATTCAGATATGAGGATGGTGTGTGTCAGCCAGATAGAAGACTATTTTAGTACAAATTTATAGCATTAGTTGATAAAATTCTAAGGATGAGTGATTATAAAAAAATCAGACAGGAAATTGTTCAAAAAACTAAAGAATATTACCAGGCAAGATTTGCAGATGATGATTTTATCCCCGGCAAATCAAAAGTTAATTATGCCGGCAGGGTATTTGATCACAATGAATTGGTTAATTCAGTTGAAGCATCCCTGGATTTTTGGTTGACTGAAGGCAGATTTTCTGAAAGTTTTGCCGGGAAAATATCTGAATTCCTTGGAGTAGAAAATGTTTTGTTAACAAACTCCGGCTCTTCAGCTAACTTACTTGCATTTGCCGCCCTTACTTCAGAAAAACTAGGAGAACGACGATTGAAATCCGGAGATGAGGTAATTTCAGTTGCTGCGGGCTTCCCTGCGACTGTTGCACCAATTTTACAATATAATCTTGTACCTGTTTTTGTTGATGTGCATATTCCAACCTATAATATCGATATTGATAAAATTTCTGCTGCTATTTCGCCAAAAACACGGTGTATCTTTATAGCTCATACGTTGGGAAATCCATTCAATATTGATGCAGTACTTCATATAGCAAAAGAGCATGATCTGTGGTTTATAGAAGATAATTGCGATGCATTTGGCAGTCAGTATAAAGGTAAAATGACAGGTACTTTTGGTCATTTATCAACTATTTCTTTCTATCCTGCTCATCACATTACCACAGGAGAAGGTGGGGCAGTTTGTACAAATGATCCGCAATTGGCCCAGATTGTGCGGGCATTTCGTGACTGGGGACGAGATTGTTATTGTGCCGGTGGTGAAAATAACACATGTGGCAAACGATTCACACAACAGTTTGGAAATCTTCCTTCCGGATATGATCATAAGTATGTCTACTCAGAAATCGGATATAATCTGAAAATGACTGACATTCAGGCTGCAATTGGTTCAGCACAGATTGAAAAACTTCCTGGATTCTGTAGCCAACGGAAAGAAAATTACAGCGAATGGTTAAGGATTTTTTCCAGGTACTCAGATTATTTCATTACTCCTGAGGCTACAGAAGGATCTGACCCAGCATGGTTTGCTTTTATTGTGACACTCAAAGAAAATATACCATTCAGACGTGATGAGATTACATCGCATTTTAATAATAACCTGATTGAAACAAGAAACCTTTTTGCGGGTAATATTATCAAACAACCAGGTTTTATGAATCGTAAATGGAGGAGTGTAGCTGGACTCGAGAACACAGATACCATAATGAATAATACATTTTTCCTTGGTACTTATCCTGGTTTGAAGAAGGCAATGTTTCTATACACAGAAAAAGTACTAGACGAATTTATAAGGGATAAAATAAAATAACACATTCTACTTTGCACTTTTCAATTTTCAATTTAAGAATCTTTTAAGTATATGTTGCCTAGAAAATATCGTTCCAGGGTTGTATCGATTATTAATCCATTTGAAGACATTTATACACTGGAATTCGAATCGCTTAGCGGGAAATATAAATATAAGCCGGGACAGTTTCTGCATCTCGCAATGGATTCAGACTACGATGGATCAGGTCAATGGCCAGAGTCCAGATGTTTTTCGATGCAGAGCAATCCTCATGACGAAACAATTAGAATTACATATTCAGTTAAGGGTAGGTTTACCAGAAATATGATAGATCTGATTAAAGTTGGAACTGAATTATGGCTGAAACTCCCGTATGGCGATCTATTTACACAGGAACACTGTAAAATAAATACGGTTTTTATTGCCGGAGGAACAGGGATCACCCCATTCCTGTCATTGTTTTCACATGATTCATTTAAGGATTATATAAATCCAAAAATTTATTTAGGATTCAGGTCGGAGTCATATAACATTTACAAGGATGTTCTGGATATTTTTAAGTTAAATGAACTTAAAATAAATTATGGAGACGTAGACGGATTTTTAAATATCGATTCCATTTTTAATGATAACAGTACAGATAATGACTATTTTATATCTGGTCCGCCAGAAATGATAAAAAGTTTTAAAAACACTTTAATTATTAAGGGTATATCTCAAAAGAGGATACTAACTGATGAGTGGGATTAGCGCTTCAGATATTAATATTTTTCTAACATATAAAAATGAGATGTTTCGGGTTTTGATGAAATGCTTTTTTTAATTATTTATACATGAGTAATTTTTACACTGATAAGTACTATATTTTTGGAGCAGGAAATTCTGCAAAATTGATCCGGTCAACACTTGAAACAAATGGAAAGAAGGTCATTGCATTTTTGACGTCACAAAACACTCTTAAAAAAATAGATGATATTCCGGTAGTTAATCTTTCCGGGAATAGTGTCGAACTGGATACTCAGATCCCTGTAATAATTGGAGTTTTTAACCGGGAACCCAATGCAAGCATGGATTTTATTTCAAAGTATCTTAAGAAAAATAATTTCAAAAATATTTATAGTTTTTTTGACTTCTATGACGAATATTCATCACAAATTGGAAATTTATATTGGCTTACGAATAGAAAATTTTACTCTGAAAACTTATCAGAATATTTATTAGCAAGAGATCTGTTTAAAGAAAAAACCAGTATTGACATTTATAACAATATTTTAAGCTTTTTAAAGGATTTTGATTTCACTAAACTCCTTGTTCCAGATCCTGCATACCAGTATTTTCCAAAAGATTTAAATGTCTGGGATGGAAAAGGTGCCTTTCTTGATATTGGTTCGTTTGATGGACAAACCGTTCTTGATGCCTCGCAAAAGTATGGGAAATTAGAAACTGTGATTGTCTATGAACCAGATTCATCTAACATTTCCTTAATTAACAAAAAAATAACACAATTTATGCCGGCAAGTCACTTTTTTCTGGTGCCTTGCGGAGTCTGGTCAAAAACTGAAATACTGAAATTTTCTTCAGGTGGAGGTGAAAGTAGTGCAATCAATAATGATGGTGATATAAGTATCCAATGTCTCTCATTGGATGAGACAATTTATGGTGTGGCAACAGGATATATTAAAATGGATATTGAAGGTGCAGAATATGATGCTTTACTTGGATCTGTCAATACAATTTGTAAATACAGACCCACTCTTGGAATCTGTCTTTATCATAAACCCGACCATTTATATAAAATTCCTTTATTAATAAAAAGTTGGAATTTGGATTACGATTTTTACATACGTTTTCATGGAAATAATCTTTTTGAAACTGTATTGTATTGTGTTCCAAGAAAGAATATTTAGATGAATATCTCAACTGTTGACAAAAAATATATCTTAAATAATCTAAGCGATAACCTTTCTGCCCTCAGGAATACCACTATTTTTATTACCGGAGCTACGGGCTTTTTTGGAAAATGGCTACTTGAGTCTTTCTTATACCTTAATGGTGTTCTTAAATTGAATACCCACATTTTTGCATTGTCCAGAGATCCTGAAAAATTTCTTGAAACATTTCCTTTTTATAAGAATGAAAAGTGCATTACATGGCTGAAAGGAGATATTAAATCTTTCGAATTCCCGGAAGCAAACTTCGACTATATTATTCATGCTGCTACGGATTCTGATGCAAAACTGAATTCTGAAAACCCATTAGCAATGTTGGATACAATAAATGAGGGTACAAGAAGAATATTGGAATTTGCAAAAGATCAACCCGGCCTTAAAGCATTGTTATTCACAAGTTCAGGTGCTGTTTATGGAAAACAACCTGAAAATGTTTTTCGCATAAGTGAGAAGGATAATTTTTATCTTGATCTGAATAATCCAGGTTCTGCATATGCTGAAGGAAAACGGTTAGCAGAATTATACTGTTCAATTTATGCGAAACATTTTTTAGTTCCGGTAGTAATAGCCAGATGTTTTGCATTTGTTGGTCCACATCTGCCATTGAATAAGCATTATGCCATAGGAAATTTTATCAGGGATGGGTTGAATGGACATAATATTACAATTTCCGGAGATGGAACTCCACAACGATCATACATGTATGCTGCTGATCTGGTTATATGGTTAGTTACTCTTCTGATAAGAGGAAATATTGGTGAAGCATATAATGTAGGATCAGATATTCCAATATCAATTTCTGAACTGGCATACAAAATCGCTGAATTATTCCCCGGGGTTTCAGTCAATATTTTAAATCAGACTCGAGCTACTGACCGGAATCAAAATTATGTTCCGGATGTATTAAAATTCAAAACTAAATTTGAATTTAATCAAAATATTGAATTGGATATTGCCATTAAAAGAACTCTTGAGTTTTATAAAAACATAAATTCAGAATGATTAAGGTATCAGATTATATTGCAAAGCGATTAGCAGAACATGGAATAAGCGATATTTTTATGATTTCAGGAGGGGGAGCTATGCACCTTAATGATTCATTGGGAAATCATTCGAAATTAAAATATTGGACGAACCATCATGAGCAAGCATGCGCTATAGCGGCCGAAGGCTATTATAGAGCCAGTGGTAGAATGGCGGTAGTAAATGTTACTTCTGGTCCCGGTGGACTTAACTGTCTTACAGGAGTTATGGGACAATGGACTGATTCAATTCCGGTCCTTTATTTATCTGGTCAGGTAAAATATGAAACCACCACCTATTCATGTAAAAATTTAGGATTAAGACAACTGGGTGATCAGGAAGTAGACATAATTAGTGTAGTCAAATCCCTGACTAAATATGCAGTAGTGCTTAATGATCCTTATGACGTTAGAAAAGTTATTGATGAAGCTATCCATATTGCTAACACCGGAAGAAAAGGGCCTGTTTGGATCGATATTCCATTGAATATTCAGGCTGCAATGATTGATGAATTGAAATTAAATAATTTTGAATCTAATACTGAAGCAGATAATCCGAAAAAAAATATTGATGTATTGAATCAAAAAATCGACAAAGTTGTTCGGCTGATTTTAAGCTCTAAACGACCCGTAATTATCGCCGGGCATGGAATCCGCTTATCAGGAGGCATTGAAGATTTTAAACAACTTGTTGAAAAAATCGGAGTACCTGTAGTGACCACATTTAATGGAATGGATTTGATTTCCACAGATCATACTTATTATGCAGGCAGGATTGGAACGCTTGGAAATCGGTCCGGAAACTATGCTCTTCAAAATGCTGATCTGGTTTTATGTCTTGGCTCCAGAAATAACATACGGCAGGCTAGTTATAATTGGCAGAACTTCGCACATAAAGCTGTAAAAATAATTGTCGATATCGATAAAGCAGAATTGAATAAACCAACTGTAAGACCTGATCTTCCCATTTTGGCTGACCTCAGACATTTTTGTAAAAATCTATCTGATCGCCTTACCTCTGAAAGCATCCCCGATTTTTCGAACTGGGTCAAATGGACAAAAGAAAGATTACAGAAGTACCCATCAGTACTTCCCGAATATAAAAAATCAGATTCTATTCATCCTTATTATTTCGTTAATCGACTTACAGAATTTCTTGATTCAGAAAATATTTTGGTTGCTGCGAATGGAACAGCCTGTGTCGTAGCTTTTCAGGCTGCTATTGTGAAAGAAGGAAACAGAATGTTCTGGAATTCAGGATGTGCTGCCATGGGATATGATTTACCTGCAAGTATTGGAGCGAGTATTTCAATGAAGGGGAAAGATGTTATTTGTCTTGCAGGAGATGGAAGTATACAGATGAATATACAAGAGTTGCAAACTGTGAAACAATTTAATTTGCCAATTAAGATATTTTATCTGAATAACGATGGATATATTTCAATACAGCAAACTCAGGATAATTTTTTTGAAGGTAGAAAAGTGGCTTGTGGCAGAACAAGCGGAGTTAGTTTTCCTGATTTTTTAAAACTGGCAAAAGCATACGATTTACCATCTGAAACCCTATGCACTACAGAGGATATTGATAATAAGTTAGAAAAAATACTAAAGCATTCCGGACCAATGCTTTGTGAAGTAATTCTTAGTAATAATTATATATTTAGCCCAAAGGTTTCTTCAGAAAAATTACCAGATGGACAAATGATATCCAAACCTTTGGAAGATATGTTCCCGTTTCTTGACAGGAATGAATACAATTCAAATTTACTTTAAAATGAAATTCCAATGAATCCACGAGAAAGAAGAATGGTAGATACGTTAAAGGATCTTAAAGAAAATCATAACGTTGTTGGTATTAAAGCAGAATTCGAGGCAGAAGGTACCAGGATGGAAGAGGCTCTCAGGTTAAAAGAAGTAATAACAAAAGCAGGCCTTGATCTGACAATTAAGATTGGTGGTTGTGAAGCAATAAAGGATATGTTTGATTCCAGATCAATTGGAGTAACCAGGATAGTTGCACCAATGATAGAATCTCAATATGCTTTAAAAAAATATCTCCAGGCAACACATCTGGTTTTTCCGGAAGATGAATGGAATAGTGTTCATTTTTTAATAAATATTGAGACTATATCTGCGGTTAATGTTTTTGATAAAATGCTAGAGCTTCCTATGATCAGTGAATTAAAGGGCATTGTAATAGGACGGGTCGATATGACCGGATCATTGGGAATGTCACGTGAAAATATTAATGATGATGAAATTTTCAGGATTGCCAGCGATATTTTTACAAAAGCCCGGCAAACAAATATGGAATGTGTAATAGGTGGTGGAGTCTCAGCTTATTCCCTGCCATTTTTCCGTAATCTGCCAATAAATGCCAGTCTTGATTTTTATGAGACAAGAAAAGTTATTTTTAAATGTCCTGAAGCACTGGGAGATAATGCAGATAAAGGTATTTTAAAAGCAGTTGGGTTTGAATTAATGTGGCTGAAAAATAAAAGGGATTTCTATAAACTGATTTTTGAAGAAGATCTTATACGAATTCAAATGCTTGAAAAACGTTATGATAAACTGATAAAAGATGCAGGTGGAAATGTCATTTAATTAATTCTGTAATCAAATAATTATAGTAAGCATCAAGTGAAATGACAGAGAATAGGAGTAAAATTAAGGTTATTGCTTTTGATCTTGATGGAACAATATATAATGGAAACCAGATAATTGAGGGTGCCAATGAAACAATTGATTTTTTCAGGTACTCCGGAAAAGAAATTTGTTTTTTTACAAACAACTCCAGCCAGTCCAGGACTCAGATTTTTAATAAACTACGCAAATTTTCAATAAATCTTCTTGAGACAGATGTTTACTGTTGTTCATATGCAACTAAAATTTATCTGAAAACAGAAAACTTTAAAAATGTATTTATAGTCGGCTCCGAGGTTTTAAAAAAGGAAGTCTCATGTCTAGGAATAAATGTTTTTAGTGAAAAAACTGATAGTAAAATAGATGCAATGCTTATAGGTTTAGATGTCGATTTTGACTATTCTAAGCTGGCAATTGCATATGAAGTCCTTCAATTAAATAATCATTGTAAGATAATTGTTTCTAATATTGACTCTAGTTTTCCTGTCGAAAATGGGTTGAGAAAACCGGGATGTGGTGCAATTGCATCTTCAATTTTTGCAGCATCAGGCAGGGAGTATGATTTTATGGTTGGTAAACCAAATTCATATATTCTTAATTTGATTGCAAAAGAGAAACAGATATTACCTGAAGAAATACTCGTTATAGGGGACTCCTATGAAAGCGATATTCACATGGCAAAAAGCACAAATGCTCATTCAATTCTTATTGATGCTTTTGGAAGCAACGATTCTGCCGGCACAATCACAGTAAACTGTATTAATGATGCTCAGAAAATATTTAGTAAATACTACTTTTAAAAGTAAATATTGATTTTATCAATTATTGATTCTATTTTTAATGCTATTTAGTATAACCTATGCCTGCAGTTCAGATATTTATCGCAACACACAATAGACCAATATTAGTAATGAATGCTTTACAATCCGCTTTTAACCAGGATTTTGGTTCATTTGAGGTAATTGTATCAGATAATTCCACAAACGATGAAACAGAAGAGAAGATTAAGCATCTTGTAAATAATAAACTCGTGTATAAACGTAGAATACCAGTACTCACCCCTTCAGATCATTTTAATGCAATTCTTCAAGATGTTACTTCTGATTTTTTTATGATTTTCCACGATGATGATGTTATGTATTCCAATATGGTTTCGAGATTATATGAAAATATAACTGCAAATAAAGACCTCATTGCTGTTGGTGCAAATGCTAAAATCATAACACCCTGTATTTTTCCTAAAAGAATAATGTTAAAAAATAAAAATAGAGATCTGATAGTAAGCAACCGGGATCAAATGGTGTATCAATATTTAATTAAAAGAGGAATAGCGCCTTTCCCATCATATCTTTATAGTAATGAGGTTGCAAAAAAAATATTAATTAATCCTGATCATGGTGGCAAACATTGTGATGTTTCATTTTTGATGGAATTAGCATCAATGAGAAAGATTCTTATGTTAATTGAGCCTCTGATGGATTATTGCATCAACCCTGGTCAAGACAGCAAAACAAATGAGTTCTTACATAGGATAAGCCTCATAAACTACATAACTAAGACAACTGATCATAAAAATAATTCATACTTAATAAGAAGATTCAGAATAGTCAATCTATATTATGAATTAATCCAGGATAGGAAAACTAAAAGTCACATTTCAGGGAGAAGACGTTTGAAAATTTTAAAACTGATTTTTAAGGTTTCTCCATTTGATTTTTTTCCACGGGCAATTTTCCATCTGATTCTTGACAATAAGGGTACAACAAAATATTTAGAAATAAATCTCCTATTTTAGTTTTTCAAAAAGTCTCTAAAGTAAACAGATTTCAATTGAAACATAGAGAATAGAAATTGTATGCAGGACATCAAAGTTATCTTTGACCCTTACGGTACTGATTTATGGGACAATCAAGTCTTTAATTATGAAATTGCTTTAACAGCAGATTCCTTAGCATTATATTTATTAGCTGAAAACTTAAGAAAACTTGGTTATAAGGTTATGACTGCTGATGTTTTCCTGAAATCGGGTGATTTTGTTGGGTATAATTTGCTTATTACCGAAGCCGAAACAAAATATACTCGTTTGCTCTTATCGCATGGATGCATTCCTGCAATCTGTTATTGTGGAGAATCTCCTTTGGTTATCCCTCAATATTATAATAATCTGCTAACTAAGGCAGGCATATTCAAGCATAGTTATCTGTTCAGGGGAGCCAATACAAGTTTCTTATCTGAAAATAATACGAAACACACATTCTATTGGACAAATGCAAAAAACAGTATAAACACGGATATTCCATGGGAACGAAGGAAGTTTTTAACACTTATAAATAGCAATAAATATTCTACAAAACCTATTTCAGTTAAGAAAATATCTGATATAAAAACTTGGATAAAAATTGTATTGAAATATATTTTAAATTGGAAGTCATTTCAAACTTTCCCTGGTAATATACCTGATCTCTATAAAATCAGGATCAAAGCATTGCTTCATTTTTGTCGTAATGATAAGCTAGATTTATATGGGCTGGGATGGAATAAAAATATTATAGGTGTATCAGAAACGGAACAACAAATGATTCGTAACGCATATCGTGGCGAGTTACCAAGGGGGAATGCAAATAAACATGAAATACTGAAAAATTATCAATATGGTCTTTGTTTTGAAAACACAATATTTCCAGGATATGTAACTGAAAAAATATTTGATTGCATTTTATGCGGAACAATTCCTGTCTATCTTGGAGCACCAGATATTAATGAGTACGTTCCTCAGAATGTTTTCATCGATTTCAATAAATTTCAATCATTCAAAGAATTGGATTATTATTTGTCAAACTTGTCTATTGTAGAATCTGAAAAATATCGAATTGCAGCATATGATTTTGTATACTCACAAACTTTTGAAAAATTCTGTTTGACCGGTTGGATAAATGACATTATGCTTTCAATAAAAGATGTCATCCATGGATCCTTAAATAAAATGAAAGAATGACTGGAATTTACGCGCATTATCAGGAACTGTTTTTAAAACAATATACATATCTTAGCATATCAATTAAATGATCAACAGCCTAAAACAAACATTCCTCTCGAAGTTTAATATCAGCGATTCCAGGACAAAGAGGGTGATGAAAGGATCTATAACTATGTTCCTTTCAACTTTCTTAGGAAATCTTACCAGAATCGGAACGGTAATTATGTTATCGAGATTTTATTCAAAAGAGGAATTCGGAATCTGGGCGACAATTACTGCAACTGCATCAGTTATTGCATATACTGATTTTGGGATCATTAATGCTCTGAGAAATAAGTTAAGCCAACTAATTGTTCTTGGTGAAAATGGGTTGCAGGAAGCAAAAAAATATTTCTTTTCGTCATTTATTTTTTTTTTAATTTTAAGTCTAATATTATCTCTTTCTGTTCTTATCATTAGTAAATTCATCTCTTTTGAGTTATTGTTTAAAACAGATGACCTGCTTTTAAAAAAACAGGGCGTACAGATCATCCTGTGGGTTCAGTTTTTCTTTTTTCTGGGGATTCCACTATCAATGGGTGCTGCTTCTTTTTTCTCATTTCATGAATCAAAATATAGCGCAATATTTTCTTCAGTTCAAGCTGTTCTATCCTTTGTAATTGTACTTATTTTTATTTTCTTAAAGTATTCAATAGTTACAATATCCATTGGATATTTTGTAATAAATACTTTTCTTAGTATTACCAGTACTTTTTACTTTCTAAAACGAAGGAATTGGTTTAGTTATACATTTAAGTTTAAAGAATTTTATAGTCATATAAAAGAACTAATCTCAGTAGGTATTAAATTTATGGGATTCCAGTTATCAAGTAGCTTTTTACAGAATGCCGGAACCCTGGTGGCAAGTTCTTATATTGGGTTAAGTGTAGCCGCAGAATTTAATATGGTTCAAAAACTTTATGTATTTTTTACAGGCATATACCAAAGTATGTTTAATCCGATATGGGGCGGATATGCTGAAGCTGCTGCAAAAAAAGATTGGAAATGGTGTAAAACAACATTGAAAATATCTTTGATTGCCACAGCAATAATATTTGTCATAGCAATCATATTTTTATATTTCTTCGGGAATTATATTTTGGTATTTATTATTGGAAAGAACTACATTTCAGAACAATTATTATTTCTATTTCTGGGGACTACTTCTTTATTTTATATTCTGTTTTCAGTTACCACTACTTTTCAAAATGCAACAAATAGTATTAATCTTATGGTAATATCAACAGGCATAGCATGTTTAATAATTATTCCAATGAGCAAAATCTTCATCAAAGCATTTGATGTTTCAGGTATTGCAATTTCAGCTACATTTTTATGGTTGTTTTTGTCAGGTATATTAATGATACAGTCGTTCAGCATAATAAATAAAAAGTTGAAAAACTAATTTTGATCGATGGAATTTTATCTGGAGGTTGATTCATTTATTAGGTGACGCGGCATTACTTTCATTGTAAATACCGCTACATTTGGTCACGAGTATGGTTGCTATAAGTTATTTGACTATTATAAAATATCAGGTTCAGACTTTAAGTATTACTTAAATGAACAAAATCGGAAATTTCAACAATGTAATGAATGACAGTAATAGTCAGACCAGATTTGATAATCTAAATGAAAGGGAATTTCTTCTGCATTTATTTGATACTCTTTCTGATATTCTGAAAGATAAGTTTCAAAACTATAATTTTTATATTTTTTCCACTAATGATTTTTCAATACTTCCGGGAATTATTGAAGAGAATGCTGATCCAGGTAAATCCGTTTTAATCTATGTTTCTGAAGAATCCGGTTTTATCCCATATCAACTGATACCTTACTTTAAAGCTATATTCAAATCTTATATGCCATATGAGCCGGGTGGAAATATTTTTTCATTTACACTCGGACATATTAATGAAGTGATATTCCATACCGAAAATCTGCCTAAAATAAATGATAGAAGAATAAATATGTTCTTCTCTGGTAATCTGCATAAAAACAGAAGTGATATCTACAGACAATTTAATATTCTGCGTTTTATTCCACTTGCTATATTGGTCAGAATAATCCGCGGTCCATTTCGTAATATCTTTCTAAAACTATTCGGTAGTAATTTTTCTTCAGAAAGAGAAAAAAGTGAGATTCATTTTACGAATGGATTTATGAAAGGTTATTCAAGAACGGAGTACATGAATTATCTACTGCAAACTAAAATATTATTATGTCCTTCTGGATTCGTTACTCCTGAAACTTTCAGGTTATTTGAGGGATTAAATGCGGGATGTATTGTAATTTCAGAAAAGTTGCCAGATTTAGATATTTATAGAGATATCACGGTAGTTCAAATAGCATCATGGAAAGAAGGCATGAAAAAGGCAGACTCATTGCTTTCAGATCCAGATTTGATGCAGAAAATGCAGGACGCAAACATAACCTGGTGGCAAAACAACTGCACTTATAACAAAGTAGCATTAAGAATGGCAGAACTAATAATTCATTAAGAATCACAGTAATAAATAAATGAAAGAGCTCTGTTTTCTTAACAACATATTTAATAAAAGTTTATTATTAATTCATTCGTTAGTTTAATATAATCAAGTCAACTAATTTTTTTCAGCAATAATGTTAGACAAGAAAGATCATAAAATCTATTTTCCAATTTATTTCCTGCTTTGTTGGTTAGGGTTCACCATATTCGTCTTTATATTTGGGCCCTATAGGTATAAAATAATTCATCCGTTCATTTTTTATTCTTACTTACTAGCTGTCCATATTGCACTTCTTCTTGGGTATATAAGAGGACAAAGATCCTATGGAAGAGGCTTTCAGATACGATTTGACTATTATCAGATCGTCAAAATCTGTATCATAGTTTCGTTCATATATTTTCTCGTGAAACTGATTCTGACTTTTGGTGGTGATATGCGTAATTTTAGCGAAACATTTAGCAATGCGTCTAAATCATATCTGAATCGAAGTGTCAAACATTCGAATCTATTTTCTTATCTGGATATCTTCTTCGCACCCATTTCTTTAATAGCAATAACAAACACAATATTTAGTTTTAAAAATTTAAGTAAACGGTACAGATATTGTGTCTTTATCTTGATTATATTATCAATTGTATCAACAATCGGTTCAGCTACACGAAGCGGCATTGTACAGATAACTATAATATATTTGGCTGCTTTTTCTTTGGGTGTTTATAAGAAAAATATCATTCTGAAATATTACCATAAGGTTCTTATCTTCTTTTTTGCATTCACTTTGGCTATAGGGTTTTTAACGTATTCTGCTATATTGACAAATACCCGAGGCGGTAAGATTATCAATAATCCTTTGACCCACGAACCTCCAAGAAAAGATTTTTTCTTGTTTAAAATTACCTCACCACAGCTCCATCCGCTTATTGATAATATCGCATTTTATGTTTCACACTCATATTATCGTTTGAATGAAGCAATGAACCTGCCATTTAAAGGTATCGGTTTTGGTCTTTCAAACTCCTATTTTATTATGGATAATATAGAGTCATTAACAGGTTGGTCAGGTCCTAAAAAGATATCGTATGGATTGAGGTTAGATGAAGCTATCGGAAGTGGTTATGGTCTATACTGGTCTACTTTTTATACCTGGATTGCTTCGGATTTTACGTTTCCAGGAACTATTATAGTAATATTCTTTATAGGATATTTTTTTTCATTATCACTAAGGGATTCTCTTTCTTACCTAAATCCACTTGCTGTGACTGTTTTCTGCACTCTTTTTTATTTCATATTTCAATTTGCATTCAACAATCCATTGCAGGATGGGCAAGGTCTCAGCACGAGTTTATTTACTCCTATGTTCTGGCTTATCTTAAGAAAAAGAATGAGATAAAATGTTTATTATTAAGGTATTATGATACTAGTTGATTCTGTATATATTAATGACGGAGGCGGTTATATTATGCTTGAATATTTCATTTCTCAGGCAAAAAAACAGGATTTGTCTTTCTTCTATCTGATTGATATAAGATTAAAATCAAAAGCCGAGAGTTTTGGATTACAGAAAGAAGAATATTTAATCGTTGATAGCAATGAGATCTCAAGACTGAAATTCTATCTTTCACACAGAAGGGAAATAACATCGGTTTTGACATTTGGAAATGTTCCCCCGCCGATACGGTTGAATTGTACAGTACATACCATATTTCATAATATTCTTATATTAAGTAACAGTAATTTGTCACTACGCAGGAAAATGATGTATTTATTGAAAAATATATATATAAGATCATTAAATAAAAACACCGATTTCTGGATCATCCAGTCAAATGAAACACAAAAAGAGCTATTGAATAAAAACTGGGCAAAACCGGAGAAATTTATAATTGCTCCTTTCTGGAAATCAGGAAGTATCAATTCTAAAGATCCACATAAACGTCAGGACTTAAGTTTTATATATCCATGTTCACCAGTTGAGCATAAAAATCTCTTTAGACTTATAAAAGCCTGGGAAAACGCTTTTCGAAAAAATCATGTCATTAAATTATATCTGACTCTTGCAGAATCGTGGTTTACTGAGAATAAGATCAGATATGAAGATCTCAATATTATACCACTGGGTATTCTATCCAATCCGGAGTTGGTTATATGGTATCAGAGATGCGAATTCGTGATATTCCCTTCATATTGCGAAAGTTTTGGATTGCCATTGATTGAAGGAATTGAAAATGGCTGCAAAATTATTGCATCTGATTTACCATTTACACATTCAATAATTGAGCCATTTATGGTTTTTGATCCATACAATACTAATTCAATTGAGGAAGCAATCCTTATGGTTGTATCACAAAATCAAAAATTTCATTTTGGGAAAAATATTATTAATATAGAAAATAAGGTTAATCAAATTCTAAGCATAATATAACATGGAAAGGTATAAAAAGAAGGTTTTATTAATAACGGGTGGCACAGGCTCTTTTGGCAATGCTGTACTACAGAAGTATATTTCGACTGATATTGCTGAGATACGAATCTTTAGCCGTGATGAAAAGAAGCAGGATGATATGCGGAGAGAGTATCAGAGCGATAAAGTAAAATATTATATAGGTGATGTGAGGAATTTTGATAGTATTAATCAAGCGATGGTAGGAGTGGATTATGTTTTTCATGCCGCTGCATTAAAACAGGTGCCTTCGTGCGAGTTCTACCCTATGGAAGCCATACAAACAAACGTGCTTGGTGCTGAAAATGTTCTTGAATCGGCTTTTCGGAACAAAGTGAAACGAGTTGTGGTTTTAAGTACCGATAAAGCTGTTTATCCAATAAATGTAATGGGTTTATCCAAAGCAATCATGGAAAAGCTGATGGTAGCTAAATCCAGGTTACTTAATCCTGACGAATTGGTCTTTTGTGGCACGCGTTATGGAAATGTAATGGCCTCCAGGGGATCAGTAATTCCATTGTTTGTAAAACAGATAAAAGAAGGGACCCCTATAACAATGACTGATCCTAAAATGACAAGATTCATGATGTCATTACCTGAATCCATAGACCTTGTGGAATTTGCCTTTTCCAATGCAAAACCCGGCGATATTTTTGTTCAGAAAGCTCCGGCTTCAACAATCGAAGATATTGCCCTGGCAATTAAAGATATTTTCAATGCATCCAATGAGATTAAGATTATTGGTACCAGACATGGAGAAAAGTTATATGAATCACTATGCAACCGGGAAGAAATGGCTAAAGCAATCGATTTAGGAAATTTTTACCGGATTCCTGCCGATAACCGCGATCTGAATTATGCTAAATATTTTGAGAACGGTGATGTAAAAGCCTCTGCATTGGAGGATTATAATTCTCATAATACTGTGCGATTAACCTATGAACAAGTTAAAGAAAAGTTATTAAGTCTTGATTATATTAAAGGTCAACTATAGTTTTATCACTTCTGACAAAATAATTATTTATAACCATGCGAATTCTTATTTTAGGTGTCTCAGGTCTTATTGGCCATAAATTATTCCAGGAATTGTCCCCGGATTTTGAAGTGTTCGGGACTCTTCATAAATCGAAGAATTATTATGGTAACATAGCATTGTTTTCAAGACAAAATATTATTGAAAATGTAAATGTTGCCGAATTTGAGATCTTTAAGGGTATACTGTTGGCCATTAATCCGGACGTCATAATTAATTGTGTTGGGATCACTAAACGAAAAGATGAAATCGATGACCCTTTTATAGCCCTGACTATTAATTCAGTTTTTCCACATCGACTGGCTGATTGGGCAAAGAATACAGGAAAAAGAATAATTCATTTCAGTACCGACTGCGTTTTTGACGGTAAAATTGGAAATTATGATGAATCAAGTTTAACAACTGCTGAAGATATGTACGGAAGAACAAAAGCCCTCGGTGAAATCAAATATAGTCATACTCTGACACTTCGCTCATCATTTATCGGACAGGAATTATTTGGAAAAACCGAATTGCTTGAATGGTTCCTCTCTCAAAAAGGAAAACAAGTCAAAGGATTTAAGAATACATTATATTCCGGTGTTTCCACAATATTTATGGCATGTGTAGTCAGGGATATTATCATTAATCATTCAAATCTTTCCGGATTATATAATTTGGCGCCGGAAAAGCCAATATCAAAATATGATCTGATTTGCATTGCTAGAGAAGCATATAATATAAAGGTTGATATTATTTCAGATGAAGAGCATGTTCATTTGCCGACTTTGGATGGATCCAAATTACGAAACGAAATATGTCTGACTGTTCCTTCATGGCAGGAAATGATGATTGAATTAAGTTCTGCTAAAGGTTTCTACCTTAACCTTAAATAATTCTCTGTAATTACTATAGAAAAATAAAATTATTATGTTATGAAAATAATGACAATAGTTGGAACTCGTCCGGAGATAATCAAAATGAGCAGGGTTATGGCAGAGTTAAGTAAATATGTTAATCATGTTTTAGTACATACCGGACAAAATTATGATTATGAGCTAAATGAAATTTTTTTTGAAAATTTGGGAGTAAAAAAACCTGACTATTTTCTTGAAGTTGCAGGCAAGAATGTTGCTTCCACTATAGGGAATATTATTTCAAAATCAGACGACGTATTTGAGATTGAGAAGCCAGATGCTGTTTTACTTTATGGAGATACAAATAGTTGTCTGTCTGTTATTTCAGCTAAAAGAAGAAAGATTCCAGTCTTCCATTTTGAAGCTGGTAACAGATGTTTTGATCAAAGAGTACCGGAAGAATTAAACAGGAAGGTATTAGATCATCTGAGCGACATTAATTTTCCACTTACAGAACACGCCAGAAGATATTTACTTGCAGAAGGAATCAGGCCTGATACAATAATAAAACCAGGTTCACCTATGAAAGAAATCCTTGATTTCCATTCACAAAGTATTATCGCGTCTGATGTTTTGGAAAGACTCCACCTTGAAAAAAATAAATTCTTTATTGTTAGTTCCCATAGAGAAGAAAATATCGACTCTGAAGGAAATTTTAACGACCTGCTTGATTCATTAAATGCAATTTCGGAAAAATATCAATATCCGGTAATTGTTTCAACTCACCCCAGAACAAAAATTAAACTGGAAAGCGTTAACAGACAAGACTTAAATCCACTGATACAATTTCTAAAACCACTAGGATTTTTTGACTATAACAAAATGCAACAAAATGCATATTGTGTTATTTCTGATAGTGGAACCATTTCTGAAGAATCTTCAATCTTGAATTTCCCCGCCATTACAATAAGACAGGCTCACGAACGACCTGAAGGAATGGACGAAGGTACTTTGATAATGAGTGGACTTAAAAAGGAAAGAATCTTGCAATCCATCGACATAATGGTATCACAGTCTTCGAAAGAAAAAAGAGTTACCAAAATTGTACACGATTATGATGTGGATAATTTTTCAATAAAAGTTGTTCGGGTTATTATTAGTTATATCGATTATGTAAACAGGACAGTGTGGAGAAAATAAATGACTGTTCCTTGAAATTCTATATATATTATTAATAAATATTTTTAAAAAATTAATTGATTTGTCGTGAAAATTCTTATTATAACCCAGTATTTCTGGCCTGAAAACTTTAAAATTAATGATTTGGTTTTAAGCTTGAAAGAAAGAGGGAATGATGTTACAGTACTCACAGGAAAACCTAATTATCCGGAAGGGAATTTCTATTCAGGATATAATTTTTTTAATAAGAGAGTCGATTATTTTTGCGGAGTTAAAATAGTACGTTCCCCTCTTATCAGTCGAGGTAATTGTTCCGGTATTCGTCTCTTTATAAATTATGTCTCATTTGCTTTATTTGCTTCACTAACTGCAGTTTTCAGATTAAGTAAAAAAGCAGATATAATTTTTGTTTATGAACCATCTCCCATAACTGTAGGTATCCCGGCTTTGATATATAAACTTTTTTCAGGTGCTCCAATTTTTTTCTGGATTCAGGATCTATGGCCTGAAAGTGTAATAGCTGCTGGTAATATGAACTCAAAACTGATTTTAAAAATAATCGAATGGTTAGTAAAATTGATATATAGAAAAACGGATGTCATTTTCATTTCTTCTAGGAGTTTTCAGGAATCAATAACTGATAAAGGAGTAAGTAGCGAAAAGATATTTTATTTACCGAATTGGGCAGAGGATATATATTTAAAGCCCGTTGAAAAAAATGCAGAGATTGTTAAGTCATTGCCTCTTAATGGATTTAAAATAATGTTTGCAGGAAATATAGGAGAATCTCAGGATTTTGAATCAATAGTCCTAGCTGCTGAGAAGATAAAAGATTATGAAGATATTCATTGGATAATAATAGGTGACGGGAGAAAAAAAACATGGGTTGAACAACAAATTAAACTTAAAAAACTAAATAATATTTATTTACTTGGAAGACACCCAATGAATACGATGCCTTCTTTCTTTAGAGAAGCAGATGTGATGTTAGTATCGCTTAAAGATGAAGAGATCTTTGGTTTAACTGTTCCTGCTAAAGTTCAATCATACCTCGCATGCGGAAAGCCAATTCTGGCAATGCTAAATGGAGAAGGAGCCGAGATCATCAAGGAATCAAATTCGGGATTTGCTGTAAATGCAGGTGATTTTAATAAATTATCTGAAAAAGTAATCGAATTATATAAAATGCCAAAACAACAATTAGATATTATGGCAAAGTCGTCAAAAGAGTATTATTTAAATAATTTTAATCGAAATGACTTGATTGATAGAATAATGTCTATTTTTCATTCATTTACTTCTGTTTAAATCAATACTAAAAACTTTACAGTATATTTTAGATTAATCGATTGAAGCTGACGTTTACAGACTATTTGTGATCGACCTTCAAATTGAAATATGATATTTATTATTTATCATAGGAAATTTTAAGAAAAAAATGAAATTCTTATTCAATTTTATTAAAATAGATTGGATTCTTCCTCGTGTTTTAATAAGCGCATTGACATTTTATTTCCTCAAAACTGCTTTTTGGCCCTTAACATATTTATTTGTAGTAAGTTATGTGATGACTATATTACTTCTTGTTATTAAAATTGATTGGGATTTTAAATTCAGGGAATTTATTGTTGATTTCAAGCTTCCGGTTCTGCTTGCTGGAATAATTATTTTGGAGTTTTTATTCAGAAATCAATTTTCAATTACGATTGTTAGAAAGGACATATTATTATTATTACTACTATTTTCCCTATTCTATTTTCTTTACTGGAGGAAATCCATAATAGATGAAGAGATTTTAAAATCCTTTTTCCTTAATTTACTGATAATTGTTATTGCCTCGATCTCAATATTGAATATATTTAGTCAAATTTCCCATGTAGTACTCCCACCTGAGATCTTAATAAAATTGAACATTTCAACTGGATTAACTATAGCAAATGACTATAATTATTTCTGTTTGTTTTTACTTTTTGGTCTCGTAATTATTAATTATAAATTCAAAAATAGTGTTTTGTATTATAGATTACCGCAAACAACAACTCTATTCTTAAGCTTTATTCTTATATTGAACATTGTTATTTCCGGATCCCGTAGAGCATTTCTAGTTTTAATAATCCTATCAATTATAAAAATATTCTATTATTTTTTCTCGAAAAGGAATAGTATAAATATTAAAAATATCTGGAAAAGCACAATTGAAATTCTGTTAATTTCAATTCTGTTTAGTTTCTTTGGTTTTATCACTTTGCGAATTATCCCAAAGCAAAATATAAGAAATTTGGCATTCCGGTATTCAACGTTAACCGGTATTGATAATTTAAGAATTACTGAAAAATTCTTATGGAAACGAGAACCTGAAATACCAGTCGGAAAAAACTATTTAATAGATAAGACATCCTTTGATGTTAACGCAAAATATTGGAATAATCTTTATGCCCCAGCTACATCAATTGCTTTCATAAATACCTGTTTTGGGAAAAGTATTCAAGTAACAAGAGGGATTGGATCAAGAAATGGTTTTTCTTTACAGTATGTTGGTCCTGACATCTTATATTATGCCAATCATACTTACAAAATATCTTTTAAAATTAAATTTATTGATGGCAATTTTGATTCTTTTAATGTCGGCTGGTGGGTGAACGATGGCAAAAAGGGATTTCCAAATACTGCTGCATTGAAAAAGGTAACTGAGCCTATTGGAGGAGGGTGGTATAATTGTATTTCGGAATACACCTTTATTGATAACCATTTTAGCCTGACCGGATTCTTTAATTCTGTCGCAGATTATACATCATTTTTAATTTCCGATTTTGAGCTTATTGATCTGGATTTTGACCCTCGATTACCAAGATATGTATTTGAAGTTAAAGGAAAAGAAAATCTAGCTATTTGGCTCAATACACATAATCTACCTTTTTCCGGGGAAAATTTAATAAGTAATGGAAATTTTGAACGTGGTAGTACTTTCTGGAAATGTACCACTGATTCATCAATAAACATAAAAATTGAAAATTTAGATAATATTAAATGTGCTCTTGTTACTCGAGCTGATGGAAATGGGGGTGACTGGTCTTTGTTTAATGTTGGACGACCTATTGAATACAAAGCAAATAATGAATACCAAATTGCATTTAAAATTTTGCTTGTAAAGCCAAAAACCATTCCCTTTAAAGTTGGTTTTTGGGTCGATGAGGGAGAAGGAGTTCAATATAATTTAAAGTTGAGGATTGACACTCTCAAAAACGGTTGGTTAGATGTTAAAACGAGTTATATTTTTAAGAACAACCAGTATAATCTTTTGTTTCTAATTAATTCGCAAATTAGTAATTCTCAGTTTTATATTACTGACATTAGTTTACTAAATCTAACACAAAAGCAACACCAAATAGATTCTAATAACTATATGGCCGATATAATAAAATCAGAATCTCTCTTTTCTGAAAGGACCTCACGTTGGCTTTATGTTATTGAACTTTGGAAAACTAAATTTACATTGCAAAATAAACTTTTTGGCCACGGATTTGACTATTTGGAGTGGTATGGGAAAAAATTTCTTCAAGATGAAAAGGGCACATCATATGATTGGCCACATAATCCCTTCATAAGTGTCCTATTATATTCAGGAGTTATTGGTTTGTTATTCTATATTTGGTTATTAATAAAGGCTGTGAACCTTTACTATAAATATAGGAAACAATATGGAATAGCGTTTATCGGCTTTATAATTACATTCTTTTTCTCATTTTTCAGCGGTTCAACTCCCTTTGATCCTCCGATAATGGGCTTTTTTATGCTGTTGCCTTTTTTCCTGCATTCTATTCAAAAAAATAAAATTCAACCCATATATGAAAAATTAGCCAATGACAAAGATATTAATCACGGGGAAAAATAGTTTTGTAGGAAGTAATATCAGAAAGTACTCGGTATTTAGAGATATTGAAGAGATCTCTCTTTTAGATAACAAACCGGAAGATATTAATTTTGAAAAATACAATATTATCATTCATCTTGTTGCCATAGTCCATCAGAAGAAAACAATCCCGGAAATTCAATATTTTATTATAAATCGCGACTTATGTCTCAAAGTTGCTGAACTGGCTAAAAATGCAGGTGTAAAACAATTTATCTTCTTAAGCACAGTAAAAGTTTACGGAAAATTTATTTCAGGTTCTGAACCATGGAACGAAAAATCACTATGTATACCCGAAGATGCGTACGGGAAAAGCAAATATGAGGCAGAATTAGCTCTCAAAAAACTGGCAGATGAGAATTTTACAGTCTCAATTATCCGGACTCCTTTGGTTTATGGAGAATATGTTCGTGCTAATATGCTGAGCATTTTGAAACTGATTAACCGTACCCATATTTTACCCTTTAAAGATGTTGAGAACAGAAGGAATTTTACAGGTGCAGAAAATCTTGTCAGTTTTATTGACCGGATCATTGAAAAAAGGGCTTCAGGTGTCTTTATAGCAATGGATGAGAAGGCTATCTCTACATCAAAGCTTGTTAAAATGATATCCGAAAACCTTGATAAGAAAATTGTCTTATTCAAAATTCCGGATTTTATTATAAAAATCGGAATGAATGTTTTTCCAAGTATTTTTGATCGTCTGTATGGCTCTTTTGAAATGGATAATAGCAGGACACTGGAAATTCTGGATTTTAAGCCTCCATTTTCAACAAGTGTAGGCATAAAAAAAATGGTTCACTCATTTAAAGAAAAGTAATATTTACAGGAATCCTGTAAATAGCATATGACGAAAGAATTGCCTGATTGATAGTTTACTTTATTTATGAAGTTTATATTGTTATTAATTGCTCTCCTGTTGATTGTATCTTATTTGCTGACCTGGCTTATTAAAAACTTCTCAACGAAAAACAGGATTCTTGATATACCTAATGAAAGAAGTTCCCACTTACTTCCGACACCCAGGGGTGGTGGATTGGCAATTATAATTGCCTGGTATATTGGGATTACAAGTTTATTTTTCTTCGGAGAGGTCAGCCGCAACCTCTATTTTGCCTTATTAAGCGGAATATTACTGGCAGTTATCAGTCTTCTGGATGATGTGTTTGACATACGACCTGTAATAAGGCTGTCTGTCCAGACCATTACCGTAATTATTGCATTTATATTATTGAAGGGTATTCATACAGTCTATATTGGTGATAATGATTTATTCCCAATGATCATTCTTTATACAATTACAATTGTTGGAATGGTTTGGTTTATAAATCTTTATAATTTTCTTGATGGTATTGATGGATATGCCTCCTTTGAAGCAATAACAATAGGCCTGGCATTATACTTCATTACCGGACAGAGTATTAATCTGATATTAATCGCAGCTGTTTCAGGTTTTCTGATCTGGAACTGGCCTAAAGCCAGAATTTTTATGGGCGATGTCGGAAGTACTCAGTTGGGTTTTGTTATTGTAGTACTGGGCGTTTATTTTCATAATGAACATAAACTCTCAATTATCTGCTGGCTGATTTTGCTGGCTCCATTCTGGTTTGATGCTACTCTGACATTATTTCGCAGGTGGAGAAATAATGAGAAATTAAGCCAGGCACATCGCAAACACATCTATCAGCGTCTGGTGCAATCAGGCTTTTCACATCTTAAAGTCGATATTTTTTTGTCTCTTATAAACCTGATTCTGATTTTTATGGTTTTTATATGCATGAAGTACAAGATGATGCAAATACCATTACTAATTCTGACACTGACATCTTTGTATATTGTGGCAATGTATGCCGATAAAAGAAAACCATTCTAGCTCTGGTTAATGATCACTGACAATAAATACTTCCCGTATCACCTTCTCAGATCAGGGTTGCTCAGGAGCACATCGGTTCTGATTTCAGGATCTATAATTGCACAACTGATTTCAATTCTGCTTCAACCAATCCTGAGAAGGCTCTTTTCACCGGAATCTTTTGGAATTTATTCAGTTTATCTGAGTCTTGTAGGGATGATATTGATTCTTTGTTCTTTACGATATGATGACACAATTGTTCTGCCAAAGTCAGATAAAGAATCAATAAACTTAGTGGGTCTTTCACTTATTATTAGTTTCTTTTTCAATCTGTTTATTTTTTTTCTGGTTTTTATATTGGGCAAAAAAATAATTTTTTTTCTGAATCTGCCTGCAAATTTCCCTGTCAGTATATTATATATAATTCCTGCCGGAGCTTTTCTTTTCAGTACCTACTCATCCCTGAATGCCTGGTTGATACGAAGAAAAAAGTACTATTCTATCTCTCTGAATAAAATGATACGGCGTAGCTCGGAAGGTGCCGCTCAGATAAGCTTTGCAATCCTGAAATTATTTAACGGTTTAATCTATAGTGATATTATAGGACAGGCTGCAAATGTCGCAACCGTAGCCATTCAGGCAAAAAAAAGTGAATTAAATCTTAAATTAATAAGTGTCACTAAACTAAAGTACGTATTTCGTAAGTATTCTGAATTTCCCAAATACAATCTGATACCTGCTTTTATGAGTTCTTGCAGCTATCTTTTACCTCCGATTTTTATTAACAAGTACTTTTCTCCAGAGACAGCAGGTTTTTTTGATCTTTCAAAACTTCTGCTTTCAATTCCACTCGCGTTTATAGCTTCATCAATTTCAAGCGTATTACTCCAGAGAATAGCTGAAAAATTTAACCGGAAAGAAAGCTTTCTGACCGAACTTAAACCAATACTTTATATTGTCGGTTTGATAGCGGTATTTGAAGTAATAGCCATAATGTTATTTGGGGAAGAACTGTTTAAAATTGTATTTGGTTCTCAGTGGATAACTTCAGGTAAAATATCTAAAATAATGGTCTGGTCATTCGCTCTGAACTTTATTGCATCATCTTTTACGAGCATTTTTGTATCAATGAGAAAAATAAAAACATACAGTATCTGGCAATTCATCTATTTTATTTCCATTCTCTCCTTATTGTTTTTTAAACATTTACCTTTTACAGAATTTCTTAAAATCTATGTTTTGATCGAGGTACTGTGTTACGTGGTCGTGACAGTAATAATGTTCTTTATTGTTTACCGTTACGAATCAGCTGTTATAAGAACCTGAAATAATATTAACTGTCTTATTTACTTTCTGCCAAAATTCTTTAAGATCAATGTATAATTTCAATTTAAAAAATGAGCTTCAGATTATTTTCAATCAGTTCGATGTATCAGGGTTCCCTGGATTCTTTCTATAATAAACATTCCGGGATAAACAACCTTTCTTATAAAGAACACCTTGACCTGTTGTTGGAAGATACCACAGAGTTTGCAGGTTCTTATATCAGGAATTTCAGAAAATTGGAAATTGAAGCAGGATGCGCGATCGCTAATGATTATCATCTCCAATTAAAATGGGGGAGGGAAAAGGGACTAAATCCCGAAAAGAAGCTGGAAATATTATTTGATCAGATTAATTTTTTTTCACCTGAGGTTCTGTTGATTGAAAACCTGAGTTTTGTTTCACCTGACTTGCTTAAAAATGTTCGGCAACAGGTAAAAAGCGTCAGACTGATTATCGCAAATCATTGCGCCCCTTTTAATTCCAAAGTTCTGGATAGTATTAAGGATGTCGATTTTGTTTTTACCTGCACACCTGGCTTGAAATCTGTTATTGAAGATATGGGTAAGAAATCTTATCTTGTTTATCATGGATTTGATACCGATATGCTTACGCGAATAAACTTCAATAACGGTATACCAAAAAATGACTTCGTTTTTTCAGGATCCTTAATTTCCGGCGGAGATTTCCACTCGCAAAGGATCAGGTTAATAGAACGAATATTAGAGGAAAACATCCAAATTGGCTTATATGTCAACCTCGAAAATAAATACCGGATAAAGGCCAAACAGTCGATATATCTGTTTTCCACCTTTTTGAAGAAGCTGAAAATTGAGAATTTGTTTAAGAATTTACAATTGCTCCAGCATGGAAAAACATGGGTGGATTCCTATTCGGATACTTTAATTAAACATAAAAAATCACCGCTCTACGGAATTGATATGTTCAACCTTTTCCTGAATTCAAAAATTGTTTTGAATTTTCATATTGGGGTTGCCGGAGATTATGCAGGAAACATGAGGATGTTTGAGGTTACAGGTGTAGGAAGCTGTTTGCTCACAGATAATAAAAAAAATATGGGTGACCTGTTCGATGCGGGCAGGGAGGTTGTTGTTTATGAGAATGCTGAGGATTGTATTGCCAAAGTAAAATGGTTACTTGATCACGAGGATGAGAGGAAAAGAATTGCTTTGGCCGGACAGCAGAAGACGCTTAAATATCATACAGTTGAGAACAGGTGCAGGTCAATTATTGAAATAATTATTAATGAATTGAAATATTCAGCCAAAACAAAGTGATTCAGATAAAACCTTTTATTTCAACAAAGTGTACCTGCAGTTGCGGAGGCAGCTTTTATTTTTCGGAGGTATTGTGGCAGGGACTGCATATATGTGAAAAACTAGTTTGCAGCAATTGTGGCAGATCAAAAATTAATTCCCTACCGGTAAATCAATCAACTCTTGAACAGTATACCTATTATCCTGATTCAGGATTGATCAACGACACAATGGGGAATATTGTAGCTGACAACTGGTATTCCACAAAGCTTAAAAGTATAACAAAACCTGTTCTGCAGGAGATTGAAATTGAGATTGATATTATCAGAAAGTATGACGAAATTTTAATCCTTAACACCCTGGATTATATTTATGGTCATTCATTATTATTTTTATTAAATCTTCAAAAGATAGTTAAGTCCGAAAATCGCCTGGGAATTGTCGTAATTGTTCAACCCATGCTTAGATGGTTGATCCCGAGAAAGGATGTTGCGGAAATATGGACAGTAAAACTTGGATTTAAAAATTTTAATAATTTTTACCCGGATCTCTCAACAAAAATCAATTCTGAATTTGTCAGGTTTAAAAAAGTCTGGTTGAGTAAAGGTCATTTAATCCCGACAAATGAAAATATTAATATCTATCACTTTACAGGAATCAAACCATATGATTTTTTGAAAGAACCGGATTGTCCCGGGATCACATTTATATGGAGAGAAGACCCAGACCGCCTCTGGATAAGGAATATCTACATGTTAAAAGGATTTAAGAAATCAGGCATCGGAAGCTTGCTGATTCCATTTCAGTTTTTAAGGGTTCTGTTTCTTTTTAGGTTATTAAAAAATAAATTTGGAACAAAATATGCGTATTCCGTTTCCGGCTTGGGAAAGTTTGGCAGATTTCCTTCCTTTATTAAGGATCGGAGAGTAAAACTCTTCACCGAAGAAACTGAAAAGATGCTCTGCAAAGTTTATTCTGAAAGTGCCCTGGTTATTGGTGTACATGGTTCAGGTATGCTTTTGCCCTCTGCTCATGCCGGAATGGCAATTAGTTTAATGCCATCGAAGCGTTGGGCCAATTATGCAGAAGATATCTTGTTCACGGAAAATGATATAAGATTGGCATCATTCCAACGTCGGATAGTTCCTTTGAACCTGTGTATTTCTGTTATACGTGATATAATTGCCGATATGATATCCGGAAGAGATTACTTTCTTAAAAAATTCATTCATACGGATGAACTATAATCAGGCCAGACATTTTTTCTGTCTGAAAGTTTTTTCTTAGCCACATCAGATGAAAATGAATTTTTGTACTCTATTTGATTCCGTTTACCTGAGCAGAGGCTTGATCATGTATGAATCTCTTAAAGAACATACCCGCGATTTTCATCTTTTCATTTTTGCCTTTGATAGTCTGGCGTATGAAATACTGATTAATTCAAAATTAAGCAATACCTCAATAATTTCTCTTGAGGAATTTGAAAATCAAGCTTTAATGGATATTAAGGGTAGCAGGACCAGAGCCGAATACTGCTGGACGTGTACATCGTCCATAATCAATTACGTATTTGAAACTTTTAATGTTCAATCATGCACGTACCTCGATGCAGATCTTTATTTTTACGGGTCTGCAGAGATCTTATTGAACGAAATGCCCGCTGGCAAATCGGTTTTAATTACTGAGCACAGGTTTTCTAAGCTGGCTCAATTATTTGAAAAAAAACGGGCAGGCCGCTTTTGTGTTCAATTTATTACTTTCAATAATACGAAGGAGAGCAGAAGCATCCTGAATAAATGGATTGGTCAATGTATTGACTGGTGCTATGCACGCTATGAAGATGGAAAGTTTGGAGATCAAAAGTATCTTGAAAACTGGCCGCTTGAGTATCCTGCTGTTCATATACTTCAGAATTTAGGTGGTGGTGTGGCTCCCTGGAATGTCCGGCAATATAATTTTATTTTTAAAGACGATCAAATATTGGGAAAGGATCAAAAAAACAATACAGGTTTTGAAGTGATTTTTTTCCATTTTCATTTCGTTCGCATAATTGCTGAAGGTATTGCAGACCTTGGATGGAACTGGCTTCCTGAGGATGTAATAGATGGTTTCTACAGGCCATATATTCATAAAATTGTCGAAAAAGAACAGTTCCTGGAAAACTCTTTTCCTGAATATAAAAACCTCTATGGTTCAACCAGCCACAATGGTATCAGGGAGATATTAAAGCATATTATTAAAAATGTATCCGGATATAATTTAATTAAACTTAAGGGAATATAAATGGCACATCTCATTGATCTTAAAACACATACTGATAAACGAGGTAATCTTACAGTTATAGAAAATGTTCTGCCATTTAAAATCAAGCGGATATTTTATATTTATGGTGTGGATGGATCGGTGAGGGGAGGACATCGTCATCATAAGACAATTCAGGCAGCAATATGTATCAAAGGAAGATGTAAAATCCGTAATAATGATGGCAAAAACACTGATATTTATTTATTACATAATCCATCACAATGTCTGATCCTCGGGCAAAAAGACTGGCATGAGATGTTTGAATTTTCTAAAAATGCAATACTAATGGTTCTGGCATCTGAAAATTTCGATGAAAAAGACTATATTTTTGGAAAATATGATAATTGAATATGAAAACCTTTTTAAGGTAAATCAACCTTATTTTGACAAGTACAGGCAGAAATTTGAAGAAGTTCTTCAGTCCGGCTGGTTTATCCTGGGTAATAACGTAAAAAAGTTTGAATCAGACTTTGCAGTCTATAATGATTTAAAATATTGTTCAGGGGTAGCTTCAGGA